>Ga0315306_10000285_pt1 | contig 24469 bp, 22 predicted proteins | sample TDP1_MG_FD_203803 | JGI IMG/M metagenome (GOLD analysis project Ga0315306, IMG submission 203803) | Freshwater sediment microbial communities from Lake Towuti, South Sulawesi, Indonesia - TDP1 | ecosystem: Environmental > Aquatic > Freshwater > Lake > Sediment | place: Indonesia: South Sulawesi... | reverse complement strand
TCCAGATAGCTCCTTTTTCACCCGGCTAATTAACTCATTAATTACGTCGGCTTTGGCCTTTGATAACTCCTGGCGGGCTTTCACCGAAGCCTGCGCCGCTATTCGAGCCGCCTCCTCCCTAGCTTCCTGGAGCATTTTACCCTTCTCTTCCTCCAGCTTGGCTGCTTGCTGCTTTTTCGCTTGCTCTATTTCTTTTGCTGCCTTACCCTCGGCTTCCTTTATTATATTCTCAGCCTCAGCTCTTACTTTATCTAAGATAGCTTCGCCTATTTTCTCCATTCCTTCCATAACCACACCCCTACATGAGCCCTAGCATAGTTAATGACATTATGGCAAACACCAGTCCCAGAACCCCCAGCAGCTCAACCAATACCGCTAACAGCACAGACTGGGTAAATATGGCTCCTCTAGTCTTGGGTAGTAATGATATACCCGAAGCACAGATGACACCCTGCTGCCATGCCGAAAAGAATTCTGCAGACGCGGTTATAAGTCCGATACCAAGCACAGCAAAGCCACTACCGCCTGTCTCTGGCAACTTAGGCACCACCCCGGTTATGATAAGTATCAGCACTATGAGTGCGTAGAAGGTCTGCGTCATTGGCAAAGTCGCTAACACCATAACATTCCGGAATTGTCCGCGGTCTTCGGCTAAGGTAGCAGCTCCAGCCGAGGCAGCGATGCCTATACCTAATGACGAGCCGGCAAAGCCACCAGCTAGGGCGAGAGCACCGCCAAGAACAGCTAATGAAGTTGGGGAAATTAATCCCATCATCTTTATATTTCTCCTTTCTAAGATTTTGCTCCGACTATTACGGAAGGACGTTTCCTTAATCTAAACGGACTATATACCCGACCTCCTCCCTCGTAAAACTTGATAATGAATTCAACAAAGCACAGTCTAAGCGAGTGGACAAAACCGGTTATGAGGCTAAGAAGCATATTAATCAGGTGCCCAATAATTAGAATGAAAACGGCTAAAATAGTGCCACCGACGGCTCCAGCCAGACCTGGGATAGGTATGAAACCGGAGAATAAGCGTGCCAGCATATTAAAGGCTGAAGCCAGATAGCCGGTGGCTAGACCCACACCGGCGAGCCTACAATATGACATGACATCGCCCAAGAGACCGGTGAGTTCAAAGAGCCAAAACATAGCCCCCATCCCCCCACTCTGCATAAGCGTGCCGGCGATTATTAATACCGCCCCGCTACCAAGAATATACATGGAGATACCATATAGCGGGGTAAATAAGGGAAGGTCAACGTGTAACATGGTGTGGAGAATAAACGGTATGCCAACCTGAAAAGTAAACAAACCAACCTTGCTAAGTATTACCCCCCGATTTCTTTCCTTCACCCCTTTGATTAGGGCAAATACATGGGCGATATTAACATGGACAAGACCTATCATTAACGCTAGCATTATAAAGCTTAGCGGATTTTGAAGCACCTGCTGAACTCCAGCGACTAGAGCGACATTCTCAAAGCCAAAGAACCGATAAATATCACCTAAATAGCTGCCACCAAGCAAGCCAATAACCAGGGCAACTACACCGCAGGTATAAATCAACCTCCGAAACAACTGCATCTCTTCAGATTGAGGGTCAGCCCCGAGGAATCTTGCCAGTAAAAACCTCCCCACCAGTATAATGCCAATAGCATAAACCACATCAGCAATCATAAGACCAAAGAAGAAAGCAAAAGAGTAACTTATTATGGGTGTGGGGTCCCACTCTCTATATCTGGGAATGCCAAACAGGTTTATTATAAGCTGGAACGGTTTAAGCATGGTCGGGTTCTTTAGTTTGGTCGGTGGCTCTTCCGATGACTCTGGCTGTCTAGTATCAATAAACAAGTAGTCTATGTTCTCTTTAAGCTCAACGATTGCCAACTCAACATTGTTCTGTGGAATCCAGCCTTCAATTAAGGTTACATATTTGGCTTCACAAGCCCTGTTTAGAACTGATAGCCTCTGGTTTTCAGCTATTAACGCTAACCTTAGAAGAGCAATATTTCTTAATTCCTGTCCCGCCTTACTTTCGAGCTCGTTATTGAGTTCGGTTGATTTCTCTTCAAGCCGACGAAGTTTATCTTCAGCCCTTTCCAAGAATTCCCCCAGTGTCAAATCCTCGTCTGGTATTAGCAGAATTCTGCCGCCAGCATTAGTAACCACAGCCTCTAAGGCTTCTCGGTTTTCAACCTTACTAATGGCATATAGAACAGTTTCATTTTCTACCGTGCCAGCAACGCTGCCGAGCAAGTACTTATCCAGTTCATTATGTAAAGCCTCATATGCCTCGGTAGGCAGGACAAAAACTCTGGAAACAAGGTAGTCCCCGGAGAAACTTAGGTCTCTTAACTTAAGGTCGTGCCGCTGGGCAATGGCACCAAGATATTTCTTTTGTTCGGCTAGTTGTTCAACCTCGTTATCAATTTTAACTGTCTTTTCATACAGCTCGGCAAACCTGGTATACAATGACCTCACTTCTTTGCCAAGCTCGTCAAAGGGCTTAGTGTATATTACTTCAGTGTCTTCCCCTATTGCTACCTGCTGCTTTTCGCCAATATAACTTAGCATGTTACCAACAAAAGTTAATAGCTGGCTAGCCTCTTTTTGCTGACGTTCAACGGCAGCTTTATCTACGGGCGATAACTCTTTACTTTCCTCAACATGAAGAACCCCGAGTTTGTGTAAGGTCTTAAAAGTCGGTTCAGAGTAATCCTTTAACGTAATTACTCTCACTTTAACCATGGACTCAGGGGAATTGAGGATTAGAGATCTCATTTCAGTTCTGCCCCAGTAACAATATTCACTATCCGCTGGGTGATTTTTCCTATCTTTTTGGTGGCATTGGCTCTAATCTTAGCCGCTTTCTTTTTGGATGCTTCAACTTCGTGGTCAGCCTTTTGCCTAGCCTGAGTTAGAATATGCTCTCGCTCCCTCTTGACTTCATCCATAGGCATCTCAGCGGAAAGAATTCTACTCGCCTCCTCCTTGGCTTTAAGGATAATTTCATTGGCTCGGCTTCTAGCCTCTTCAAGCATTTTTTCAGCTTTAATCTCAATAGTTTCTACGCTGCTGGCGATTTTTTCAGCACCCATGGCTCACCTCTTTCCGAAATTCCCAGAAACCCTACTCTGGAAGTTTGATTTACTTCTCGCCGGGTAAAAGAATATACGCTATATTCCTTTACCCCTTCAGGAGGCTATCAAGAAAGGACCGTGTTGCCACTCAAGGTTAATTATATGGTAGTTTCCTATTTAATCCTTGAGATTATAGCAAAACTTCCCTCCTTAGTAAAGAAATGCTAGCTCAAATAAGGGCTCATCATAAGGCAGGGACACAACCCTACCCGTAACAATATTTGATTATTATATTTATTTAGGTATAAAATAAACAAATTTAGGAGTCAATAAAGGCAACAGGTAATAATGCAGGATAAATGCTATACCCCACCGTCAACAGATGAGAAAACAAACTATCAGGATACCCTATCTCTGTGCCTAGGAGGTGGTAGTTGAGAGACGTAGCTTTTGGCCTAACCATGACCGGTATGGGAATGGGCGTGACCATCACTACGCTCGCTATATTGATTTTGGTTATTCGCCTTTTAATCAGGTTCTTCCCATTTAAGGAAAAGGGGGACGAAAAATAGGCTAGAGGATAGGAACTCTTATGGAAGCCTTTATGTCTGCCCTTAACAGCCTGCTGCAGGGTTTTGCCAATTTCACCTGGCAGAGCGGCGTGATGCTTACCATAGGCTGCGTTCTTCTTTATCTCGGCATCGCCAGGAAGTTTGAACCTCTTCTACTACTCCCTATCGGCTTCGGCATAATTGTGGGCAATCTCCCCCTGGCTGGTCTTTCAGCCCACGATGAAGGCGGCATAATTAATATAATCTATAAGTCTGGCATCCTTACTCAGCTATTTCCCTGCCTCCTTTTCGTTGGGCTCGGCGCCATGATTGACTTTAGTCCCATGCTGGCTAACCCGAGGGTGCTTCTCTTTGGTGCTGCCGGTCAGTTTGGCATATTCCTCACCCTGCTCCTAGCACTGCAGCTTGGCTTTATCCGCCAAGAGGCAGTATCTATCGCCATCATTGGGGCTTGCGATGGCCCTACCGCCATTTACGTCACCTCCAAGTTCGCCCGTGAACTCCTGCCAGCGGTCTCCATCGCTGCCTACTCCTATATGTCCCTGGTTCCACTCATCCAGCCGCCGATTATGAGAGCCTTAACCACGAAAGATGAGCGCGCCACCCTAATGGCAACAGCGGAGAAGCAGATATCCCAACGAGTGAAAATCCTTTTCCCAATAGTTGCCGGAATAATCACCATACTCATCGCCCCGATGGGAGCGCCGCTAATGGGTATGCTCATGCTGGGGAACCTCCTTAAAGAATCTGGGGTAGTCAAGAGGCTGGCAGATGTTTCTGAAACCACTATCACCAATATCGTGACCCTTTTCCTCGGACTTTGCATCGGCGCCGCAATGCTGGGCGGTAATTTTCTACAAACAAAGACGCTACTCGTGTTTGGCCTGGGGCTCGTGGCGATTATCCTTGACACCGTAACCGGCGTTCTCCTAGGTAAGGCAATGCGAGTGATAACCAACGGTAAGATAAACCCCCTAATCGGCGCCGCTGGTATCTCAGCCTTCCCCATGGCGGCTAGAGTGGTGCAGAAAGAAGGGCAGAAGGCTAACCCGAAGAACTTTCTCCTGTGGCATGCCATCGGGGCTAATACCGGTGGCCAAATAGGCTCAGTTATGGCCGCCGCCGCCATGCTGTCCATTATGTCCGGTATGGGTATAGGCCCAGCCTCGTGAAGGTAACAGTAATCAAAGGCACGGCTAATGATAGCCACCCTGTTACCATCCGTAATCAGTCCTTCAGTACACGACCACGATATCACCTGCTTCCCTAAGTCTGCCGATAGCTCACTTGTGACAACTCCAACCCGGTCTTCCTCCACGAGGTTATATAGATAGTTGGAATCAGGCTCTGAGGTGCTTTGATTCAGCTTAGGTGATATAATAATTAACCGGGGAGAGGTGACCGAGTGGTTCATGGTGCCGCTCTCGAAAAGCGGTCTCCGCTAAAGCGGAGCGTGGGTTCGAATCCCACCCTCTCCGCCATTCTACCCGAGGGGTAAGGAGGGAATACATGGCAGCGAGAAGACCGGGGCAAACTGTTCGAGTTACTGGACCGCATGCACAGTCAGTTGATGTCAAGTTCTTTGTCGATGGTTCAGTTCGTTTTCGGCTGAATAAGGCGGGGCCGATGGTGATACGGTATGCCTTTTTGCCCGGTGCGGGGCAAAATGTCATAGTTGAACTTGCCCCAACGCCAAAGAGTCCCTGAGCCCAAACTCAAATAGTGTTAATTGCCGAACTAGAATAAATATAAGTTTGCTTCTTGTTACAGTGGAGAGGTGCTGGAGTGGCCTAACAGGCACGCCTGGAGAGCGTGTGTAGCCGTAAGGTTACCGTGGGTTCGAATCCCACCCTCTCCGCCACTTTCCCTACTTATTAATTATTGTCTAGGCACAAACTATAGCTTTGGCTTTCCCTAATACACCAAGGAATTGTGTTGTACCCACCAAAACTTGACATCTTGACAGGGTGTGATATAATAATAACCACATTGATTTTCTTCTTGTTGTACCGTCAACAAGAAGATATTAATCTTCCCATCATTGTACCGTCAATGATGGGATATTTTTATTTTATGCGTCTTTTCCTACCCAGCAATCCGATAAGAACTCTTCAGTCAAAATAGTCCGCACATCAGCAGCTTCCCTAAGCTTTTTATCCCATCCACGCCACAAAACGAAGGCATTTTCAATACGCTTATGTGTGTGTTCTTTTACAAAATTGACTGCTTCGACAAAATCGCCATCACCCGATATTAAAATACCAGTATGATAGTAATCTCTAACTGCTAAAGTCACCAAGTCTACGGCAAGACGTGTATCTACACCTTTTTGAATATGCCTTTTGTGTTCGATAGGATTTTTACATTCCGGGCACTTCAACTTGAAAGTCCTTGGTACAAGACGCCCATCCCTGCGTTGCAAATAATTAATGTAACCTAGACGGTCTCGGAAAGCCTGCTGAGCCCTTCTGACTTCGGGATCTTCCTGAGGTGGCGGGGGAGCATTATAATAATAAATGCGTACTAACTCTCGATGGTCTCCAACCAGCTTGTGCGAAAGTTTCTCGACATCAATAATATCTTGTCTTTTTAGACCATCTTTGACAGCAAAATAGAGATTGCTACCATCAATAAATACTGCAACTTGTTCCATCATAATATCACCCCCCTTCACATTGATTATACTGCCAAAAGGGGTGATATAAAAGCATAGTTGGCTTAAATCATGAACATTTCGTAACAACCTCAATTGTCAGTAGTTTATCTCTATGCTAGAATTGCTTTGAAAATGAGTAATAAAGACCTTAAATATTGGGTTGGTTTCAACTTGATACCGGGTATTGGTCGTGTCAGGCTAACTCAGCTTGAGAACTACTTCGGCAGTCTTGAGGCTGCTTGGCATGCGGCTCCGGTTGACTTAAAGCACTCGGGCTTGGATAGTGGCTCGATACGCGCCATTACCTCGTGGCAACCCAGGCTCTCTCTGGAAGCAGAGATGGAGAAGCTAGACCGCTACGGAGTGAAAGTGCTTACCTGGCACGACCCTGAGTATCCATCTCGGCTTAAAGAAATATATGATTATCCACCGATACTTTATGTCAGAGGTCGCCTAGCTCCTGAGGATGAGTGGTGCTTAGCAGTAGTCGGCACCCGCCGGGCTACTGTTTACGGCAGGCAAGTAACCGAAGAAATAGTAGCTGACCTAGCCCGGAGTAAAATCACCATCGTCAGTGGCTTAGCTAAAGGGATTGATTCAATAGCCCACCAAAGTGCCCTGGAAGCTGGTGGCAGAACCATTGCTGTATTTGCCTGCGGGCTTGATATCGTTTACCCTAGCGAGAACGCTAACCTGGCTCGGCGTATTATTCAGCAGGGGGCTCTAATCAGTGAGTTTCCGCTAGGTACCAGACCTAAAGCTGATAACTTCCCCCGGCGCAATCGGATAATGAGTGGAATGAGTCTAGGGGTGCTAATCACTGAAGCTAGTGAGACTAGCGGGGCGATGATTACTGCTCATCTAGCACTGGAACAAAATAGAGAGGTGTTTGCTGTTCCAGGCAGTATCCTATCGCCAGCAAGTGGTGGCACCAACCACCTTATTCAGGAAGGGGCTAAGCTGGTTCGTGACTACAATGATATTCTAGAGGAATTGAACCTGACGGCGGTAGCCCACCAAATAGAAATTAGGGAGGTCATCCCAGCCTCTGACACCGAGTCCCTGCTACTGAAGCAATTAAGTGCTGAGCCTACCCATGTTGACGAGGTCTGTCGAAACAGCGGTTTGCCGATATCAACAGTCAGTAGTACCCTAGCGATGATGGAGATTAAAGGCTTGGTAAAACAAGTAGGGCCGATGAATTATGTTTTGGCACGGGAAGTGAGAGAAGTATATAGGGTAAAGGTGGACTAGTGCCATGAAAAGGAATTTGGTTATAGTTGAATCACCAGCTAAAGCTAAAACGCTGGGCAGGATTCTAGGTAGGGGCTACAACCTCAAGGCATCTATGGGGCATGTAAGAGACCTGCCCAAGAGCCGGCTGGGAGTAGATGTAAAAAAGGGCTTTGCCCCTAGATATGTAGTTCCCAAGGCAAAAAGCAAGGTAGTAAAGGAACTTAAAGAGGCGGCTAAAGCAGCAGCTACTATATATTTAGCCACCGACCCAGACCGTGAAGGCGAAGCTATCGCCTGGCATCTAGTTGAGGTAACCAGGACAGACCAGACCCCCTACTACCGTGTCGTCTTCCATGAAATAACCGACGAGGCTATAGCCCGTGCCTTCAAAAATCCACGCTCTATAGATATGCAATTAGTCAACGCCCAGCAAGCCCGGCGCATTATGGATAGACTGGTCGGTTATAAGATTAGCCCGCTGCTCTGGCAAAAGGTAAGGAGGGGGCTTTCCGCCGGCAGAGTCCAGTCGGTGGCACTAAGGATTATCGTTGACCGAGAGCGAGAGATTGAGAAATTCACCCCGGAAGAATATTGGACTATTGAGGCTGAGCTAAAAAAGAAGGTGCCCGAGGCAGCCGCCTTCCGGGCGACACTGGTCGGTCTTATTGATGGCACCAAGCTTGACATCCATACTCAGCAAGAAGCCAACCAGCTTTGTGACGAACTCGGGCAGGCTGCCTACAACGTCATTAAGGTAAAGACCAAAAAGGTAACCCGCCGCCCAGCCCCGCCATTTATCACCAGCACCCTACAGCAGGAAGCCTGGCGAAAGCTCCACTTCACCGCCAAGCAAACCATGGCTATCGCCCAGCAGCTTTACGAAGGTTTAACCGTAGGTGACGAAGGCAGGGTAGGGCTTATTACCTATATGCGCACTGACTCCACCCGGGTAGCCCGTTCTGCCGTGGTTGAAGCCCGAGAATTCATCAGCGAGAAGTATGGCACTCAATTTATCCCGTCACACGCCCGTTCCTTCGCCGCCGTAAAGGGGGCACAAGAAGCCCATGAAGCTATTCGCCCGACCAAGATTTGGCGGGAGCCAGAGTTGATTAAATCGTTCCTTACCGCCCCTCAGTTTAAGCTGTACCAGCTTATCTGGAAACGAATGGTAGCCAGCCAGATGTCGGCAGCTGTATTTGATAACACTACAGTTGACATTCAAGCCAGATGCCCAGAGCCCAAGAACAAATACCTGCTCAGAGCTTCAAGCTCTATTACCACATTCCCCGGATTTATGATTCTTTATATTGAGGGGAAAGACGAAGCTGAAGAAGAAAAGAAAACCTCCCCACTCCCCCTCCTGGAGAAAGGCGATGAACTCGAGCTTCTGGGGCTTTTCCCCGAGCAACGCTTTACCCAGCCCCCACCCCGCTTTACCGAAGCCACACTGGTCAAGACGCTGGAGCAGTGGGGCATCGGGCGCCCCAGCACCTACGCCCCAATCCTGTCCACACTCCAGGAGCGGGGCTATGTTATTAAAGATAAAGGCAGCTTTCAGCCAACCGAACTGGGGTTTGTGGTCAATGACCTGCTTATCAAACACTTCCCCGACATCGTTGATATTAAATTTACCGCTAATATGGAAGGGGAATTGGATGAAATAGCCAACCAAAGCCGGGATTGGGTAGGTGTGGTTCAGGATTTCTACATTCCTTTTGAGAAAAGCCTCCAGGGTGCCTCACAGCTTATGGCTAAGGTGAAGTTAGCCCCTGAGCTAACTGAGGAAATTTGTCCTGATTGTGGCAAGCCTCTGGTAATCAAGACCAGCCGCTACGGCAAATTTCTCGCCTGTAGTGGTTACCCCGAGTGCAAATATACCAAGCCCTATCAGATTAAGATTGGCGTTAACTGTCCACAGTGTGGCAATGAGCTAGTAGAGCGGCTAAGCAAGAAGAAGCGTGTCTTTTATGGTTGCAGTAACTATCCTAATTGCCAGTTTGCCACCAACTTTAGACCCCTCCCCCAGCCTTGCCCCAACTGCGGCGGACTCCTTACCCTCTACCGCGGGAAATGGACAAAATGTACTAAGTGTGATTATAAAGGAAAGCTCCAGCAGGATTAATTCCTATGCAAGAAGTTTTTAATAAGTATATAAATTACCTTGAGGCGGAGAAGCGTGCCTCCCGCTACACCGTGCGCAACTATACCACCGATTTATTAGGCTTCTTTGACTTCCTTAAGACTAAAGAGATTAGCTCGCTAAAGGAAGTTGACAGGCATGTTTTGCGCGACTACCTTTCTCACCTTATGGAGCAGGGCATTGTCAAGGCAAGTATCGCCCGCAAACTATCAGCCATCCGCTCCTTTTACCGTTATCTACTTCGGGAGGGGATGGTAACCACCAACCCGGTAGCCTCTACCTCCTCCCCCAAGCTAGACAAGCGCTTACCCTCCTTCCTCACCCCAGAAGAGATGGTGAGACTTCTGCAAACCTCCGATTTGTCCACGCCGCAGGGACTGCGTGACCGGGCTTTGATGGAGCTACTTTATGCCTCCGGTCTCAGGGTAAGCGAACTGGTAAGCCTGGATGTGGAGCAGGTTAACTTTGATACCTATGAAATTCGGGTCTGGGGGAAGGGTTCTAAGGAACGGGTGGTGCTGATGGGCAAGCCAGCCGCCACGGCTTTGATGACCTATCTTAGTCAGGGTAGACCTAACCTTTTGGGGGACAAAAGAAGTAGCGCCCTATTTGTCAATCGCTACGGGGGGCGACTCATAGAACGAAGAGTCCAAAGGCTATTACAGAAATATGCTAGCTTGGCTGGCATTAACAAAAGGGTCTATCCCCATCTACTGCGTCATACCTTCGCCACCCATCTACTTGACGGCGGCGCCGGTCTAAGGGTAGTCCAGGAGCTTCTGGGGCATGCCAGTCTATCCTCCACCCAGATTTATACTCATGTAACCAAGAGTCAGGCGAAGAAGGTATATCTATCGGCTCACCCGATGGCACGGGAGAAGGATGATGAGCTTGAAGAATAGGCGGAGAAAGCTGCGCCAGGGGCTGGCTGAAAAAGAAATTGATGCTATCTTCATCTCGCAACCAGAGAACAGGCGTTACCTCTCCGGCTTTGACGGTTCGTCAGGTTATTTATTAATTACACCACAGGATACAATTTTAGCTACCGACTTTCGCTATCTACAGCAAGCCAAAATACAAGCCCCTGACTATGAGATTTTTCAGATAATTGGTGATATAGTAGACTGGTTCCCCAGACTGGTAGCTGAGCTAAACATGAAGAAGCTTGGATTTGAAGCTGGGCATATCACTTTTGCCCTGCACCACCAGTTATCTGATATACTGAATAAAGCGCAATCCCAAATCAGGCTTATTCCTGTGGACGGATTGGTAGAATCCCTCCGGGCAATAAAAGAGCCCGAGGAAATTGAGCTCATAACTAAGGCGGCGGAGATAAGCGATGCCGCTGTAGAATATATTGAAAATATGATTCATATTGGTATGAGCGAGAAGGAGATAGCCTGGGAAGTAGAGAAATTCACCCGTGAGAATGGTAGCGAGACAGTACCCTTTGAGGTTATTGTTGCCTCTGGCCCAAACTCAGCTCTACCCCATGCTAAACCTTCATCACGCACCATCCAATCCGGGGAGCCGGTAATATTCGATATCGGAGCCAGGTTTGGTGGTTACTCCAGTGACCTGAGCCGCACCATCTGCCTTGACACTCCTGACGATACCTTCCAAAAGGTATATAATACTGTCCTTGAAGCCCAGCTAACGGCAATGGCTACAATTATAGAAGGTATGACTGGCAGCGAAGCCGATAATCTGGTCAGGGAAATTATTAAACAGGCGGGCTATGATGAAGCCTTTGGGCATGCTTTGGGTCATGGCATAGGGCTAGCCTCACACGAGTCGCCACGTCTTGGTCCAAATTCAGCCGATAAACTTACCTCAGGCATGATATTTACTATTGAGCCCGGCATTTACCTTGCCGGCTGGGGAGGAGTAAGGATTGAGGATGTAGTAGTCATGGAAGACGGTAAAACGAGGCTAATTTCAAAAGCTAAAAAATTAGGAGACTGGCATGATAACTAGTGGTGAATTAAGGAAAGGAATAACTATTGAGCTGGAAGGCAAGCTGTATCAAGTTCTTGACTACCAGCATATTAAGGTGGGGCGTGGTAGTGCTCAGGTCCGGCTAAGGCTCCGAGATATTCGTGGTGGTCATACTATCGAGCGAACCTTCCAGTCCACTGAGAAGTTCACCCGAGCTCGCCTTGACTATCGCAGTATGCAATACCTTTATAATGATGGCGACTTGTATTACTTTATGGATGAAGAGAACTTTGAGCAGGTATCCCTAGATAGTAATCAACTGGGTGATGCCATTAACTATTTAAAGGAAGGCATGTCCCTACAGATATCAAGCTATAAGGACAAGCTGGTAGGTGTTGAGCTACCTACTGCCGTCGAGCTTAAAGTGATTGATACCGGCCCCGGTTTTAAGGGAGACACCGCCGCCGCTGGTAGCAAACCAGCCAAGCTGGAGACCGGTATTACCATTCACGTCCCCCTGTTCATTAACAAAGGGGATATTATCAAGGTTGACACCCGTGATGGTAGCTATCTAGAGAGGGTCAGTTGAGATTAAATTGCTAAAAGCCGACCTTCATATTCATACCAAGTATTCAGCCGACTGCAATACGCCTTTGGAGCAGATTATTAGCCGCTGTCAGCAGACTGGCATAAATTGTGTTGCCATTGCTGACCATGGCACTATTGAAGGTGCGTTAAGGATGCAGGGTTTAGCCCCGTTTCATGTAATTGTAGCCGAGGAGATATTAACTCCCCGCGGTGAGATTATGGGCATGTTTCTTAAAGAGGGCATACCTAGCGGTCTGTCGGTTGAGGAGACAATATCCAGAATCAAAGCTCAAGATGCCTTAATATCCATCCCCCACCCCTTTGATATATTCCGACACTCTGCTCTGGATACCGAGGTAATAGAACAGCTAGCCGAACAAATTGATGTTATAGAGGTATTTAACTCACGAACCTTCTTTAACCGTTCTTCAGTTAAAGCTCAAATTTTTGCTCAAAAGTATGGCATCCATGGAAGCGCTGGCAGTGATGCCCACACCCTCCATGAAATAGGTAATACCTATGTAGAGATGCCTGAATTCAATGGCAAGGACGACTTCCTCAATGCTTTAGCCAAAGGCAGGATTGTTGGGCACAGGGCAAACCCCTTAGTCCATCTTAACAGCGCTTGGGCAAAGCTAAAAAATCTTAAATAAAAATGGAGAAACTTTATCAACTGGGCTGGTTTTCTACAGGTAGAGATAAAGCGGCTAGAGACCTGTTACAAACAGTACAGGACAGCATCTATCAAGGCGAGATTAAGGCTGAAATAGTCTTTGTTTTCAGCAATCGTGAGCCTGGCGAATCAAAAGAGAGCGATTTATTCCTCAAACTGGTCAAGGATTATCACATCCCTCTAATCACCTTTTCTTATCACAAGTTTAAAGCTAGGCAAAGCACTCCTGACACGGGACAAAGCGGAAGCTTATCACTATGGCGGCGTGAATATGACCGGCAGGTAATGAATCGGCTCCAAGACTTCCACCCCGACCTATGTGTCCTGGCTGGTTATATGCTCATCGTTGGCAAAGAGATATGCCAGAGATACAATATGATTAACCTTCACCCGGCGGCTCCAGGCGGACCTAAAGGGACTTGGCAGGAGGTAATCTGGCAATTAATCAGTAACCAGACTCAGGAAACAGGGGTGATGATGCACCTGGTAACCCCTGAGCTGGATAAAGGACCGCCGGTAGCCTATTGCACCTTTTCTATTAGAGGCAAACCATTTGATAGATATTGGCAGGGAATAAAGGGGCTTCCCCCTGAAGAGATTAAGAAACAGGGTGAGAATAATTCCTTATTCAAGCTCATCCGGCAGTATGGGCTGGCTAGGGAATTTCCCTTAATAATATCTACCCTGAAGGCTTTCAGCCAGGGTAAAGTTAAGATAAGCCCGGACAAAAAGGTCGTCGATGCTAACGGGAGACCCATTAACGGGTATAATCTAACCGACGAGATTAATAAGAGAGTAAGAGAGACGATTTTATAACAAACCTTGTTGAATGACTTATCAAAGAAAGATTAGAAAGGCAAAGCCCCATTTTAGTGGGAGCTTAAGAGGGGCAAAGCCCCTCTTCCAAAAAGTTCCCCCTCTCCTTCAAAGGAGAGGGGGGATAAAGGGGGTGAGGTAGATAACAATGGCAAACTTTATCTGTTTTGACCTGGAAGGACCGCTATCACCTCAAGACAATGCCTATGAGCTAATGAAGCTTTTCCCCAATGGCGATAAGGTCTTTGAGGTTATCAGTCGTTACGACGATTTGCTGACGTTAGAAGAAAGGGAGGACTATGAGCCGGGGGATACTTTAGCCCTTATCGTGCCCTTCCTTGTCCTTCATAATATCTCGGAAAACAATATTGCTGACTTAGCCAGCAAGGCTAGCTTAACCGGCGGCGCCGAAAGGCTTATCTCCTGGCTTGAGTCTAAGGGCTGGAAGGTATTTTGCATTACCACTACTTACGAACAGTATGCCATTCATATTACCCACAAACTAGGCATTTATAGCCATAATGTGGCTTACACGCCATTCCCCGGAGTTAGACTGCGCCTAGCATTGAGTAAAGAAGAAGTCGCCCTGTTGCAACAGACTGAGGAAGACATTCTGAAAATGCGCCCATTTGATGACGACGCTAGGATTAAACAAAGCCTAGACCACTTCTTCTGGGAAAAACTGCCGACTACTAACCTGGGCGAGGTAATTACAGAAGTAAAGCCGGTGGGAGGGCGACGTAAAGTAGCTGCCCTAAACAGATTTGCTGATAAATATGACCAGCCACTATCCAATTGGGTGGTAGTGGGTGATAGCATAACCGATTTCAGGATGCTCCAGGCAGTAGATGAAGCCGGAGGGCTAGCTATAGCATTTAATGCCAATGAGTATGCCCTGCCCTACTCAACCATGAGCTTGGCTTCCACATTAATCAGCGACTTAACCGAGGTGCTTGAGGCATGGCAAAAGGGCCAGCGAAGCAGAGTAGAAAAGGTGGCAAAAGCCAAGGAGAAGATTGGAGGGGTAGGGGATAGGGGTTATTTTCACTGGCTATCTGGCAGAAAAGATATCGACGAGGTCATTAAGATTCATAAAAGAATAAGGCGCCTAGTTAGGGAAGAGGCAGGCAAGCTAGGCTGAGCACAAGTAGCTGAAAAGGAGGAGTTATGATGCAATTGAGTGAATTAAAAAAAGCAATGAAGGGCGTATTCGTGGTTCAAATTACGCCATTCAATAAAGATGGTAGCCTTGACTTGGAGGGTATGCGAGCCAATACGCGTTGGTTAGCCGAGCGTATGTCAGGTAAAGATTTTGTATTCGTACCACTGGGCAGTACCGGGGAGTTTTATGCCATGTCTGACGATGAGTGCAAAGCCGTTATCAAAATGGTTGTAGAAGAGGTGAACGGAAGACTTCCAGTATTAGCCGGGACAGCGCGGGCGGGTACTCGGGAAACCATCAAAATGTGCCAGTATGCTGAGTCTGTGGGTGCCGATGGAGTCCAAGTCGTCCTCCCCTACTATCACGTCCCGCAAGAGGAAGGCATGTATCAGCACTATAAACAGATAGCTGAAAGCATCAACATTGGCATAATGGTTTATAATAATCCGGCTGCATCCGGCTCCTGGATCAAGCCTGCTTTAATGGCTAAGTTAGCTAAGATACCAAATATCATAGCCGTTAAAGAGAATACAACGAGTATTGCCTCCTACTATTTGATGCAAAGGACTGTAGACCCGAAAGACGCAGTGATTCTGTGTGGGCTAGCCGAGAGAATGTTTTCTTTTGAAGCGTTATATGGTTGCCCTGGCTTTATCAGTTACGCTGCCAACTTTGCCCCGGACCTCTCGTATTCAATCTATGAGGCTGCGGCTGCCAAAGATTTCAATAAAGTAGCCGAGCTTGTCAACTCTATGGCTCCCTTTTTCAGCTTTATGGCTAAAGTGACAGCGAACCATGGGCCAGACACCGGTGTTACTGGAATCGAGGCTGAGCCGGTGATGTTTATTAGCGCAACTAAGGCAGCAATGGATATTTTAGGGCTGAGGGGTGGAGAGGTCAGGCTACCGCTTACCGGCATCAATGAAAAAGAAAAAGCCGAACTTGCTATCATCCTCAAGGCGATGAAGATAGCCAAGTAAATTTCTAATAATATGAATAACATTGAAGTAGTTGGACTGGGGGCGCTGAATATAGACCATCTATACAAGGTAGAGCGCATCCTTGATGACGGTGAGGCAGTAGTAACCGAGACCAAGTCGTCTCCTGGCGGCTCAGCCGCCAACACCATTTATGGCTTAGCCAAGCTTGGGGTGAGCGCTGGCTTCAGCGGCGTGGTCGGTGATGATGCCGAAGGCAAAGTACTAATACAGGACTTCCAAAGAGTAGGCGTAGATACTTCCCAAATCAAGATAAAGCCGGGGGCAAAAACGGGCTCAGTGGTATGTCTCAGCGATAAGCTAGGCAGGCGCTCCCTCTACGTCACTCCCGGTGCCAATAACCTGCTGACTATGGATGATTTGGACTTGACCTATATAAACCAAGCCACAATGCTCCATCTCTCCTCCTTCGCTGATGATAGGCAGTTCAAAATATTGCTGAAGTTGATGGACGGACTAGCCCCATCCGTTAAACTTAGTTTTGCTCCCGGAGCGCTATATGCCTCTAAGGGGCTCAAGGCTCTGGCTCCAATACTAAGTAAGACTTACATCCTGTTTATTAACCAGAATGAAATAAAGCAATTGACCGGGGAGGATGTTATAAGCGGAGCCCAAAGCTGCCTCAAGCAGGGTTGCTCTATTATTGTGGTTACTCTAGGCAAAGGAGTAAAGCTGGAGTTAGGCAAAGGGATTAGTCGGAGAACAGTTATTGCCACCGGTTATATTAAGGACGCCGAGACTGAACATGCAATTCAACCTAGTGACCGGGATATTGTGTCTCCAGCCGACACCACTGGTGCCGGTGACGCCTTCGCCACTGGCTTTCTCTATGGTCTGCTCAAGGGAAAAGGGCTTGAAGAGTGTGGGCGTCTGGGTGACATCGTAGCTCGCTTTTCTATTACCAAGCTGGGCACAAGGCAAGGCTTCCCCACCCCCAACCAGCTAGCCCAACGCTACCGAGAGCTTTATTCGAAGCAACTATAAAGTCTATTTCTTAGCTGGTTTGCCTCCAGCTTCATCAATCTTAGCTATTTCTTTCGGCGGTTTAGTGAGGACTTCATCGACAATGCCATACTCGACCGCCTGCTGCGGATTGAGGTAGAAGTCCCGGTCAGTATCATGGGCTATCTTTTCCAGTGGTTGACCGGTGTGTTTAGATATAATGCTTCGGATGAGCTCCTGCATCCGCATAATCTCACGGGCGGCAATCTCTATATCGGCTGCCTGCCCCTGAGCACCGCCAAATGCCTGGTGGAGGTGGATGGTGGAGTTGGGCAGAGCATAGCGCTTGCCTTTGGCTCCAGCACAAAGAAGCAATGTCCCCATACTGGCTGCCAGCCCAACGCAGATAGTGGATACATCAGGGCGTATAAGCTGCATAGTGTCATAAATAGCCAGACCAGCGCTGATGATACCACCGGGGCAGTGGATATAGAGGCTGATGTCTTTATCTGGGTCTTCTCGCTCCAGATAGAGAAGCTGGGCAATAATAACATTAGCCACCTGGTCATTAATCGGCATGCCTAACATGACGATGCGCTCTTTTAGCAGGAGTGAGTATATGTCAAACGCCCGCTCCCCCCTAGCTCCGCTTTCAATCACCATCGGGATTACATTCACCGGTTGGATATTCATTTTGCTTCCTCCTTCCCTTGCGTCTCAATACTCGTATTTGAACCTTTGGCTATTTCTACTAGCCGCTGGATAGTTTTTCGCGTCGTTAATGTCTGCTTGATTGACTCACGGGACGGTGGAGTATTCAACAACCCCTTCAGTTCATCTTTTTTAGCCTCATCGGTATCCTTAACCATGCTTTCAATCTCAGCATCTACCTCGGAGTCACTAACTTCAATCTTCTCCGCCTCAGCAACCTCCCCTAGCACCAGTGACCAAGTGGTCCTTTTTGTCGCCAGCGGGCGCAATTCCTCTCGTATCTCCTTCTCTGTCTTGTTAATGCTTCTAAGATACTCCTCTAAGCCACCACCAGCCGCTTGCCAGCGCTGTAACCGTTGACTAAAGAGCCGGTCGATTTCCATTTCTACCAACACCGGTGGAAACTCTACTTGGGTAACATCAGCCGCTGCCTGCACAACCCGCTCCTCAAAATCCAATCTGGCTTTCTCCTCAGCCCTAACCTGTAAATTGCTATAAATCCGCTTTCGGAGCGAGCCTAAACTCTCAATATCAGGGGCAACCTCCTTAGCAAATTCGTCATTTAACTCAGGGAGCCTCTCTTGCTTTATTTCGACCACCCTAACTTTAAACCAGGCCTCTTTCCCAGCTAGCTCGCCCTTAGGATAATCTGGGGGAAATTGAAGCTGAAACTCCTTGTCTTCGTCCCTCTCCATCCCTAGTAATTGCTCACCAAATCCAGGTACCGGAAAGGAGTAATTCTGAAGAACCTGATACTGGGCTCCCTTTCGGTTTATAAAGGGCTTATCTTCAACACTGCTCTCAATATCCAAAATTACTAAATCGTTAAAACCTACCGGACGCTCTACTGGCTCCCAGGTAGCATACTGATGACGCAGCCTGTCTATTATGGCACTAACATCATCCTCACTTACCTCCACCGGCTCTGGCGTGACTTGAATAGAATGGTAATCACCAAGCTTAATCGTAGGTCGCAGCGGTACAATCACCTTAAATATTACCGGGTCAGTTTGGGCTATCTCAATAGACGGGCTGGCAATAGTCTCCAGTTTTTGGTCTTCGATGGCCTTTTTACAGGCTTTGGGAAGCAGACTATTCAGCGCATCTTCAAGGAGGCTTTCTTTACTTAGGTAGCGCTCGAGTATAGCCCGCGGCGCCTTGCCTCTACGAAAACCCGGTATATCGGTTTTCTTAACCAGACGGTGATAGGACTCTTCCAAGGACTTCTCTACCTCAGCCGGCTCCATCTCGATGCTCAGGAATGCCTGACTATCCTCTATTTTCTCGTTGGTTACCTTCACCTCTCCTCCCGCAAGCGCAGGTGTAATTCAGCCAACTGCTCCTCGGCAACTGGCGACGGAGCGTTAAAGGTTAAATCAGCCGCCTCCTGGGTTTTAGGAAAGGCAATCACTTCCCTGATGGTTGCTTCTCCTGCCAGTAGCATCACAATGCGGTCAATGCCGAGGGCTACGCCACCATGAGGCGGAGCACCATAGTCAAATGCCTTTAGCAAATGCCCGAAACGCTCCTCAATCTCCTCATCACTATAGCCTAGCAGCCTAAATACCTTCCGTTGAAGCTCAGCGGTGTAAATCCTAAGGCTACCGCCACCAATTTCATAGCCGTTACATATTATATCATAATGCCTACCCCGCACTTTTTCCGGGGCGGCATCCAGTAAGGACACATCCTCACCCCTGGGCGCAGTAAATGGATGATGCATCGGCTCCCATCGTCCTTCATCGCTACGCTTTAACAACGGGAAATCCACAACAAAGGCAAAACTAAAAAGATGCGAGGCGTCCAATTTAAGCCGATGTCCCATTTCTCGGCGCAGTTCGTCCAATGCCACATCAACCAGCTCAGGCTTACCAGCGATAATAAGTAGCAGGTCTCCCATATCTGCCCCCAAACGCTTGGCTATTTCTCTAATCTGGTCCATGGTTAGAAACTTAGCCGCCACCGACCTTACCATTTCAGGGGTTAAATCGTCCAGACTACCAGCCGAGGCGGCTAGCGACATAGTTACCAAGCCTTCAGCCCCGAGACCTTGCACCAGCTTATTTAGTTCCTCAAGCTGACTTCGGGAGTAGCTAGCACAGCCAGGGGCAGATATACCCTTTACCTTACCTCCTCTAGCCAATGCAGAACGAAAAACGGAAAAGTCGGATTGGGCAACAATGGCGGTCAGGTCTTTTATCTCCAGACCAAAGCGCAAATCAGGCTTATCCGTCCCATAACGTTCCATTGCCTCAGCGTAGGTAAGCCGGGGGAAGGGTTTGATAAGCCCACAATCTGGCTTAATCGCCCCCACCATAGAGGTGAATAGTTCCTCAAGCAGGTTTAAGACGTCCTCCTCTTCGATGAAACTCATTTCTAGGTCAAGCTGGGTGAACTCGGGTTGGCGGTCAGCCCTTGTATCCTCATCCCGGAAGCACCGGGCAATTTGATAGTATTTCTCCATGCCGGCCACCATCAACAATTGTTTGAGTTGTTGCGGAGACTGAGGTAGGGCGTAAAACCTACCGGGGTAAAGGCGACTCGGCACCAAGTAGTCCCGAGCTCCTTCCGGGGTGCTCTTAATCAGGATGGGTGTTTCTATTTCAATGAACCCCTTGGCATCCAGGAAATCACGAATAAACTTTACTACCTGGTGGCGAAGGAGAAGATTTCTCCTCATTCGAGCCCGGCGCAGGTCAAGATAACGGTACTTGAGCCGCAGGCTTTCTTCCACCTCAGTATCCTCACTGATGTAGAAAGGTGGTGTCTTTGATGGGTTGAGTATTTCCGTATTCTGGGCAATAACCTCAACCTCACCGGTAGCCAATTTGGGGTTTTCGGTTCCGGGAGGACGGAGGGCAACCTCACCACTGACCCTGACCACATATTCACTACGCATCTCGCTAGCTATCAGGTGGGCTTGCTTTGAAGTCTCTGGGTTAAATACCACCTGAACTACGCCCTCCCGGTCACGCAGGTCAATAAATATTAACCCCCCATGGTCACGCCGCCGGTCTACCCAACCAGCCAGGGTTACCTTGACACCTAAATGGTTTTTGCTCAGCTCACCGCAACTATGACTTTTAAGCAAAATTATCCCCTCTTTTTAGCTGTCTTAGCCAAGCTATCAGCTAGAGCTAGCTAACTCCACCACACTGGTTTAGCTATTTGCTAGCGTCTTAATTCACCTATGATGCTTGCCAGCCTCTTAGTAAGGCATCGTTGGCATAGTTCTTAACCAGGCCAAAAGGGCAGCGCCAAACACAGCAACCATAATACCCGTAATTACAGCCGATATTCCCAAGCTAATAAGGAACGTCCTCCACCATAACCCCCAAGCTAATTGCCAAGTCGGTTTAACAACCACTTTCTCCATTTACTTGCCTCCTTTTTGTTTTAATAGCCAGTATTCTAGGCTATCGGCTAAAGCCAGCCAGCTAGCTTCAATGATATTGGTTGAGCTTCCGACTGTCCGCCACTGTTCAACACCGTCGCTGGACTCAATGAGGACACGAACCTGAGACTCGGTGCCAACGCTTTCCTCCAGGATACGAACTTTATAGTCAATTAGCTTGACTTGAATCAAACTGGGGTAGAACTGCAGTAGTGCTTTACGCAACGCCCCGTCCAGGGCATTAACCGGGCCATTGCCTTCAGCGGCAGTATGTATAATTTTGTCGCCCACCTTTACCTTTACCACTGCCTCTGATAGCATTTCCTCCAGACGCTCTAAAGTCGGCGGGCGCCGCCTTTTCTCCACCACTACCATAAAATCAACCAGCTCAAAGGGTGGTCTATAAGCTGGATTAGCCCGACGGACTAATAGCTCAAAGGAGGCTTCGGCATTCTCATACTGGAAGCCACGGCTCTCCAGTAACTTAACTTGGTCCAGCAGCTTCTGGGCTTCCTCACCTTTCGGGGGCAAATCTAAACCCATCTCCTTCGCCTTGTACAGGATATTCCTCCTACCTGATAACTCGGATACCAGTGCCTTTGGTCGATTACCCACTCGGGATGGGTCTATGTGCTGGTAGCTCTCCGTCCACTTAGCCAAGGCTGAAACATGAGTCCCAGCCTTATGGGTAAAGGCACTAGAACCTACATAAGGCAAAGAGGTATCAGGGGCAAGATTAGCCACCTCACTCACGTAGCGCGATACCTCAGTTAATTTAGCTAACTGCTCATCAGTAACACAGTCAATTCCCATTTTGAGCTTCAAATCTGGGATAATAGAACAAAGGTTAGCATTGCCACAGCGCTCACCATAGCCATTAATTGTTCCCTGAACCTGACTAACTCCAGCCTGCACTGCAGCCAGGGTATTAGCCACCGCCAATTCACTATCATTATGGGCATGAATCCCTAGCGGTACGGTGGTCAGCCTCTTGGCCGCCTCAACAGCAGTGGTTATCTCATTGGGTAGTGAGCCCCCGTTAGTATCACACAATACCAAGCAACTAGCCCCGGCTTCAGCCGCTGCCTCTAAGACACGCAGGGCATAGCTGGGGTTAGCCTTAAAACCGTCAAAGAAGTGCTCGGCGTCAAAGAAAACAGTAAGCCCCTTTGCCTTAAGATAAGCTATAGAATCGGCAACCATACTAAGGTTTTCCTCCAGGGTAGTTTCTAACACCTTGGTGACCTGTAGCTCCGAGCTTTTACCAACGATAGTAACCACCTCCACCCCAGCACTAGCCAGAGTCTGGAGGTTAGCGTCGTCTTCTGTCTTAGCCTTGGGTCGTCTGGTGCTACCAAAGGCAACTAGTTTAGCATCGGAAAGGGCTAAGCCCCGAGCCTTGGTGAAGAACTCGACATCTTTAGGATTAGAGCCAGGCCAGCCACCTTCTATGAAGTGGATGCCTAGCTCGTCAAGCTTTCGGGCAATGTTTAGCTTATCAACCACCGAGAAGGAAATGCCCTCTTTCTGTGCCCCATCCCGAAGTGTAGTATCATAAAGCTGAACTTCTGGCAATTTTCAGCCCTCCACCTTAACTTTACCTTCTCATCCATTATATCATAGGTAGGATAACCTTCATCTAACACTCATCAAAAGTAACACCACTACCTGACACAGCTTCAAGGTATCTACGAAGTTGTCATGCTCATCGAGTCAGAAGCGGCTTCGCCACTTTGGTATCGCCTTTGGGTTCACCACGAACTCGGGGACCTCACCCCGCAGGGCACTAAGGCAATTCTCCATCTGTACCACTGGCAACTGCCACACGACTTCTGGGTTCAGGGCAGCGGCATGAGGGGAGTATAGCGTCTTAAAGTAAATGTCCTCGCCGAGGAGGGGATTATCAGGCTGGGGAATCTCTGGTTCAAAGACGTCTAAGGCGACGCCAGATATCCAATTTTCTCTTAGGCTTTTAGCCAGTGCCCCTTGATCTATCAGGCTTCCTCGGGCAGTATTCACCAAGTAGGCAGTAGGTTTCATCATCCTAAGTTGAGCTTCACCTATAAGCCCCCTCGTTTGGGGAGTTTCTACAGCATGAAGGGTTACAAAATCTGACTCCTTGAGCAGGGTCTCCAGGTCAGTGAGTTCCACTCCCAGTGCTCTAGCTTTCTCAGCGGGAACATAAGGGTCATAAGCTAGAAATCTAACCTCGAAGGGGCGAAGGAGCTGAGCGACCCTGGAGCCAATCCTGCCTAGCCCCACGATGCCCACGGTTTTGTTTCGGAGGAGCGTAGTGGAAACGCTGCGCCATAGACCGAGGCGAGTGTTGCGGTCGGCAAGCTTAAGGTTATTGGCTAGTGCCAGGAGCATACCTACAGTAAACTCAGCTACAGACAAGTACTGTAATTCAATTGGGGTGTTGGTGACCAAGATGCCTAAATCAGTGGCAGCCTTAACGTCTATGTCACCCACCCCAATAGCCCTCTTGGCGATGACCTTCAATTTCTTCCCTGCTTCCACAACCCGGCGGGTTATGTGCCCATCTCCGGTAGACATCATGATAGCATCCATATCCTGGACTTTCTGCACTAATTCGTCCTCGGTATAGTGCCAGGGATCGGTAAATAAGCGCCCTAAGGTTACTTCACACCCTGCTGCCTCAAGGGCACGCACTATATCTTCCCGATTTTCATCTCTACCGGTTAACCATACCTTCCATTGTGATTTGCCCACTTCTCACCCCATCACTTGGCACTATTAAGACCCAGCCACCTTTTTAGCCACCAAGTCCCCCATCTCTCTGGTTCCTACCTTTGTCTTACCCTGGCTCATTATATCATAGGTGCGATAACCCTCTTTTAAGACCTCATCAATCGCACCTTCAACCGTCTGCGCCTCCTTGGCTAAACCAAAGGAATAGCGTAGCATCATAGCAACACTGAGAATAATAGCCAGGGGGTTAGCCATATTAAGCCCGGCACGGCGTGGGGCACTGCCGTGAATCGGTTCATAGAGACCAAATATATTACCCCCCTCCCTAGGCACTCCAGCTAGGCTAGCTGAGGGTAGCATCCCCATAGAACCAGACAGCATTGATGCCTCATCGGAAAGGATGTCACCAAACATATTCTCGGTAACAAGAACATCAAAGTATGTTGGGTTCTGGATTAGTCGCATAGCACAGGCGTCGACAAACATATGCTCCAGTTCAACATCGGGGTATCCCTCCGCCACCTCCGTAGCCACCTGCCGCCATAGCCGAGACGACTCCAATACATTAGCCTTATCTACCGAGACCAGTTTTTTACGCCGACCCCGTGCCAGCTCAAAGCCAACCCTAACAATACGCTCAATCTCCTGCTCTGAGTAGGTCATGGTGTCGGTAGCCCGCCGACCACGAGATGTCTGCCACTGCCTTTTGGGTCGGGCAAAGTAGAGACCACCGGTAAGCTCACGAACAAATATGAAGTCCACCCCAGTAATAACCTCCGGCTTCAGGTTAGTGGAATCAACCAGCACCGGAAACACCTTGACCGGGCGCAGGTTAGCAAATAGCC
>Ga0315306_10000284_pt1 | contig 24498 bp, 18 predicted proteins | sample TDP1_MG_FD_203803 | JGI IMG/M metagenome (GOLD analysis project Ga0315306, IMG submission 203803) | Freshwater sediment microbial communities from Lake Towuti, South Sulawesi, Indonesia - TDP1 | ecosystem: Environmental > Aquatic > Freshwater > Lake > Sediment | place: Indonesia: South Sulawesi... | reverse complement strand
TGTAGCGCACACACATGGTCGCGAACGCCTTTCTTCGTGCCGATTTTTCGCACGCCAAACAGACGCCGAATCCAACCACACTCCAAATTTAACGTCCAAAACAAACACTGTTCGGCTCGCCTATTAGACTCCCCTCTTCCCTGCCTCCAAAAATTTTTTTCTTTCCCTTGTTAGAGTGGTATGTTCGCGTGTTTTTTGGCTGGTCTCTGCTCCCTCTTGGTCACAAGCATCTCTAGGGCTGTTATGAGTTTCGGTCTCGTGTGCGCGGGCTCAATCACGTCATCTATGTAAGCCGTGTTCTGCGCCGCCACGTATGGATTAGCGAACTTCCGCCTGTACTCGCTCACCAGCTCCGTCCTCTTCTGTTTGGGATCCTTCGCCGCGGCTATCTCCTTCCTGAAGATGATGTTGATGGCTCCTTCAGCACCCATAACAGCGATCTCAGCTGTGGGCCAGGCGTAGTTTATGTCTGCACCCGAGTGCTTGCTTCCCATGACGACGTAGGCTCCTCCATAAGCCTTCCTAACAATAAGCGTGATCTTGGGCACAGTTGCCTCAATGTAGGCGTACAAGAGCTTGGCACCATGCCGTATTATGCCACCGTGCTCTTGGTCGACTCCGGGAAACAAGCCCGGCACGTCCACAAACGTAACGACTGGGATGTTGAAGGCGTCGCAGAACCTCACAAAGCGCCCAGCCTTACAGGAGGAATGGATGTCTAAGGCGCCGGCAAAAAACTTTGGCTGATTCGCCACTATGCCAATCGTTCGTCCGTTCAGCCTGGCGAAACCTATGATTATGTTTGGCGCCCAGAGTGGCTGAACCTCAAAGAAGTCACCGCTGTCGACAACGCTCAAAATTATCTCCTTCATATCATAGGATTTGTCTGGGTCGTCTGGAATGACCTCAGCCAAGTGCTCGTCTGTGCGGTTTGGGTCGTCACCGGTCTCCACAGCAGGCGGGTCCTCCATGTTGTTGGAGGGCAAATAGCTCAGCAACTTCTTGATTATGGATATGCCTTCCTCCTCAGAACTGGCTTGGAAGTGGGCGACTCCACTGGTTTGGCTGTGAACCGTGGCTCCGCCCAACTCTTCGAACGTGACCTCCTGACCAATAACAGCCTTGATCACTTCGGGTCCAGTTATGAACATGTGACTCGTCTTGTCAACCATAACAATGAAGTCGGTTAGCGCGGGCGAGTAGACGGCTCCGCCTGCACAGGGACCCATAATCGCCGAGATTTGAGGAATGACACCTGAAGCTAGGACGTTTCGGAAGAAAATATCGCCATAACCCGCCAGACTCGCTACACCTTCCTGGATTCTGGCGCCTCCCGAATCGTTTATGCCTATAACCGGTGCGCCAGCCTTCATGGCTAGGTCCATTATTTTGCAGACTTTTTTCGCGAACATCTCGCCCAGCGAGCCGCCGAACACGGTGAAGTCTTGGCTGAAAACGTAGACTGGTCTGCTGTCTATGGTTCCGTAGCCCGTGACGACTCCGTCGCCCAGGACTTTTCTCTCAGCCATGCCGAAGTCTGTGCATATGTGAACCACGTAGGGGTCGAGTTCGACGAAGGTGTTGGGGTCTAAAAGCAGCTCGATTCTCTCTCTGGCTGTGAGCTTCCCCTTCTTGTGCTGCTCTTCGATGCGTTCTTTTCCGCCGCCGAGTTTCGACTGCTCCCTGATCTCTCGGTACTTCTGTATCTTCTCCTTGACCGTGGGTTCTTTGGACGCCATAACTATGCTCACCTCTCAAGCGGTTTCTACGTTATTGTTTGAAACTTGGATATTTATTTAATGGGCTTGACAGTCACGTCGCCCGATACAACTCTTCTCGTCGTGCCGTTTTTGAGTTGGACCAGCAAGGCTCCGTCTTCGTCAATGTCAACCGCCAAGCCCTCAAGGGTCTCGTAAAAACTTGTGACTTTCACAGAAGAGCCTAAGTGGCTGCAGAGGCTCCTCCACTCCTTCAAGATGGAGCTAAACTTCTCTTTTGCAAAAGCGTTGTAGTAACGCTCAATCTCATTTAGTAAGGCTGAGAGGAATTTTTCCCGCTCTATTCTCCTTCCTAACTCCTTTTTCAAAGAAGTCGTCAAGCCTCTCAGGGGTTTTGGTAGAGACTGCAAGTCAATGTTTGCGTTCACGCCGATTCCGACCACAACGAAGTCGGCGGCTTTGCCTCTCGTAACACCCTCTGTCAGTATGCCGCAGATCTTCTTTCCATCGATTTGGACATCGTTTGGCCACTTGATTTCTGCTTTTAAACCGAAGAGTTTGTTGATGACTCTCGCCACAGCCACCGAGGTTGTGAGCGTTAGCTTTGACGCTTCTTTCGGGCTGACTTTTGGGCGCAGAATTATTGACAACCATATTCCTCCTTCGGGCGAGGCCCACTCTCTGCTCAATCTTCCTCTTCCACGGGTTTGTGTCTCAGCCACTATCACTGTTCCTTCTTTGGCTCCTTTGGCGGCTAATTCTTTGGCTATGTCGCTTGTGGAAGTAACTTGGCGAAAAGAGTGAATCGCCTTTCCAATGAAGTTGGTTTGCAGTCTTGACTTGACCTCGGTTGGCTGCATCATTTCTCGCACGGTTCAATCAGCTATAGTCTCATTAAATCTACACGGTTATTTTGGTTTCTGAAGATTTGAGTATCCTCTTAGGGTAAAAGATGAAATCCTGACTCTTTGGGAACATCTTGCTGAATCCCCAAAAAAAGAGGGGATGTGCGGATGCGACGTCACCTACTTTTTTGGACTTAGAGGTTTATTTGAATCTCCATTTCGTGACCTGTGATGTCGGGGCGACCTTTGACAGCCACAACTCCCTTCATCCTCCACGAGTTGTTGGCATTGCGGCCACGATATGTCGGTGGAACACCAGGCGGTAGGTTTATGGAGAACGGAAACTCTTGACTCCAGCCATTTGAGGCGTGCATCCTCCCTGCCACGGTTGTTTTCCCGCTATGTATCGCATTGGTTTGCTGGGCTGTAACAGAACTTCTGCCACTTCCAGTATCTACACTTTCTGTAGCTCTCGTAAACTCATTGACCCAGATTTCAAGTCTCACTTCGTCTATGTCAAAGTCCTCTGCTGCTGACACAGTGATTTTGCCTGTCAAAGGCTCCCTCAGCGAATATTCGCCCTTGTCTAATGTCACTGACACGGTGGCTTTAGGCGCCTTAAACTTCCCGAATAAACCCATGGGTATCCCTTTTCGGAATATAACGTTCGAAACACCATTTATGAATTATGAAAGCTTTTTCTAGAAAGTTTGTCTACTTGTGAAAGAATCTAGAAGAATGGCGGTGGCGGAGCTATTGCCTACTAGGTTCGCACAGTTCTATGAGCACGTTTTTTGTGCTTTTTGGGTGCAGGAAGGCTATTTTTCCGCCCTCAGCACCGACTCGCGGTTTCGTGTCTATGAGTTCGACTCCCTTCTCCTTCAGTTGGCTGAGTGTGTTTTCGATGTCGGTGACGGTGAAGGCTAAGTGTTGTATGCCCTCTCCTCTTCTCTCTATGAATTTGGCTACAGTTCCCTCCCTGTCCAAGGGTTCCAGCAACTCAATCTTGGTCTCGCTCTCACCTACAAGCAGGAAGGCGATTTTCAGTTTCCGTTCCTCAAGCGTCACGACTCTCTCAACCCTCAAGCCCAACATCTTCTCGAAGACGCTCAATGCTTCGTCTATCTTGTTCACGGCGATGCCAATGTGGTCTAAACCAGTTATCATTTCACACACCAGCATTCACCAATCAAATCTACGTGATTCTATATAACAATTAACTAGGCTGAACGACTGAAGCTTCTTCGTGCTGTTTTGCGCACGCCAAACAGACGCCGAATCCAACCACACTCCAAATTTAACGTCCAAAACAAACACTGTTCGGCTCTCCTATTAGACCCCCCCTCCCCTACCCACAGAAATTTATATTTAGTCTCTAGCAACATTCTTCTAACATGACCCCCCTCTCTAGGTAGAGAGGTTCTCACACACGCACACAATCGAACACCCTTCAAACAATTAACTTTAAGATACCAAAACGCAAAACAACTATTGAAAATGATGAGCCGAGAAGGGGTATTGACGAAAGAAATCGTCGGCGTTATACCCGCTGCTGGGAAAGGAATGCGCGCTTATCCCGGCACGAAATACATACCAAAGGTCATGTTTGAGGTCAACGGCAAGCCGATTATACATAGAAGCATCGAGTTGATGAGAGACAAGCTGGGGATTAAGCGTATCTATGTGATATTGGGCTACTCAGGCGACATGATAAAGGGTTACATGAAGGACGGTTCCGAATTCGGCGTCAAAATAACTTACCTTACAAACGACAGAATAGAAGAGGGACTCACACGGTCAATATATATGGCGAAAGACCATGTCACATCGCCATTCATAGTCCTGCTCGGAGACGAGGTCTACATAAACACAAACCACGAACAAATCCTCTCCATGTTAAGCCAAGACTTCAACGCGATCTGCGCGGTCAAAGAGACGGACAGTCCCGAGGCTATAAGGAAAAATTATTCCGTGGAGCTTCAGAAAGGTCGGATCACGTCGCTCGTGGAGAAGCCGAGAGTAATCAAAAACAACTACTTGGGCTGCGGCACGTACGTTCTCAAATCCTCGTTTTTCGACTTCATCGAAAAGACTCCGCGCTCGAGCAGAAGCAAGGTTGTAGAGTTAACCGATGTCATAAACACCATAGCAAGAGAGAGTAGCGGAGTTCTCCCCTTCTTCCTGCGTGGCGACTACGCAAACGTCAACACGACCGAAGACCTCAACATGGTGAACTACCTTTTTAGGAGCAGAACCTTCGACCAATACAGAATCAGTGTCATCATCCCAGCGCTGAACGAGGAAAGAACCATAGCCTCTGTCGTAAGGGACTTCAGGGTTCCCGAAGTTGATGAGATCATTGTGGTGGACGGCAACTCGACAGACAACACGGTGACACTGGCTGAGGAAGCGGGCGCGAGGGTCCTAACGAAGCACAGCAACTCCGTTCCGGGGTATGGCGAAAAACTGAAGTATGGCATGGAGAGGGCTGAGGGAGACATACTCATCCTTACAGAAGCCGACGGAACCTTCAAGGCGAGAGACTTGGGCAAGATTCTCGAATACCTGAAGGATGCGGACATGGTCATTGGAACCAGAACGACTAGGCAGATGATTGAGCAGGGAGCCAACATGGATTGGTTCCTCCGCTGGGGAAACGTCTTCCTCGGGAAACTCTTGGAGGTTCTCTGGTGGGGCGACGAACCCAGGTTCACGGATGTGGGCTGTACGTTCCGCGGGCTTTGGAAGGACACTTTCCTGAAGATCAGAGACAACCTCCAAGCCACTGGTCCAGAGTTCTCTCCTGAGATGATGATAGAGTTCATTAGGGCAAAGAAGCGGGTTATAGAGATTCCGGTCAGTTATCACAGGAGGGTCGGTGGTAGCTCGAAGCACGGCGGAACCTACAGAAGGAAGACGAAGACAGGCTTTAAGATGATGTTTCTGATGTTCAGGAAAAGGTTTGGTTTCTGATGAAGGACCTGCCTGTCGCGGTAGTCAAGACGAGTCCTCGAACGTATTTTTCAGACGTTGAAAAACTCTTGAGGTTGGCTGAGTTCGACAGGGTGATGCAACCAAGTTTTCCGACGGTTCTGAAGATAAACATCACTTGGCAGGAGTATTATCCCTCGTGCTCCTCGCCTCCGTGGCAGTTGGACGCTATATTAACGGAGCTGAATAAGAGGAGGTTCGAGGAGATTCACGCTGTTGAAAACCTCACTGTGGTGACAGACCCGTATCGAGGCATGGAGACCAACAAACTGAACAACGTCTTAGAAAAATACGGCTTGAAATTTGAGTGTCTCAAAGAAGACAGCTGGGAAACCATGAACCCTTCTAAGTGTTTAGTTTTCGGGCAAGAAGACAAACAGATGCCTACGATAATAAAGGGTTCACAGGTCGTTCATCTGCCAACCATCAAGTGCCATGGGCACAGTCAGATGACCTGCGCTGTAAAGAACGCCTTCGGCTTTCTGAAAGAGGTTCGCCACCATTATCATTTGAAGATACACGAAATCCTTGTGGACCTGCTTAGGCTGCAGCAGGAACACTGTCGGAGTCTCTTCGCATTTGTCGACGGCACCATAGCCATGGACGGGAGAGGTCCAAGGACTGGCATCCCTTACGTTAAGGATTATATTGTAGCAGGCGGCGACCTGGTTGCTGTCGACGCTGTCGTTGCTAAGATGATGGGTTTCGAGCCCATGGAGATAGATTTTATAAGGATTGCTCATGATGAGGGGCTTGGCAAAGGTGATGTCGATAGCATAGATGTGATTGGAGAAGACGTCTCAAACATAAATTTTCACTTTAAGACTAAGAAGGACCCAGTCATCTACTTCGACAGAGTCTTCAGAGGCAGCTTCCTAGAACCCTTGGTGTTCCGCACGCTATTCTTCAGGCTAGTCGTCTTCGGGAGTCACCAGTACAGAAACCTTTGGTTGAAAATCGTGGGGCGGAAACACATAAAGAGAATAATGGAGACAGAGTGGGGCAAGCTGTTCAGAAAATACTGAAGACTGTTTTATCCTAGCATGAGTGTTTTTAGTTGTTAGATTTCGCTGGCTAGGGCAGGAGAGAGATAGTCAAGAACGCTGTTGATATCATTGACACCAAAACCAAAAGCAATGGTCTGCTTCTTTTTTCGAGCAATGCCGCGAGGTAAGTTTCCAAAGGTATATTGAGATGTGCTCTCTTCTTCTATACCATTTCTTCTTCTACCTTCTTCTTGCCTCCCACCCAACCCATCAGCATCCAAATAGACGAGTCTAGACCTCCTCTCTACCGTCTCTCTGTCTCTCCCATTGTGCCTATTAGGCGCCTAATAGAGGGGGCTAGGCTAGCCTCGCGCACACACAAACGCAGAACACATCTCCACTCAACATACCCCTCTCTCTAGGTAGGTAGTCTCACACACGCGCACACGCAACACTCATTTTAAAGTTTAAAAGTGGATTCGATAGAGTATAGTGCCCAAGAGATGACTCAAAATGCCCTTCGAGAAAGGCGACTTCGTGCTCATCGACTACGTGGCTAGGGTGAAGGAGACAGGCGAGGTCTTCGACACAACCATAGAAGACACAGCCAAAAAGGAAAAGCTCTACAAGGAAGGCGAAACCTACGAACCCAAACTAGTCGTGATCGGAGAGGGATGGGTGCTCAAGGCTCTAGACGAAAACCTCCCAACACTCGAACCAAACAAACCAGGCACAGTGGAGATTCCACCCGAAAAGGCTTTCGGAAGCCGAGACCCAGAGAAAGTGAGGCTCATGCCCCTCCGACGCCTAATAGCCCGCGGCATCACGCCTCAGCTGGGCATGCGTCTGGAGGTCGACGGAAAACTGGCGGTCGTCAGAACCATGGGAGCGGGCAGGGTTCAACTCGACTTCAACCCTCCCCTGGCTGGCAAAACACTGCTCTATGAGGTCACGGTGCAGAAGAGGCTGGAGACCAAGGAGGAGAAGATCAGGGCGTTGATCCACCGCAGGATACCCGCCGTAGACGTTGCAAAATTCGACTTCAAACTCAAGAAGACCGGGGTGGAGATAAACGTGCCAGAAGACGCCTTCTACGTGGAGGGGTTGCAGATCGCCAAGAGGGGCATAGCCACGGACATACAGAAGTTCTTCCCCGAAACACCAACCATAAGATTCATAGAAACCTTCAGGAAGAGAGAGACTGCACCAACACCAGCGCCAACACCGACACCTACACCAGCCACAACACCTACTACAACAACACCACCACCTTCAGAACCAAAACAAGCCCAGACACAAACAACATAACTTCTGTTCCAAATCCAGAATCACCTATAGCTTTTGCCTCAGGAAAAACACGGCATACTCAAAGTGGAAACTTAAATAAGCAGAAAACCTCTGTAGAATTTCAACCGTAAGAAAAGGGCCGGTCGTCTAGTTTGGTAGGACATCTGCTTGACGTGCAGAGGGTCGTCGGTTCAAGTCCGGCCCGGCCCACCACCTAATCTGCTCCTTTATTGTGCGTGTGCTATGGCGATGAAGACCATTACTCCGAGTATTCCGATGAATAGGACCACGAAGACGTAGAAGAATTCCTGCGGCATTCCCAAGATATAGTGTTGGACGTCGTAGTTTATGGTCACGGTCTTGTCCGAATCAGACAGCGTGTTGTCAAAGTGTAGGCTGTAGGTTCCAGTCCTTGAAACGGTGAAGCCGAAATTCGTGGCGCTCGCCTGGTCAAACCGCACGATAACGTTTCCGTTAGGGTCGGTGACATGAAACCTGATGTCGTTCGAACCTCCAACAACGTTTAGCCTTCCAGAGACCACGTCGCCCTCATTTAAGCCCATAGTCTTGATGACTTCATGACCTGCGGACACCGTGAACGTTTGTGCAACAGCGTCAGCCAAACCTATTATCAATGCGCACAACACCAGGGAGAAACAGAACGCCTTGAGCCAACAGATTTTCATGGCAGCCACTGTCGATTCGATTATCACTACCAAGTTAGCTACACCTCTGAAAAAATGAGTTATGAAATCAGAATCAATATCAGACCTAAACTATAACAGAGCCTCTGGCCCCAACCAAAACAGATAAAACACAGCAGTTGGCAAATTGATGCCAGAAAGAGGCTGAGCCCAATGCCAGAGGAAGTCTTCGATACAGAGAAATTCGTCCAAATCTCAGAGAGAGCCCAATACTGCAACATAAAGAGACTGAAGAAAACCGTCAAACTGAAACTGCGAACGTCAAAGCGACTCTACACGCTGAAGGTTGACCCCCCGAAGGCAGAAGAGATAATCAAGAAACTCCACTGCGAAATCCGAGAGGTCTAAACGCGCTAGCTCAGACTCTCCACAACTTGCCTATAGCATTTCTCACAAAACGCCCAGCCTTTCTTATCCGTGTCTAAAATAGAGTTTGAAAAGAACATGACGCAGGTTGGATTGCTGCAGTGACTCAAACCAAGAGTGTGCCCGACCTCGTGAACAGCCTCCTTCAGAGAGCGCTCAGACAAGAGATCTCTGTCCTCTGAACGCCCATAAAACTGAGGCTTGAGCCTAAACAGAGAGATGACGGCGGCCTTTCCAGGGTATTCAGCCTCGCCAAAGACAAAGTTGAGGCGTGGCACGTAGAGGTCCGCGTCGACAACGCCTAAGACACGGTCAATTCGGGAGTCAAACATCTTCACAGTGGAGCTAATCCTCGACAAGATGACGGTGGAATGATACTGTTTTCTTGCGGCGTTGTAAGCCTCGGTCGGAAGGGTCATAACGTCATCGAGAACCGTACAATCCGTGTGTGGAAAAGCCTCCTCGCACAAACCATTCTGGACGTGTCTCACAACTTCTGCGTCGACTTCTCCTATGCGCAGAATAGCCAGTTTCATCCGTTTTTCCCTAGACCTCGTAGGTGTCTCCAGACTTTGGCGCCACAGCCTCAAACCCCGCCTCTTCCCTCACCCACCTCGCGAAGCGCTCGCAGTTTCCCTCAGCCCCGTGCATAACAAAGACCTTGGGACTCCCGTCCAAAGCCTTCACCGTCTCTTGAAGCTGACTGGCTCCACAATGCGACGAGAAATCGAAGCGCTCAACCCTAGCCTTGACCTTGCGCATCTTACCGTCGATCACACACCTGCCTTTCTCCATGAGTTCGCGACCAGGCGTTCCCGGAATCTGATAGCTAACGAGAAAAACTGCGTTTCGATGTTTCTTGCCCAGTTTCCCCACGTAGAAGGCGGCTGGACCACCCTTCAGCATGCCAGCAGGAGAGATTATCACCCCAGGCTTTTTAGTCGCCAGCCTTCGGTCTCGCCAGCTCTCCACAGAATCAGCCAAGTGAACGGCGTCCATGAACAAGCGGGGGTCGCGCAGATAAGTCTGACGGTTCAGTAGCAGACGGTTGGCTTCCCGAGACATGCCGTCTATGGTGACCGAATACTCAAAGTGATGGGCGGCGAGCACCAGGGCGATTTCTTGTGAGCGACCTACGCTGAAGGCTGGAACCAGGACTGTTCCGCCGTCCTCAACGACTTCGTTGACTCCTTCCACAAACTCTTTTTCCAGGGTTGCTCTGTCGGGGTGTTCCTCGTTTGCGTATGTGCTCTCCATAACGAATGCGTCGAGCTGCCCATAGTTTCTGTCGGCGCCGCGCAGGAGGCGTGTCTCACAGGTGTTGTAGTCACTCGTGTAGAGCAGTCGCTTCCCGTCCTCTGACTCAACCAAAACTTGGGCGCTTCCAGGCAGGTGCCCAGCGTCTAGGAGTTGAATCTGCAAGTCGCCAACGGTCTTTTTCTCTCTGAAACTCAGGTGCACTCCGTTTCGGATCACAGACCTCAACTCGAGGTATTCGAAGGGGAGGTAGTAGCCCGACAAGTGTATGAAATCCGAGATCAACAGCTGCGCCAAGTCGAAGGTTAACTCTGTCCCGTAGACGGGCTTCCGCTCCTGAATGTGAAATATTGGCACGGCTCCAGAGTGGTCGAGGTGACCGTGAGTCAAGACCACTCCCTCCATCTCTTTGGGCGGCACGTGCATTGGAAAGCCAGGTTCGTGATCAATCATGACGCCGTAGTCTAGCAAGAGCTTGGTCTTTTCGGTCATGACAGCCAGAGCCGACCTTCCGATCTCCCTCGTGCCACCGAGAAACTGAATCTTCAACTGGATTAGTTCACCGTCCAAGTCAACAACTTTGATGAAGTGTTAATGTGTGCCTTTTTCAAAGGTTTAGGTGCTTCCTAACATTTAAATCATATCTTTGTTGAGGCTACGGGCTTCACGTGCCCGCTTCTGATAGCCCTTAAGACTCCGTCAACGCTTGACTCAGCCTCGACTTCTGTGTAGGCAGCCCACATCTGACTCAGTAGATGGGCGTCGCTTCCAGCCACCCTTGGCAGATGTCTCGTCTTGGCCAGTTCTTCAGCCATCTTGTTTTCTCTCGGTGTAGCCCAAGGGTTCATGACCTCAACAGCGTCGGCACGCATCTTCTCTGCTGCATCGCCGATGCCATGGACCCGATACGGATGGGGTATGATGATTAACGCTGCTCTTTCCAGGGCAAAATTGATGACGCTATCGAGCGGAGACTTGTAAGCGGGTTTCTCTTCTGCGCCCAAGAGGATGATGTCCCCCTTCTCAGTGCTCACCTCTACGCCCGGAATAATCACCAAGTCTGTGAAAGCGGCTGCCAGTTTGCGCACTTGAAAATAGCCTTCGAGAGTGTCGTGGTCGGTTATGGCGACTGTCTTGATAAAGGGGTGCGCATGGAGTTCGTTCACTATTTGTTTGGGGCTGATTTGGGCGTCCCCTGAGAACTTGGTGTGCAAGTGTAAATCTACTCGTATCATTGCCTGCTCACACAACTGCTTCCTTTATGGCTGCGACGAGACTTTCGACCATGGGTTTGCCCCAAAGATTCTTGGAATAGAGCACTGTTACTTTAATGCCTTTTCTCCGACCTCTCTTCTTGCAGGCGTTAGATATGGTCTCGCCCCAGTTTTCGGAATCTTTCAGCAGCACCACTTTTTTGTAAGGCGAGGCTTCGATGTAGTTGGCGACTTGCTCTGCTGCGTAGTTCTTCGTCTCTGCGTCGAACGGAGTTGCAATTTCATACTGAGACAGCGGATAAACTTCGTCGAGTTCTACAGGTACAACTCCGAAAGGCGCGGCGTAAGTGCAGACGTGGGTGCGATTCGTCTTTTCGCCCAGCTTTTGCCCAATCTCCTTGAGTATTCTCTGTTGCTCTCTCGATTTGTGAAAGGGCTTGGTTCGAGTCTGCGGGAGCAAGACCAGAACCTCGGCTTCACTCGGCGACGAACGGCTCTGCATCCTCTTTCTGTGGCGTGCAATTTCTGGTCTGCTCAGCCCAACCGAGCCGAAAAAGAAGAGCCCGCTTCCCTTCACCACTGGGCTGTTCTTCTCCACGTAGTCGCTGTATTTTCCGAGCCTCTTCAGAGCCTTAAAGAGGGCTGGGTGTCCGTGCGCCCTCATCTCCAGGTGTTCCCAGAGTCGACCCTCGATAATAGCCTGCTTTATCCGTTTTATCTCCGAGAGGCTGACGTAGAGGTTGTGTTCAGCCAGTTTTTCTTGCCTCTCCGCCTTCGGCATGGCTCGCACGGTTTCTAAATCGTTCTTGGTGCACACTGGGCACGAGCACGGCAGAGATGCGAGCTCTTTCAGCCTAACAGTCCCGTGTTCCATCATGTAGCGGTCTTGTCGGGCATAGATTGCGTAGGCGGCGGAGTCGAAGAGGTCGCACCCAAGCGCGACAGCCAAGGCGAACATAAAGGGATGCCCAGCTCCAAAAAGGTGCAGAGGGCGTTCAACGGGAAGATTCATTCTGGCGGCCATGACCATGTCGACGAGGACGTCGAAGAGATATTGCTCCATCACGGGTGTGGGGCTGCCGAGAGCGTGAATGTGAAAGGGCAGTTTGCCCGTCTCGCTTGCCGACAGAGTAACGAGGTCTAGGTGTTGCCCGCCTTGAACTGGTCCCACCCAGGCGATGTCGGTGCGTGTCTTTTTTTCCGCCAAGTCTCTTGCTCTCTTCAAGGTCTCGTTGACCGTGTATTTAGCGTACTGTTTGGACACAGCCCAACCAGTTGGAACATCGAGTATCGTGGCTATGTCCGTGTCGATCTGCTCTTGATACTGCACGATTTCTTCTGGAGTGACCTTCACGCCTCCGTATAGGAGAATTTGATAGGCGCCGGAATCAGTCATTATTACGCCGTCGAAATCGAGAAGACGATGAACACCTCTGTCAATGGCTTCTTTGCCGAAGTGTTTTTTCACGATGTAGGCGTTCGTTATTAGGGCGGCGCAACCGAACGCGTCGTGCATTTTCTTGGGTGAGATCGGCTGAATCGCGGGGTTGACAACGGGCAGAAACAGCGGGGTTTCCACCGTTCCGCTCTTGGTTTCAAGCCTGCCGATTCGTGCGAGCAGGTCCCTCTCTCGAACTTCAAACAGCATGGAAGTCATCAGCCGAGACATAACTTAATATCGAGACTGCCTCTTTAATTATGCAGTCTTCGGGAGAAAGGCGAAAACGGAATGGTCTGCGCTACTCAAATCTACGAGAAGCCTCAGTTGAACGAACCAGTTTTAATCGAGGGTCTTCCGGGCATAGGCTTTGTCGCAAACATAGCGGCGCTGCACCTGATTCAAGAGTTGAAGACGAAACTCTTCGCTGAGATTCGCTCGTCCTCGTTCCAAGACTTCGCCATAACCACCGAAGACGGGAAGGCGCGGTCTCCAGTCAGCGAGTTACACTACCACAAGGGAAGAGACGGCGAGCGCGACCTCATAATCCTCTACGGCAACACACAAGCCCTAACCACGGTTGGACAATACGAACTATGCGGACGAGTGTTGGACATCGCCCAAGAATCGGGCTGTCGCTACGTGATAACCCTCGGAGGCTTGAGAGTGGAGGAAAGAGTAACGACGCCAAGAGTCTACTGCGCCGCATCCGACCCAGAAACCCTCCGAGAAGCCCAGAACTTGGGCGCGGAAATAATCCAAGGACAAATCTTCGGCATAGCCGGACTTCTTGTGGGTTTGAGCAGGCTGCGCGGACTGAAAAGTTTCTGCCTCCTAGCGGAGACACAGGGCTTCTACCCAGACGCCTCAGCCGCGAGAGAGGTTCTCAACCCAGTTCGCAGAATGCTAAATCTCAAGGTGGACTTGAGTCGATTAGATGTGGCTGCAGAGGCGACCCACAGCATCCTGAAGTCTTTCGGCTTAATCACGTCCTTGCCGAAAGAGAAATCAATGGAAGAGTCGGGCTTCCGCTGGCATATCTAGGTTTTGGCTTCGCTGACGAACTGGTCGTAAACCTTCTGAACACGCTCAGCGGCTGGTCCCGAACCCTCTATCACTCCCTTGTCCGTAACCTTAATCTTCTCCATGACCCAGATGAAACCCTTATCCTCATAGAGCTTTACCAATGTTGGAAAAACCTTGTCCAGCCGACTGGCCAGAGCCTTCAGGTCAAAGGGCTTCTCTATAGCGAGGATTTGAGCCACCACGCTTCCGTTCAAAAAAACCCTGTGCAGGACCCTTCCCTTCTCATCCTTAGCCTCCGATAGGCAGAGACTCAGCGTGTCGGGGTTGATTCCGACAAGGCTTCCGCTGTAAGACTTTCCATCCATCGTAACAACCATTACGGGTTTATCTTGGAGCGCACCGACCTCTGTGAAAAATTTCCTCTGCGCCACCGACAAGCAAACTCACCTTCGCACTAGTTAATCAACGCTACTAAAAGCCTTTTTCATTGAGGGGTCTCACTTTTTTCATTAGACTGTAATAAATGAGCATGTTTGTTTTGGAGAAAATAAAAAAGATTGGACTGATACTAGAAATTGATTTTTGGCGCCCAAAGAAGGGATTAGGATCATCAAGGACGAAAAGCGCCGCTGGCTAACTCCACCTAAACGGTATCAGGCCCTACATCGCAGCAACAAGCTCATCAATAGATGCTGATCCAAGTCCGACTAGCGGCGCAAAACAGCATTTGCTTCACTGAACGGCATCAATTATTGAAGGAGTTCGCCAGTTAGCAGAGAAAAATGGGATTTTAGCTTCGTTTTGGGAATATACGCGCGCGCATTTGCTTTCCTAGATTTACCACCGTTCTCTCTGATGCAAAGAGTCCAGATAGGATTGTTAGCGTGCCGCTGATGATAGCCATGTATACGCCCGCGCCGTAGCCTGTGCCCGCCCCTTCGAGGGTGCCGACTTGCCCCTGCACAAAGATGAGTGCATGAACCACCGATATAACAATGAGCACCCCTGAAAATACTAGAAACGCCACCTTGAGATTTCTTTGACGCGCATTCTTTGGCTTGTACAAGCCTACTAGGAGGAGCAGTAAGCATCCCACCGGTATCAACCATAGTGTCAACACTGGACCTGTGCTGCCTAGAATGTTCTGCCATGTTGGGTCAACCATCGAAGGCATCGCGGCGCCCAAGTATCGTATACCCTCGGTTATTGAAACCAAGCCATTAGTGAAGGGATAGAGAAGAACGCCCACCTGGTAGGTCATGTTTTCGATGGTCACAGCCCCGCTGACAAACACCCAGTTCAACGCCAATGATGCGACTCCAAAGATCAACCCGGCGCCGCAGAGTATAGCCGTGGCGCCCCACCATGCATTCTTGTTGTTCTTCACCTTTTTAACAATCACAGCATAAGCGATTAACGCGCCGGCTAGAATCAACCCTGCTATCAGAGCTGGGTGAAGCTGCACTACTGAGGGTGCCCCAACTTCCAAGGTTGTTGACGCCTCAGCCGTCTCGTGGTTGAAGTCGCCTTCGCGATTGGCGGTGATCTCCCAGTCTCCGGCATCTCTAAAGAGACTGTATAGATATCCCTGATCCAAGAGCAAGACGTCTTCAAAGTCTCCTTCATCATTTGTTTGCACAATGTGCTCTATTTGGGTCCCGTTTGGAAGCACATAAATCACTGAAACCTCGACTCTGGATTGCACAGGCAGCGTTGTTCCAGAAACGATTATTCTGTCGCCGCTCGCGATGGTTTCGTTTGAGATCGTTATGGTCAAGATGGGGTCTATCTTCCAGTGCGCAGTCTCGCTTATCGCGCTGTTCATAGTAACCGCAGCCGGATTATCCAAGCCGCTGTATGATCTTTCGCCTGTTCCTGTCCACCCGTGCCAAACGTATCCTTTACCCTGAACGACTGCTGGTTCTGTAGCCTCAATCGAGACAATTGAGCCCACGTCGTACCATCCGCTGTCTGGGGTGACGTCTCCAAGGTTCGTTGACATCGTCAGATAGAACTGCTGGATGAAGACGGCTTTGGCCACTTTAGGCGCGTCCATTAGTATGGTCGTTGACGCGGCGGCTGAATCAGCGATGCCCACTCCAGTCCAGTTGTGGAACCGATATCTCGTTTCCACGAGGTCCCCGCCAGTTGGAGTGTCCACAGATATCGCAGCCTTGGTTCCTTCGTCGTACCAGCCCTCTCCGGTTGGGTCGTCAAGATCTGCGGGATCAGTGATGACTGTTAGATAGTACTGTGTCTTCCAGCTCGCGACTTCTGTGATGGGTCCATCCATCTGCACTTGACACGGGTTTGCTGATCCGCTGTAACTTCCTGACCCGCTCCCACTCCATGAAGCGAAGAGATACCTGGTGCCCGTTGAGTTCGATGTGGTGTCTGAAGCCATTGTTATGGTTATCAACTTACCGGCGTCGTACCAGTTTCCAGACGCGGGTGTTGTTGTTCCGTGTCCACCGTTATCTATGGTTAGTTTGAACTGCTTTACGTATTGGGCTGTCGCTGTTTTGGGTGCGTCCATTTCAACTGTCATCGAATTGGATGGCGATGCTGTTGTGTCAACAGTCCATTGGTCGAACCCGTATCGAACTCCCTCGGACACGGGCACGAGTAGGGGCGCCGTTAGGGGGACAAGCGTGTTTTCATCGTACCACGCCTCTCCCGAGATTGTTGTGGGTACGTCTGATGGACTGATTTTCACCGTCAGATAGCGCTGGGCTATCCATTCAAACACTATCTTGTGAGCTGCTTGAACATTTGTGAATGTGTAACTCGTGCCCTCTTCCAGCTCTCCTTCTTCTATCCTGTATCCAGTGCACCGATACCTTGTTCCCATTCCGTCGTCGTCGGCTGGCGAGGTTACAGAAGCAGTGAAGTCGCTGCCTGCGTACACCCAAGCCGAAGGTGTGGGACTGTCATGCGCGCTGGTTACGGCGATGTAGTACTGAATCTTGTAGTTGCCTGTTATGCTGCCAGATTGGGTTACTTGGAATGAAGTGTCGCTCTGTAGGGTTGAAAGCCCGCTGGTGGTGTTCCAGACGTATCGCTTGACTTCTTGGGTGACAACCAATGGCGATTGGAACGCAAAGCTGTGCAGTGAATTCTTGTCCCACCAGAATTGGGCTGGAAGGTTGGCAACGCTGTACTGGTTATCGTCTATGCTCATGACTGTTTCTGTGAAATCGATGCCCACTCCTGATTGAGTGAAAGTCACTTGATACTGGGTCTTGTAGCTTGCGGCGACGATTCCAGAGGTTGTTACCGTGAGGCTTCCGCTCTGCAGGGACGAAAGCCCTGAGGTTGAAGTCCAGACGTAGCGTTTTCCATCGACGTTTAGAGGCGAGGCGAATGCAAAATCGTGAGTTGAGTCTTTGTCCCACCAGAAAGACACTGGCAGAGCGTCTCCTGCATATTCAACCGTGTCTATGGAAACGACTGTTCCAGTAAAGTCCGACCCAACTCCAGACTGGTCAAACGTGATGTAGCCTTGCGTCTTGTAGGTTCCTGCAACGGTTGTAGGCGCGGTGACGCTTAGCGGAGATGTGTGGCTTACGCTGAAAAGCTCAAACTGCTTGCCTGAACCTGAGCTGGCAACGATGCTCGAATACTCGAAGGCTAGGCTGGTGCCATGGTCGAGCCAGTCTGTCTTGAACGGCAGTTCTTCATAGGTTTTTGACACACCAGCAACCGTCACGACCGTGCCAGTTGCTGTGTTATCTAATCCTGACTGGGTAAAGGTCACTTTGTACTGTGGTACGTACACGCCTGTGACTGTTCCAGAATTTGTTATGGGTGAAGCGGGTCCAGTGACGCTGTTCAGTCTGAACCTTTTGTCTTGGACGCTGCTTGACACTATGGTGCTGTAGGTGTAGGTGGTTCCGCTGTCAAACCAATCGCCATACGGTAAGTCCCCATAACTCTTAGAACTGCCGCCTACCGTGACAACGGTTCCAGTTGCTGTGCTGTCCAGTCCAGTGTGAGCGAAGGTGACATGGTACTGGGTCTTGTAGTTTCCTGTCACAGTTGTTGGGGCTTCAACTGTTAGGGGTGACACTTCTGACGTGCTTGTTAAGACGTATCGCGTGCCAGCTACGCCGGGCACTGGGCTCTCGTACGCGAAGTTGATGCTGGAGTCTCTGTCAAACCAGTCAGAATAGGGTAATGCGTGCTGGACCGAGTTCACTGTGACGTGCGCTGTGACACCGCCGGGCACGCCTGTCTGCTGGAAGACAACCCAGAACTGCTGCTTCCAAGCAAAGTCAATCGTGTGAGCAGCTTGCACATTGACGAAGGTGTAAGTTGTGCCCGCTTGATAGGCGCCCCCGTCGATGCTGAAGCCTGTGCAAACCCACTGTTCGTCGTTTGGAACTATTTCGGTTGGGCTTGTGACTGAGGCGGTGAAGTCGCTGCCTGCGTCAACCCAGGCTGAAGGCGTTGGGCTGTCATGCCCCCCCTCACTGGTCACAGTGATGTAGTACTGAGTTTTATACGTCGCTGTTGCGGTTTTCGGACCGCTCATAACAACCGTGGTTGTGGTGCCGCTTCCAGAGGCGTCTCCGCTCCAGTGGTCAAACGTGTAACGTGACGCTCCCGAGACGATGTCCACATGCAGGTCTGCAGTGACCGTTGCGGTGGATTCAGCGTCGTAGTAGTCTTGTCCAGTCTGATGCCCGTCTAGAATTGAGTCGACTGGTGAGTGCCCAACCGTCAGATAATGTTGGGTCTTGTATGCAGCGGTGATTGTTACGGGGCTATCTACCGTAAACGGAGAGGTTTGGTTCACGCTCACCCACACGTATCTTGTCGGTTGACCGTCGTTGACCATCGCATCGTAGCTGAAGGTCAGCGTTGAACCAGCCCTAACCCAAATGTTAAAGGGCACAGTCTCTGTTGGGTCAGTGTCCGCCGCGTATGTGACATTTGGTGCCACCACCGAACCTGTTTGTGTGAAAGACACCAGATACTGTGTCTTCCAGTTGGCTGTAACTGTCTTGGGTCCGTCCATCAAGACTGTGTCGCTAGGATTGGTTGAAGTGGAGTCGCCAGACCACTGTGTGAAGACGTACCGCGTTCCAACTCCTTCGTACACAGTGGTCGGGTCTATGGAGAAGGTGGCGAGGACTCCTGAGTCATACCATCCCTCGCCAGAGGCTGTTCCGTGACCTCCGTTGCTTACTGTCAAGTGGTATTGAGTTTTGTAAGCGCCTGTAACGATGGTAGGGGCGTTAACTATAACTGATGTATTGGTGGTGTTGCCCGTCACTCCTGTGAGAACGTATCTCGTTGTGCCAGCTGCATCTGTGATTGGAGATGGATAGCTGAACGTTGTGTTGGAGCCTTTATAGACCCAGAAGGATTTAGGCAGCGCCTCGGTGAGTAGAGTTCCGTTGACGGTTATGCAAACGGACTCTTGACTGCCTGTCTGTTGGAAGGTTAGGCTGTACTCTGTTCGATAGTTTAGGGTAACGGTCTTGTCTGAGTCCATGGTTACGGTGGCGGAAGGCGAGTAATGAGTAAAGACGTAGCGAACGCCATCCTTGGTGATCGGGCTTTCTGGGTCGCTGACCTCCGCAGTCGTGTCCTGGTCACACGTGAAGTCTCTCGGCGTAGTAAATGTGCCGTCCTTCAGAACCCCGCGCTCCGTCCAAGAGACGCTGAAGCTTCCCCCAAGGGCTTCGGTCGGCGAGGCTGTCACTGTCAACGTGTACAAGCCGATGATCCTCAGCTCCGTGTTCACGTAGGTTGCGCTGATCAGGTTGCCGAATTCATCCTCTGCGTCGATGACGTTTGCACTCTCTCTCACAACATCGTCAGCCCCTGTTGCCAAAAAGTTGACTGTTACCAGTATGCTCTGGCGAGGTTCTAGAGCTGTGAGGTCTTCCCAGTGAATGGTGCCCGCTGTCTCGTCGTGTTCGTCTTCTGTTGGAATGGCGCTTGAAAAGTTGAGGCTCGGGGTCTCATAGGCGTCGTCTAGGGGAATCTTTGTCAGTCTCGTGTTTCCAAGGTTCGTTATGTTCATCCGATACGTCACAGCATCTCCGACATAGCTGGGATTACCGGAAACAAGCCTCTTTTCCACGCTCAAAATAGGTGCTGACTTGACTATAGTGATGTCGGTTGCAGTGTCGAAGTTTCCACTGGTCGCTCCCCTTGCAGTTATTACGGCTGTATCATTAACTCCCGCCGCCGTGCCGTAGGGAACGGTCACCTTGACCAAAATATAGACATACTCCTCCTTGGGAAGCAGGCCAACATCTACATACCCATTACCATTTGTGTCTTCGAGTGGTGTTCCATCGTCAAACCAGAAGGAATAGCTCCATCCCCTAGAAGATGTGTAGCTCAGATCAATGACCTCGGTCTCGCCGCTGTTGACGATGATGTGACGGAAAACCACAGTTTCGCCTGGATTAGCGTATTTGGTGTAATCGGGACCAAACGTTATTCCGACCTTGAATTTAACAAGGGTGATCTTATCGACTAAGTCTGAGACACTTGGGTCAAACTGAGACGTAGCTATGAGATGAACATCAAGAAAGGCTTCTGCGTTGCCGTAGGTGCCAGGCGCCTCAGTGACCTTGATCATGAACCATGTTGATTCACCACTCGCAAGCGTCACACTCGTCAAGACACCGTGGTCTGTCCACGAGGTCGGATCGTCCAGACTCTCATCGTATACCGTGGCCACTGGGTTAGTAGGATAGCCCGTGGAGTTGTAGAGTTCTATCTTCCAATCATGCCTAGAGCCTGTGGGATTGAAAGCAACAGAACTAAGCGAGATATTGAATGTGTCTAATCCGTTTCCAGTGTTTGTCACGGTGAGATTGAATTCCGTCTGATACCACGAGCTCGGTGGAACACTGTGAATCTGGTCCGGGTAAACATCTACGCCGGCCGCCTGCAACACACTAATGTCCACACTCGAGGTGAGTTCAACCCTGGTCCCATTTTCAAGCTCGTAGGACAAGTGCGCTGTGTTCGTTATCACGGTTCCCACGGGAACATTCTCGACCATCGCCTTAACGTTGACAGCCCCACTTCCACCTGGTGGAACGTTTCCGCGGCTCCATCTGAAGAAGCCCGTTTCAGGGGTGCTCACACCGTCGTAGAATGGCTTGGAGCTCACGAAGGTGAGGCCAGACGGCATCCACTCGAACACTGTGACGTTGTACGCGGTCTCGCTCATGACGTTCGAGTAGGTGATGGTGAAGTTTGCTCTTTCACCTGGTTTCAGCGAACTGACCTCGACAGTTTTTGAGAGTGTCATCCCGGGGTCGGGTGAAGAGTTAGCCTTCGTGCTGGTCTGGGGCAGAAGGGCTACAGAAAATGCAAGGATGATGAAGAGAATTAGACAGTAAAGAGTAAGATTTCCTCTCCAGAGATTCTTCAGCCTAACTGAACTTCTAGGCAATCCATTATCCCTCTCTCAAGCCTTTTCTCCACTATTACATTGAGATACTAGTCTTAAAAACTAAGATGAACATTCCTTCAAAAGCGTTAACATTTCAAAAACCGTTACATGTAGCATTCAGAAAGACGTGCTTGAACCATCTTTGACAGCCTTAGATCTTCGATAGCACCGCTTCCTCGCTATGCGCATGCGAAAACTTTCTGAAAAGAGGCTTGAGGGAGACATCGCCACGTATCCTTGCCCGAAAAGACTTTGTCACACACCATATCAGAAACTCTTTTATCTTCTACGCTCAAGATAAGTGCACTATGAGCCCCCCAGGCTTTTTCAGAAGAAAAAAGACAGAGGAGAAGGTAAAGGAAAAGGCAATACCAGAAGAGAAAACTCTGCTCGAGCAACTCTGCGGCGAAGACTCAGAACTCTACGCCGCCCTCAGCAGAACCCTACTCCTAAACCCAGACCGAGCTCTGAAAGAGGGCATGGACTCCTACGTTCAGAGAGCCACAGATTTCGAGGAGAAGGGCAGCACTCTAAGAGCGAGAATCATGTATCAGATGGCTGGCCAGATAGCCCTGTACGAGGGGAAGACAGACCATGTTCAGACATTCTTCAAAAAGTGCGCGAACACAGAGACTGATCCAGAAATGAAGAGGGTGTACGAGTTCTACACAAAGAAGAAGAACTTGAATAAGGCTGTGAAAGTCGCCAAGGAATACTATGCGCGAACTTCCGCTCCATCAGCGAAGAAAGCATAGTCTGGGCTGACTAAGTTTTTAGCTTGTGCAGCTTTAAAACCCTGAACGCTCTATCTAATCTAGATTATCAGAAAGAGAGGAGACTGGGCTGAATGATAGTGGCGCTCTTTGAAGACGAGATGTATGAAAACTTTCTGCCCCTCACCTATACACGACCAGTCTTTGAGCTCAGGAGCGGGATGTTCTCTTTCCGCGAGAGAATCGAGAAAACGTTTCACGACCAGAGAATCGCTCTTTTCACTCGAGATTACCTGGCGCCGACTTTTAGGAAAAAGGTTCATGCTCCCGTGAATAGGTTGGAAGTCTTGGATGATGATGTTCTTATGGTTAACGGAGCCCTAGTCGTAAACGAGACAGCAAAGGAGTTGATTCGGAGAAAGCTCGCCAGAAACGTCGTCATGGTGCAGGGGGAGAGCGTGGTTCTCGCCCGTGTTGATGAGAAGATTGCGAGAAGAGAATTGAGTCAACCCGTTTCGCGGATTACGTTGAAGAGATTGAAGAAAGAATGCAAGATTCTGAAAACGAAAGACATGCCTCTGATGGAGTTTCCTTGGGACCTAGTTAACAACTGTGCGAAATTGATTAAGGAGGATTTCGCCTCCTCGGGTGAGAAAGAGAGCGCTGGGTCAGTTGATGACCGCGCGGGTGTTTATGGCGAGATGAGCAGTGTCTTTGTGGGTGAAAAGTCTTTTGTCGAGGCCTTTGCCACTTTGGACGCTCGGGGCGGGCCGATCCATATCGGCAAGGGTGTTGTGGTGCAGTCGGGTTCTAGAATCAGCGGTCCAGCCTACATCGGAGACAACACCATTGTTGCTTCAGGGCGGGTTCGAGGGGGCTGTAGCATAGGGCGCGTCTGCAGAGTGGGTGGAGAAATCGAGGAAACCGTGATTCATGGCCTCACGAACAAGTATCACACGGGCTTCATTGGACACTCTTACATCGGGGAGTGGGTGAACATGGGGGCTGCCACCACCAACTCGAATCTTAAAAACACATATGGGGCGGTCTACGTGGAAGTCATGGGGAAGAGGATTAACACTCAACATGCCAAGGTGGGGTGCTTCATAGGCGACCACGCGAAGACATCGATTGGGACACAGATTTACACGGGCATAAAGATAGGTGTAGCGTCTCATGTTCACGGTTTCGTGACCAAAGACGTGCCCTCCTTCACCCTCTGGGCGAAGCACTTGGGAGCGAGACCTGTGGAGTTGAGGCTGGAGTCAGCTGTAGAAACTCAGAAGCGAGTCTTAGCCAGAAGAGGCGTGAAACAGACGAGAGAAGACATCGAGTTGCTAGAAAAAATTTTCCGAATAACCGCGGTCGAGAGAAGACGGGCAGAAGTAGCCAAGGGAAGATTTGAGTTATAATACCTGGAGACGAAAGGTTCATCATTAACAAAAGATTTTAACCTTGAACCCAGACTAATCACACACTCCTCAAACATAGAGTGAGGTTTGTAGTCATGCCAGGCAAGGCTAAGAGGACGAAGATTCTGGACGATGGAGAGGCGATTTCAGCTCTAGACAAGAGCGGGTTGTTCAGGGATGAGTTGGAGTTCTCACACAACCTAGAGAAGGCTGTCAAAAACGTCAAAGCCTTCAAGATGCCGAGCGAGGTTCAAGTTGGAAGCCGAAGAATCCGCTACGGCGAGATAAGCGAGGTTGCCCTTGCGGGGATGGGCGGCTCCGCCATCGCGGGCGACATTCTCAAAGACTGGGTTGGAGGAGAAATCCGTGTTCCTTTGGAAACCGTTCGAGTCTACAGTCTACCAGCCTACCTAGACGATAACTCGCTGGTCTTCTTCGTGAGTTATTCTGGAAACACAGAGGAGACACTGAGTTGCATGGTTGAAGCAGTTAAAAGGCGCTGCAAGATGATTTCTATCTGTTCAGACGGCGCCTTGCAGAGAGCCACTGAGGCGTTGGGGTTGCCGCTGATTCGGCTGCCGAAGATGGCTGCGGCTAGGGCTTCGCTGCCGTACTTGTTTGCGCCTCTTTCCTACCTGCTGGCACAGCTGGGGCTCTTGTCTGTGGACAAGGTTGATAGGGAGATGGAAGACGCCATCGGGGTTGTAGGTGAATTAACCAAAGAACTTTCTGTGGATGTCTCAGCATCGAGAAACTCTGCCAAAAAGATGGCTCTGCAGATTTTTGGAACAGTTCCCGTAGTTTATAGCTACGACCCCTACAGGAGCGTTGGTCTGCGCTTCAAGACCCAGGTCAATGAAAACTGTAAGCTTCCAGCGAGGTTTGACGTGTTTCCTGAACTCAACCACAACGAGATCATGGGGTGGGAAGCCTCGGAGAAGGTTTTGAAGCACTACACTCTGGTTCTCATTCGCGGAGTTGAAGAACGTCCAGAGGTTAAGGCTCGGATAGACGTGTTGAAGGAAAGGTTCTTCTCGAGGAAGGCTAAGTCGGTGGTTGAGGTTCGTCCACGAGGCGAGACAACGCTGGGAAGAATCCTCTCACTCATATTCACG
>Ga0315306_10000283_pt1 | contig 24510 bp, 22 predicted proteins | sample TDP1_MG_FD_203803 | JGI IMG/M metagenome (GOLD analysis project Ga0315306, IMG submission 203803) | Freshwater sediment microbial communities from Lake Towuti, South Sulawesi, Indonesia - TDP1 | ecosystem: Environmental > Aquatic > Freshwater > Lake > Sediment | place: Indonesia: South Sulawesi... | reverse complement strand
ATAAATGCCATGGGGGCTGATGCTCCGGGAAAGCAGGAGCTAGACCCTGAAATCTTGAAGAAGGCGAAAATAGTTGTTGACGATTTAGAGCACAGCAGTCATAGTGGGGAGATAAATGTGCCCTTGGCCCAAGGCATAATCTCGGAGGAGGATATCTACGGAGAGATAGGCGAAATAGCTTTAGGTAGGAAGCTTGGCAGAACCTCTACAAACGAGATCACTGTTTTCGCTTCAACAGGCGTGGCAATTCAAGACATTGCTGTGGCCGAGGTAGTTTATAGGAAAGCTGTGACGCAGGGATTTGGCACGAAAATAGACTTGACAGGGCCGACTCTAGAATTGCTGTGAGACTGCGAACTAGAAAATTGCTTATTGACGAGGCGGGAGCGACATAACCGCAAAACTAATTAGTTTTTATGTTTGTATAAGCTAGATTCTAAAATCATTTAAGAGGAGATGGAATGATGGTCTCAAGCCAAGATATTATGGACAAATACAAGAAGTACATTATGATAAGCTGTGTGAAAAAACTTGAACCTGTAGTCCTTGTTGAAGGAAAAGGCGCTGTTGTCAAAGACCTCGATGGAAAGGAGTACATAGACTGCTGGTCTGGGATTTCAGTGGTAAACGCTGGACACTGCAACCCAAAAGTGACAAAAGCGGTGCAGGAGCAAGTGGGCAAACTCATTCATGTTTGCAACTACGTCTATCATACGGTTCCGATAGCCCAGTTGGCGGAAAAGCTTGCCCAGATAGCGCCTGGAAAACTTCAAAAGACTTTCTTCAGCAACAGCGGAGCAGAAGCCGTTGAGTGCGCCATAAAGATCGGAAGAAAGTTCACAAAGAAGCATGAGGTAATAGCCCTAATGTGCTCTTTCCACGGCAGAACCCTCGGGACCCTCAGCGTAACCGGTCAAGCCAGCCGTAGAGATTATTCCATGGGTCCCTATTTAGGTGACATGGTGTTCGCGCCGGCTCCCTACTGTTACAGATGTAGCCTAGGTCAGGAATATCCTCGTTGCGGTATCCAATGCGCAAAAATCATTGAGGACATCATTAACTATTCAACGTCGCGCAGCGTTGCCGAGTTCATAGCTGAACCAGTTATGGGTGAGGGAGGAATAATTGTTCCTCCAAAAGAGTATTTCAAAGAAGTTAAGAAAATCTTGGATCAGTACGGAATTCTGTTCATAGCCGACGAAGTTCAGAGCGGATTTGCAAGAACCGGGAAAATGTTTGGAATCGAACACTACGGTGTTGAAGCAGACATCATGCCTATGGCGAAGGGGATAGCAGACGGATTTCCCCTCGGAGCCTGCATTGCGAGACCCGATATCGGAGACGCCTTTGAGCCTGGCGACCACCTATCAACTTTCGGAGGAAGCCCAGTTTCATGTGTCGCTGCTCTCGCCAATATCGACTACATACTAGAAGAGAAGCTTGCCGACCAAGCTGCAAGGAAGGGCGAATACGTGATGAAGAGACTCAATGAAATCAAAGAAACCCATGACATCATTGGGGAAGTTAGAGGAAAGGGGCTAATAATCGGAGTAGAGCTTGTTAAGGACCAAAAGAAGAAGACTCCTGCAGACAAAGAGACAGGGAAGATAAGAGACTTGTGCAGAGAGAAAGGAATCCTCATGGGAAGTGGCGGAGTCAAGAATTGCACCCTTAGGATTCAGCCTCCACTGGTCATATCCCAACAGCAGATTGACAGGGTGTTAGACACTTTGCTTGACTGCCTAAAACAAGTGTAGCAACTCTTAAAACAGTTCCCTCAATTCGCTTTCACCAGCTAATACTTAGATAGATTGATGTCACGAGGGAGATGTCCCTCTACAAAGCCCTCTTTTTTGATGCAACCTTACTTTCTGAGAAAAATTTGTTTTCAACATACCTTTTCCATACATGACCCAAATGTGACTAGGCGCTGGTAGGAGACCGCCCTTCTTACCCCTCTTCTCCAAAGGTCCTATTTGGAAGATCACCAAGTACATGACTAAGTCTATTTGGTGTTGTTAAGCATAGATGTATTCCTTTCTCCGAAAATGAACGATTATTCTGAGTATAACATCAATGGTGAGAAACCATCCAAGAATGCGGAGCGTTACGATATAAAGAATGTTCATTGAACTGGGAAAAGCTTGGTGAATTGCCGAAATAATGGTTATGCCAATATCCGTTATGCTAGGCGCACCAAGAGCAGAAAGTATAAGACTAAATACGAAACTTATTAATTTGGGGATAGCACCTTTAAGCTCTGGCATTGAATTATCCACGTTTTGTTCTATCTTTTTAGGATGGTCCTTAAATTATTAATGCAACTTCCCCCTCTTATTTGCTTGATGTCTGAAAGAAAATATAGAATTGATATTTGTCCAGAATGTAAGGTAAGAGAGACTGATAGTTTAGAGAAGAAACTCTATCAGTGTCGATATTGTGAACGATGGTTTTGTGAAAGGCATTTAGAACCAAGATTGGCTGTTTTTAGAGATTTGAAAACGATAATAAAAGATGCAGGATGGAGAGATATTGTTGAAAAAGAATGGAAAAGGGAAGGTGAGCATCCTGACTATGCATACACTGTAGAAAGGTTGCAGGAGCATAGAGTTGAGAGAGAAATCATAAGGGCAAAGTTAGATGCTTTTCTCAAGAAATCAAGGGCGTATGAGAAAACAATTCAACAGGAACTAAAGAAAGTAGAAGATTTTTATCCCTCGACTGGAAAGACTCCTGCCTGCCCAGATTGTGGTTCAAAACAAGTAATGATCACTGCCTTCCGGGAGGAGTTTGAGGCTTTTGAATGTCTTTCATGCCATTATACATGGAAAGAACTGAGAGAAGCCAAGTCCAGAATGTATGGGAAACCAGTTTTTGAGAAAGCAGAAAAAGAAGCACCTAAACCCATAGAAGCCAAAGGAGAGCAAATAAAAAAAATCCAAGAAAAGCGAATATCTATAACAAGAGAGACTAAAAAGCTATTGTCAACGTGCTTGATAAGTGTGGTTCTTTCAATCATTGGGTTAGGGATTGTTTACTGGCAAGTTCACAGTCCTGCATTGATATTTTTGTTGATATTCTATGTCATACCCATTCCTCTCATCCTCATTGGTATCGTACTGTTTTTCATAGGCTTTCTATCTTCTGTTGGGATATCAGGTTCTATGATCAAGAAACCTTCTGTTTCAACAAAATTATTGGCAGTTCCTCTGATTTTTAGTCTTGTCTTGTTCAGTTTTTTCGGATTCACAGTATTTAGTACCATGCATAGGACAATTTATGTAGGTACAAACCTTGTGGATGTTAACTACGTTCGAGGCAGAATATTCTACCTAATTAATGAGGAGAGATTAAGCCGTAATCTACCTGTTATGTTATTTGACCAGAAACTGGCAGACATTGCCCAAATATGGAGTGAAGATTTGGCTAAAAGGAGCATTCTAGAGCATGGTGATTTTGAGGTTAGGATGTCACAGATAGGATATGGAAGTTATCAATGTGGTGAAATAATTGCTCAAATAGACCTGCAAGGACTGGGCTTTTTTCAAAGTCCTCTGGAACGACAGTTTCTAGATGGATGGTTGGAATCTACAGAGCATAGAAAAATAATGCTGATGTCATCTTCTGGCTATCTTGGGATAGGTGTTGCTAAGAACTCTGGTAGCATCTATGCCGTAGCAGATTTTAGGTTTGACTAGAATAAAGCAGTTTCTCATGAAATATGGTATAAGAAATTCTTTCATATGGGTTTACAAGCTGCTAGTACTGATCTATTTGGAGCCTAATAGCAGCAGAATGTTGAAACTGACGTTTTTCAGAAAACCAAGTTACTCTGCAGAAATTGAAAATGATAAGGGATATGCTACGAGGTTCCAGTGATAGTCGTCCAAAAGAGTTTTAAACGTTAATGCCCAAATAAAGGCTACCTCGTGATGACTATGAAAGTGTTGGTTTTAGGAGGATACGGAGCAGTCGGCGCAGCAATTTGCGGAGACCTAGCCCAGACACCCCACATCTCTGAAGTTGTCTGTGCAGGAAGAAACATTGACAAAGCTAAGCAGTTGGCTCGAGAACTGAAAAGCGACAAAGTAACGCCGAAAAAGGTGGACGCCAGCAGTTCCGATGATCTAATGAAGGCTCTGAAAGAAGTTGACATAATAATCAATTCTTCTCTGCCTCAGTACAACATAACAATAATGGAAGCAGCTCTCAAGAATGGAGTGCACTACATAGACAACGCAGTGTACGAAAAAGTGGACTACAAACTCAAGTTTGACGATGCTTACAGAGACGCTGGCATATCTGGTTTGCTAAATCTTGGTGAAGACCCGGGGCTATCAAACATATTCGCAAGATATGCCGCGGACAGAATGGATCGCGTCGACGAAATCCGCATAAGGGATGGAGAAACTTGTGAAAGCGACAAGTACCCTTTTATGGCAACTTTTTCGCCAGAGGTTTTCCTCGGAGGCGAAATCTTTTTGGAACCCCTTATATTTGAAGACGGAAAATTCAAACACTTGCCTCCCTTCAGTGGTGAAGAAGTCTACAACTTTCCAGAGCCAGTGGGTCCATTACATGTTTACTGCACAGATCACGAAGAAACAGAAACCCTTCCGATATTTATTAAAAAGGGTGTGAAATACGCGGACTTCAAGCTCGCCTTTTCGCCGGAAACCGTTGAGCTTTTGAAAACGTTAAATGCCCTTGGCTTAATGAGTCAAAAGCCGATAAACGTGAAAGGAGTTAAAGTTTCGCCTCTCGACCTTTTCATCTCCCTCATCCCTACACCAGCAGAAATAGGCGGCAAGGTTGAAGGATACGCCTGCATATTGGCTGACGTGAGGGGAGAAAAGAAAGGCGACAAAATACACCACATCGTATATACGTTTATGAACCACAAGGAAGCCTACAGAAGACTTGGAGTAACAGCCACAGCATATTTGACAGGCATCCCAGCAGCTGTAGGAGCAGTCATGCTTGCGGATGGATCAATAAAGAAGAGAGGAGTATATCCCCCGGAAGTGTTAGAACCAGAACCGTTCTTGGCTAGAATTAAGCAAAAAGACATTCCGATATACGAAAAAGTCACGGTGGAAAGGCTCCTAACCTGACAGACCTTTGTATACCGTAGTGCCCTCTCAGGGAGCCCCTATTTCTTTAGCTATTTTGTTTAGTCCAAGTTCAGTCAGCTTTTCTTTCGTGGGAATGCCGTTGCTGTTCCAGCCTCGCGCCTCAAAGTAAGCGTTAAGCATCAGTTCAAACTCTTTCTTCGTTATGAGAGAGCCTTTGGCAACACCGTCGGGTATGGGGTCCTCCATTGCTCGTGGCGGAGGATAATCGTCTTTTTTAGTCCATCCCTCTCGGATGTTGTAAGCCTTCTCTAGGTTGTATATGCGTTCGCCAGCCTTTTGCAGCTGGTCTGGCGGCATTTTGATACCTGTAACCAAGGTGTATAATTCTGCAAACTTGTCGATGGTGCTTAGCACGCCTCGTATAAACTTGCAGAGGATTAGAGAGTCGACTATTGCCCAAAGTTCTTCTCTTTCCTTCACCAGTGCTCCAAGACTTTTGTCAGCTTTAAACCTGTCAACTTTGCCTTTAAGGTCAAAATCATACATGCTTGATCTTAGGTGGCATCCTCCTCTAGTGGAGGTGTTAAACCCTAAGGCACTGGCTTTCAAACCCCTGAGGTCATAGCCTGGAAGTTCAAGGCCCTTATTGTGCATGGCGAAGTGTTCCGATCCTTTGCCCACCTTCTTAGAGGCCCTCTTCACTCCCTCAGCTAACAATCCTCCGATACCTTCGCGATAGGCTATTTTGCCAATGACCTCCATTAGGGCCTCATGATTTCCAAACGTTAACTCGATCCCGCCAGTGTCTTTTTTAGTTAGTATGCTTTTTTCAAAACATTCCATTGCCCAACCGATTGTTACACCCGTGCTGATGGTGTCTATGCCAAGTCGGTCACAGAGATCCGAAGCCTTTGCTATAGCTGGGAAGTAACCAATACCACAATTTGAGCCTAAAGCGTAGATAGTTTCAAACTCAACGCTTGTGTTTGTTCCTTTGTAGGGTCCGTCTTCGATGGCAACCAAGTGGTCGCAGGCTATTGGACAACCTGCACATGCAATAACCTTTGCCAAGCAGTGTTCCCTTATATATTCGCCGCTGATCTTCTCTGCCATTTCAAACGTAGATTGTTGCCAGTTTCTGGTTGGGAGAGCGGCTAGGTAATTTTCTACTAAGACGCTTCCCGGTGTTCCATAGATCCTATAACCTTTCGTCCCTTCTCCCTGACATTCGTTGTAGATGGCTTGGCAGACTTCCATGAGTTTTTCTAGGTTGCTTACCTCAACCTTTTTCGTGCCCCTAACCGCAACCGCTTTGAGGTTTTTTGAGCCCATAACCGCGCCCATTCCTGTTCTGCCAGCCTGTCTATACTGGTCATTTGTGATGTTGGCTAGCCTAACGAGGTTTTCACCTGCTGGGCCTATGGTTGCTGGGCAAACGTTTTCATCACCTGTTTCTTCTATTATCATCTCTCCGGTCTGCAGAGAATCTTTTCCCCAGAGGTTTTTTGCGTCTCTTAACTGTATGATGTTGTCGTCCACAAACAGATAGGTGGGTTTTTCAGCCCTTCCTTTTATTACCATCGCATCATAGCCGGCTCGCTTGAAAGCTTGTCCCCAAGCACCAGACGACACGGATTCGCCCATGAAGTTTGTGAGGGGAGACTTAGCCTGAACTATGTACTTGCCGCTTGTGGGAACCATGGTTCCAGCAAACGGGCCGACAGCGAATATCAACGCGTTTTCTGGGCTGAGAGGGTCTATTTTGGGCTTAGTGTTGTCGTAGAGGAGACTTATAGCAAAGCCGTTCCCGCCGATATACTTCTCACAAAACTTGTTCTGTATAGGCTTAACTGCAGTCTTTTTGCGGGTTAGATCGACGTAGAGAATTTTGCCAGCGTAACCAAACACTTTAGTCGTCCTCCTGTTGTTGCGAGGCGTTAAAGGAAATGACCCCTTAATGTTTTTTCTGTTGAGGGAAAAGGTAATCGATGAGCCTGTATATAAGTCTATATTTGTGAGCCTCTGAGCCGTCTCCAGCAACCTCTCTTACTATTCATAATTTATAGAAAATACTTCCTCAAGACTTATTAATTCAAAAATCAGAAGATTGAGTTGGTTGAGGAGGGCATACTGAAAGAGAAAGGAGTTTTCTTAGGCTTCTAGCCTAAAAATTAGGCCCTCCCCCTCAACCAACCCAAGAAGGACGTCATCTTCAAAAATATAAACATTTCTGCACAAATTTGTACATTTCAAACAACCATCGGAGTTAACAACATTTTTGTTAAGATGCCGCATAAAACGAAAGGTTCTTTTTGCATTCCTATCAAAAGGCTTTAAAATCACTTTGTAATGTTTAAAGGTGTTCTACAACGGGAATAGAGAGAGGTGGAAACGTGAAAATTGTAGTTTTAGGCGGCACCGGACTAACTGGTAGATGTGCTGTAAGAGATCTAGTTGAAAGTCGCGAGGTATCTGAGGTTGTTATGACTAGTCGAAGCCTCGAGAAGGCGCAGAGAATCGCTGGCGAGATCAAAAGTAAGAAAGTGTCTATCGCACAAATCGACGCGACCAAACACGACGACACGGTGAGGGCGCTTAAGGGCGCCGATGTAGTCATCAACGCTGTTCAGTACTACTACAACCTCAATGTAATGAGGGCGGCGCTCGAAGCAAAGGTGCACTACCTCGACTTTGGCGGACTGTTTCACACGGCCCTAAAACAGTTAGAGCTAAACGACAAATTCAGAGAAGCCGGGTTAACCGCTATACTGGGCATAGGGGAATGCCCTGGAATAACCAACGTTATGGCAAGATACGCCGTGGACAGTCTGGACTCAGTTGAAACAATTCTTGTAAGGGATACTTGGATGGATTTCACAGAGGGAGGCCCGCCATTTATGGTAACATGGTCACTTTCCACACTCTTCGACGAGATGACAATACCCGCCGTGATATTCGAAAACGGCAAATACAAGGAGGTCCCACCTCTCTCAGGCAAAGAAACCATGACGTTTCCAGAACCGTTCGGTTCACAGGACCAATATTACACAATCCACTCAGAAGCTGCAACCTTCCCAGTTTCATTTAAAAACAAGGGGATAAAAAACGTAAATTGGAAGGAGGGAGGCCCCGGCTTCCTCAACATCAAAATACTCGTGGATGCGGGCCTTGCCAGCGAAAAACCACTAAAGGTGAAAGAAACTGAAATATCTCCGCGACAATTTTTACTAAAGCTCTTGGATTCGCAAAATTTAATGGGCTGCCCTGAAGGTATAACACCAGACGACTGGGAAGTAGCAAGAATTATAGCCATTGGAAAGAAAGCCGGAAAGAAAGTATCCTATACTATAGACTCAATTTTCCGTTCAAGAGCGGAGTGGAGAGCCACCTCCAGCGAAATTGCGGTTGGAATTCCCGCATCAATTGCCGCTCAGATGTTGGCGAGAGGAGACATCAAGGTTAAAGGAGTCCTACCGCCAGAGAACTGCATTGACCCTGAACCCTTCATGGACGAGTTAGGTAAAAGAGACATCAAAATCCTTGAGACAATCAAGAAAACCATATGATAGGATAGGTATACATTTGCACAACGAAGTCTAAAGAGATTGAGACAGACATTGCACATACTGTGTTAGTAAGAAAATGGACGGTGAACCGTCTAATTATCAGCCTTTTTTACCTTTAGAATATGAAAAGTTTGTTGATCAGCTGCGTTTCTGTTATTTTCTAAATTATAGAAGAACCACTAATTACCCATAATATAATGTTAAGCAAGTCACTGGCTGACAGAAGAATGAAAAACTTTTGAGAGTCTATTCTTCTGTTTCTTCCGCCTCTGCCTCTGCCTCCGCCTCTTCCTCTTCCTCTGCCTCTTCTTCTGCCTCCGCTTCCTCCGCTTTCCCAACAACTTCTGCTTCAGCGAATCGCCGACTTATCCTTGTTATACGGATTCGCACCTGCTCGCCAGGTTTGGCGTTTGGAATGAAAGTTACGAGGCCCTTAATTCGCGCTATGCCCTCGCCTCGGCGACTACTCTCTTCGATTTTCACATCGTATTCTTTGCCCATTTCAACTGGCTTCGGAGGAAATCGTCTGCCAAACGTCCTTCTCTCTCTTCTTTCATATGACATGTTTTCACCTCTTTATTCCATGTTTAACAAAATCCGCTTAGTTTTGTCATTCACTTATTCGATGGTTAATGTTCCGTATCTTCCAACGTTCAGTTGAATTTCTCCTCTGAAGGATTTGATATATCCATTTTCAATTCTGACCGTGTCGTCAACATTGACTTTGTCGATCTGGTTGTTCCAGAGGACTAGTTTTACCGTGCCGGTTCCGTCGTTGATCATGACGTCGGCCACTCGGTACGTTTCATCTCGGTATCTAGAACGAACCTCGCGGGTCTCCGATTTTTCTATAACCTTCGCCACAACGTCTACCCTTCTCATTCCGTCCCTCAAATCTCTAATTTTCAATCTTTTCCTCCTTTTCCTGCTTAACTTTTTCCGCGATGGCGAATTTTCTTCCAACTTTTAAAATCTTGACCCTCAATCGTTCTCCAACCTTGGCTTGTGGCACGAAGATTAAGAAGCTTTGTATTCTCGTTATTCCGTCACCTCTGCTGCCTATGTCATCTATAACTACATTGATTTCCTGCCCTTCCTCTACTGGAGCCCGTTGAAAACCTATAGCGTTGTACTTCTTCTCCCTCTTTTTAAAGTGTCTCGGTCTTACGTGTCTGTTTTCTCGAAGCCTTCTCGGCATCTATTCTTTCGTCCTTATCGCGGAGCTAGCCGCCAAAAAGAGCAGGTGTCGCCGAGAGAGGCGATTTCACGCTTAGCTCTATTCTGGCAACCGTTGGATGAAGAAATGTCAATGTCAGATATAAGCTTTATTATAACGAGTTTTATTTGCGTGTAGTGTTCAAATATTGATACAAAAAGCAATGTTTACAATCATTAAGTGGATTCTATAGAGCGAATTCATAATGTATAATTAATGGCTATGGTTTAAGCAACTATTGATCAACATTGAAAAAATCACGGTTAAGTTGGCTGTTGTTCCATAGCATAGGTCTAGGTTGCCTTAGCACTTCCGTATTCCTTCAGGTTTTGGTCTTTAAGGATATAATGCAACAGGGCTATTTCTTAGCTATGGAGAGAAACCAAATAATACTATCGCTTGAAATTTTTCTAACACTTTTCGCCATCATTTATTTTGTTTACATATATCAACGATTCGTTCGTTCACTGAAATGAATTTTTAACATTCAAAAATTGAAAACCTCTTCAAAAAATTGTCAAATATCTAAAAACACAAAAACGGCCCATATTTTGTAACAGTTGACGCCTTATTATAGAGACATATTCGAGAAAGACAACAATCATTAAATATTATTTCGCCGGACAAATTGGAATTGCGACGAAATTAAGAGGTTAAAAAATGAACTATAAGAAAGTTGTTGTTTCATCACTGATCTTGTCAACGCTTTTGGTGACCTTAGGCTTCTGTACTGTTGTAGGATCGGCGACTGAGGAAAGACGAACTGTTTATGACATGGAATATTTTTTAGGTCTTAGAGTTAGTGTTGAAGCTCCATATGAGGTTAATCCAGGTGAAAATATCACTGTTACTGTGAGAGCTGAAGCTTCAGACAGTATCTATGTTGATCATATTTATGTAAACATTTATAGACTTAACGAAACAGAGGAAATTTCGCTTGCCAACATTACATGTGTCGAAAAAGAATACTTAACCGGATTACGTACGGTTAATCAGATAGTAACGGTACCTAATGATACACCCCCCGGCTTAACCTATGGCATCATAAGGTGGAAATGGAAGGCCCCTTCGATAGTTTATTCCGGCGTAGAATTTAGCTTGGAAGTATCGCCTCCTCCTGCTGGCTTCATAGTAACCTATGTGAAGAACATAGAATTTGAAAACCTTCAAACGGCGTATAATACATTGAATGAAACCTATCAGTCTCTGCTTGGAAATTATACAGAGTTGGAATCAAAATACCAAGGCAAATTAACCGGTACCAGAAACGTGATGTACGCCTTCATTGCGACCACATTGGTTTCCGCAGTTACAGCCATGTTCCTCATAATAAGAAGACCTAGAGAGAGATGGGAGTAAAGCCACCCTAGCCTATTCCCATCTCCTAGTAGTCCAGATTCGAATCTCCTTCCCTATTTCAACAATCTCTTCACGCAAGGGTTGCCGAGGATAGTTGTAGAGAGGGCCGCCCGGCCTCTCGTTGTAGTAGGGCCTGTTGCAGCCGGGACAGCCAGAGGTGAGAAAAGGACGGCCGGTTCTGATCACACGCTGCACCACCTCTTTTGGAACTCCGAAGTCAATGAGACGCCCGTCCTCGCTAAACCTCATGTTTTCGCATCGTGTTTTTCCCTTAGTTATGAGAAAATGAGCGACCTGGAGTTTTCTGTAATAGTTGAGAGGTGGCTGAGGATGTTTTTCTAAGGCTGTTCCGGGCATAGGGGTGAAAGCAAACAGGCTGGGATACACACCTATGTCCACGCACCACTGAATGGTTTGGATGATCTCCCTCTCGTTTTCTCCGAGTCCCGCTATGAGGTGGGTGGTCACCGATCCCTCTCCAAAAGTTTGCACAGCTTCTTTCAACGCCATGCGCTGTTCTTTCCACACGTATGGTCCGCCAGCCAAGGCGCCCTTAACTGTGTCAAACAACCCTTTAGTTGCAGCGTCCAGAGCAATACTGACCCGATCAACGCCGACCTCAGCTAGCCTTTTCATCTGTTTCTGGTTTAGTGGTTGGCAAGAGATGGAGATAGGTACCCTTGCGCGTGACTTAATTTCTCTTGCGACGATCAAAATGTCTTTAAAAACCGTGGGATAGTTTAGTGCTTGGATGCAAATCCGCTTTATTGTCCCCTCTTTTGCCTGCTCTATTCTATCAAGTACCCGTTCAATTGGAAACGCTGGCCAAGACACCCTGGATAGTAGGTCTGCCCTACCTCTACTGGTTCTGGCTTGAGGACAAAAGCCGCAGTTGGCATGACACTTTCCTGGCTGGTAAGTGAGCAAATACACGGTTGTGGGTTCGGCGTCTAACTTGCCACTCATCAACCCCAGCACAATGGCAGAACCAATGGAAACCCGAATTTTTTCGGGAAAGTTCTCCTTATTCATCAGCCAGCCCCAGTAGCGTTCAGATCTATAAATTAAAGAGCGCACAGTCTTAATACTTATCTGTAATTGGTGTGCCTAGTGTTGAACTTTAGAGATGGTTACGAAGACTTGCTGCATGCGGATGGTGGGGAGCTTGAAAAAGTCTTAGCCACTGCTCAAAGCATCAGCTGGAAGAATTTTGGGAAAAAAATCCGATTTTATGCCCCGAGTTTTATCTACTACAAAACGAGCTACTTCTGCTCATCTCCGACGACTTTCCCATCCATCTCCGTGACTGGTTCTTCCTGCGCCTTGAAGTGCAAGCACTGCAGCGGGAAAGTTCTGAACACCATGATTCCAGCAACCACGCCAAAAGACCTGATCAATCTCTGCTCCGAGCTTAAGAGAAATGGGGCTGTAGGCTGTCTGGTCAGCGGTGGATGCCTACCAGACGGCTCCGTTCCTCTGGACAGGTTCTTGGAAGCCATTGCCAGGGTTAAACGCGATACTGGACTAACAATTGTAGTGCACACTGGTGTTGTGAACTTACTTACAGCAAGAAGGTTAAGGGAGGCTGGGGTTGATGCCGCCCTAATCGACATAATTGGCTCAGACGAAACGATACGTGAGATTTACCAGCTGAACGTTGAAGTGGAGGATTACAATAGATCTCTGCTGGCGCTGCACGAATCTGGAATCCCGTTTGTGCCCCATGTTCTTGTGGGACTTCATTATGGCCAGCTCAGAGGCGAGTTTCAGGCGCTCAAAATGATCTTAAAATACTCGCCTTCAGCTGTCATAATCATAGCGTTGATGCCGATACACGGCACATCCATGGAGAACGTGAATCCCCCCACCCCAGAGGACATTGTAAGGGTGATGGCAGCGGCTAGACTCATGTTGCCGTGCACGCCAATTGTTCTTGGTTGCATGAGACCGAAGGGTAGCCACAGAGCTAAAACTGACACGCTAGCTGTGAGGGCGGGGATCAATGCAATAGCTTTTCCATCGGAAAAGGCTATTCAATTTGCCGAGGCCTTAGGGCTAGAAGCCACTTTCTCGTCTTTATGTTGCTCGCAGATCTTTGAGGACATCCAACGTGGTGTTTGGAGTCGATGAAGGTTTTACAAGTGTACTATAAGCGATTCTGTGAATAACACACCAGCGATGGCTCTCATTTTATCGGCGACACGTGAGAGCTCTTCAAGAGTTGATGCTTCCACCTGCGCGATCAAGTCGTATCGCCCGAAGACGGTGTACACCTTTTTTACTCCTTCCACCTTTTTTATTTCCTCTTTCACTGCCTTTTCAAAGTCCAGGTGCTCCCCGGTTCCAATTCGCATCATAACAAAGGCCGTTACCACATAATTCCCCCATTTTATCATTGAAGAAGCCTAGGAAAAATTTAACGTTTGCTGTTACTGAATTCATATTTGATTGACAGATTTCCGTCTTTACTCTAGGCGTTCAAGAAAGTGCATATAGGCTTGCTACAGTTAACTTTAAACATGTGAGACACAGAGTATCCGCTCAGATGCAAACAGGTGAAGAGGATGGGAGAAGCGATAATTTTGGCTGGAGGAGAGGGATGGAGGCTTAAACCTGCCACATGGGTTCCGAAACCACTACTAAAGATAAACGAACAAACTCTAATAGACAGACAAATCTCATGGCTACGATCTAAAGGATTTGAGAACATAGTGGTAGCGTCAAATAGAGAAGATCTGACAAAACAACCCGTTAAGTACTCTATAGAAAAAGACAGTCTAGGAACCGGGGGAGCAGTTAAAAAGGCGTTCGAACATATTAGGGGAGACATAGCTTACGTGATGAACGTGGACGACATTGTGTTCTATAACCCGAACGAACTCTTCGACTATGCCTCGAAAGGAGCAGGGGTTCTCCTCGCCAAACCCACCTTACCGTTCGGAAGAGTAACATTTGGCAATGGAACAGAGGTGATAAGATTTCAGCATAGATCAACCCTTGATTTCTATGTTAGCGCCGGACACCACGTGTTCAAAAAAGCCGTAGTTGAAAAGTATTTTCCAGACCAAGGTGACTTTGAGTTCACTACAATGCAGAGGTTGGCAGACAAGAGAATTCTCCATGGGTATGTTTACCACGGAATGTGGTTTACCATCAACACTATGAAAGATTTAATTGAAGCTAGAACGTACCTCAAATAGCAAGAATTGTAGGTTATACTATGAAGCCGCTGTAGATGAGCTTCACCTTTTTTAGGTCTAGGATGTTGATTTCGCCGTTGTTGTCTAGGTCTGCGTTCGGTTCTACTATCCAGCCGGAAAGGGCTAGCTTGACCCTTTTTATGTCTAGGATGTTGCATTCGCCGTCGCCGTTCACATCGCCAGGAACCGTCACTAAAACCCAACCGTTGATGATGGTGTTGTCGGTTGTGTCTGTTTCGCCTGGAACCGTATCAGCCACGGCGCTTATAGTATAGTTGCCCTTAGCCCAGCCTGTTGTGTCCCACATAAGGGTAATTGTTGTGGAGTTTCCGCTTGAGAGGGTGACGGTTTGTGATGTAACAGAAGTTGTGTTGGCGTATACTGTGACGTTGAAGGTTTCTGTGTAGTCGCCTTGGTTTGCTGCTGTGACGTTTATGTTTAGGCTGTAGCCCCGACCAACAACAGTCTTAGAAGGCGTAACGTTTGTGACAGCTATGTCATGGTGTGCAATAAAGAATGCATGCAACCCATGATTCGTATCCATCGTTACGTTTATTGGGTTGGTTGTTCCAGCGGGAGCGCCGTCGAGTTCCCAGTGGTCAAATAGATAATTGGCGTTTGGCATTGCTGTGACGCTTGCCACGGTTCCGGCCCCGTATGGATACGTTCCTGGCGATGGGTCGGTAGTTCCTCCAGTTGTTGAAGTGATTGTCAAACCATACCAAACACCTCCAGCAATTTTTGCAAGCCAAAAAACAGCATTACCGGGCCCAACATAGAATGAGTAGCCTCCTAGCACGTATCCGCCGTCACTCGTTTGAACCACAGAACGCGGACAATAGGCGGTGTATGGCTTTACGTATGTTTGGTTCCACTGCACATTGCCGGCTGCGTCTGTCTTAATGAGCAAAGCGCAATCGTAACCGCCAAGACCAAGTCTGTCGTTTGCTAGTGCGTATCCCCCGTCGCTCGTCTGAACCACAGAATAGAGAATATCGCTGGTGGCTGCTGCTCCATACGTTTGCTGCCACTGCATGTTGCCGTCTGCGTCAGTCTTAATGAACTGAGAGCAGCCATATGAATTTGCGCCTGCCAGCGCGTATCCGCCGTCACTCGTTTGAACCACAGAATGCGCATAACCTGTTGCGACATCAGTACCTGTTCCGTACGTTTGCTGCCACTGCATGTTGCCGTCTGCGTCAGTCTTAACGAGCCAAAAAGAGGGATGGGGAACGACGCCAAAAGACCATGTGTACCCTGCCAGCGCGTATCCGCCGTCACTCGTTTGAACCAGAGAAGACGGAATATCGTCCTCTGCTCCCCCGTACGTTTGCCACCACATCATGTTGCCTGTTGCGTTGGTCTTGACCAGCCAGAAATTCTCGCGATAGGGCGAACCCTCACCATAAGCGTTTGTATGGCCTAATATTGCGTATCCACTGTCGCTCGTCTGAACCATAGAAACCGCATTAGCGCTGTATTCACCTGGTTTGTAACTTTGGCTCCATTGCTCGTTGCCGTCTGCGTCGGTCTTAACGAGCCAAAAAGATGTACCGACGCTAGCAAAGTATATATCGCCTGCTAGCGCGTATCCGCCGTCGCTGGTCTGAACTACAGAGTACACCGACACATAGCCTGCTTCTACGTATGTTTGGTTCCACTGCATGTTGCCGGCTGCGTCTGTCTTAACGAGCCTTGCGGTGCCTGGATAAACGCCTGCTAGCGCGTATCCCCCGTCGCTCGTCTGAACCACAGAATACGCATATCCTCCTCCGTACGTTTTGTTCCACTCTGTAGGTGGGGATACGGGAGATGTTGAGAAGGAATTAGAGGCGTGAACAATTTCGCTTGTCTTCCCAATTGACGCGTTAGCCATCAAAGCCACGCTGATTAAAAGCAATGCTATCATTATGCATGTTTTCCCTACTTTTCTCTCCATTCCTTCCATTTATCCTTTCTCAATTATACGATGCTTCATCGTCCAAACAAAAGAGACTCGACGCAGTTAAACAAATAGGCATAATCACCATTTATGCTTTGTGAAACAATCTTCTGTATGCGCCTAGACTTTGCTTTGATCAAAACTTCGTGCTAATGCGCTCTTCGCTTTCGGTTTTGTCCACTCTGAAGCCCCCTACTTCCCTAGCCTCCAACAGTTCCAACCTCAAACCCCTTTGAAATTGTCAAAAACCGCCTTGTCGATGGTTCCCCTCTATCTTGATTCTTGTTCTGAGTTGATTCTTCTCCTCAGTCAGAGTTTCATTTGAGGAAAAGGCATTAAGCGAAGGATTAGATGGAGGCTTTTTAATCGCAAAGGTTAGGGAAGCCCTATTCTATCACAAAACTTGTTCCAGCCCGTTCAAACCTGATTTCAACCTCGTCGAAGACATCTAACCGACCTAACACGTATGGAATGTTTTCCACTTCCGAAAACGCAACTCGAGCATCAAAGCTAAAGTCCCCAATTCCTATTCGGAGTTTATGAATCCGAACGTGAACCTCCTCACCCGTCGCACTCCTAACACTCGCTCTTCCACCATCCTCAAAAACCAATCCCAGAAGGTCACATAGACTTCGAGGAAAAATCGAAATCACAGCACCGCTATCAACGACAACATCAACGCTTATCTCCTCTATTCCATAAAGAAAAATCTTGGCAACTGGAATCAAAACCTCTCCAAAAACATCTGACCTTACGTGTTTATACGGAAAGAAAAACTTCCTCAAAGAATGAGCTCTTCCTCTTTAGGTATAAAAGCCAAAGTAACCTTCGATTCAGGATACTTCTTCTTCGCCATCTCATACGCTTCCTTCGCAGAATCCCCATAACCGACCACACGCTTCTTCCAAATAGCCACATGTCTTCCCCTATAATCCTCGAAAGCCTCAGGATTCTCCGCATACCAGACGAAGTCCTCATCGACAGCTTTAGCATTACCCATGAGTTCACCATACAAATCTAGTCCAAAGAGTGCTTAAATCCTTTCCCCTAGAATAGGCTCCCTTTACTCTCTAACACCAAACCCATTCCCAAACCCTGGCTTCAAGCCTATCCAGATCACATCAGAGACCCAACCTAAAAGAGCAGGGGGGGTATAGGGGGTATAGGGGGTATAATAAAAATAAAGAGAGAGACCAACCCTGTCATAATGCGACAAACCACAAGTTACCAAGACAGAAATGTGTATAGAAAGGAAATAAAGCCAATTTATACACCAAACCAAAACTGAACTTGACGAAGTTGACAGCGAGAGATAACAATGGTCAAACTGAACATGAAAGGCAAACCCCTCCTCCTAATGATCAACGGGGAAGTCTTCGGCGTGGAAGAGGTATCTGGACAAACAAACACAAGATTCCTAACCATAAAAGCCATAAACGTAACAGGTCAAAGAAAACTAACCATACACATAGACCCCCGCCTAATCATCGCCCTCAAAGAACAAAACATATCTCTCCCCTACATTCATTAAACCCGTTCCACTCAACTTGAAACAACGATCTCGCAGAAAATATTTGATTAAAAGTGTCACAGTGCCCACTTAATTTTCTTCCTAATTTATAAGCCACTCCAACATAAGAATAGTTTAAATTCACGAAGTGATAAAAATGGACTTAACAAACCTAACAATGTTAGCAGATTACGTGCCGTACATCTTGATTCTTGGAGGCATTGTCGCAGCTTCATGGCTGTTAGAAAGAACAGTAAAGCCTTTGAGCTGGATCGTGAAAATTGCATCTTCTTTCGGGTTCATTGTGGGAATTCTCCTAATGGTCACAGCAGCAGTGGCTTGGTCATCACAAGCATTGGATGCGTACACGCAATACCTAATGATCGCCACTGGACTAGCATTAATATTAAAACCGATCAAGGACATCCCTTGGGCAGCGCTGATCGCCTTGTTAGTTGGTGGAGTGTGCGCTGGATACGTTTTTCTCTATCTCTCCTTACCGGAAACTGTTCTCGGCATATCATCAACATGGATTTACCTGATAATTTTTTTCGTCCCAGCGTTGCTTGTGTATATGTTATTCAAGTTTATCGAAGACGCACTGCGACTGATAGGAATAATCTTAGCCTCTAAGCCTGTGGCAATCATACTTGGGTTAGTATGTATAGTTCAAGGGATTCTTCTGCTCCTAGATAAAAGCTTATTTACAATAATACTTGGATAAAACAAAAAAGAAATAGAGAGAGGGAAGGAAGAGCGCTTTTATAGGTTAACCGTTGCCTTCATCCCTTTTTTGTGATTTCCTTGACCACTCCGGCAGCAACGGTTGTTCCCATGTCGCGCACCGCGAATCGTCCAAGCTCAGGGAAGTCGCTGTAGGCTTCGACGGCAATTGGGTGGAGCGGCTCGAATCGAACGATTGCGCCGTCTCCAGTTTTTAGAAACGCAGGTTTTTCTTCGACGGTCTGTCCGGTTCGTGGGTCCAGTTTCCTGATGAGCTCTACAAATTTACACGCAACTTGGCCGGTATGGGCGTGCAACACCGGGGTGTAGCCGGCAGCGACGGCTGTTGGGTGATAAATTACGATTATTTGCCCGGTGAATTCCTTGGCAACGGTTGGTGGGTTGTCGGTATGTCCGGCCACGTCTCCCCTCCGAACGTCTTCCCTAGTTATGCCTCGAATGTTGAATCCGATATTGTCGCCGGGTTCAGCCTTTGGAATCCTAACGTGGTGGGTTTCGATAGATTTTACTTCTCCCTTAACGTTTGCTGGCATGAACACAAGCGTGTCGCCTTCTTTCAACACACCAGTTTCCACCCTTCCAACTGGCACGGTTCCAACTCCGGTAATTGTGTAAACGTCTTGTATTGGGAGACGCAGTGGTTTCTCAACGGGTTTTGGCGGCAACTCGAAGACGTCAAGAGCCTCGTAGAGGGTTGGTCCCTTGTACCACGCCAGCTTTCCACTGAGTTTAGTGAGGTTGTCGCCTGTCCACCCAGAGGTGGGCACAAAGGGGATTTTTTCAACCTTGTATCCAACCATTTTTAGCATTCGCGAGATCTCGTTTTTGATTTCTTCGTATCGTTCTTGGCTCCAGTTTACGGATGTGTCGTCCATTTTGTTGATGGCAACGACAAGTTGGTTTACACCTAGAGTGTAGGCGAGGAAAGCGTGTTCTCGGGTTTGCCCGCCCGGTCCGATGCCTGCCTCGAATTCTCCTCTTTTTGCGGAGACGAAGAGGATGGCAGCGTCGGCTTGGCTTGCTCCTGTGACCATGTTTTTGACGAAGTCGCGGTGTCCTGGCGCGTCAATGACGGTGAAGAAGAATTTTGGGGTTTCAAATTTTAGGAAGGCGAGGTCGATGGTGAGTCCTCGTTCTCGTTCTTCTTTGAGTTTGTCAAGGACCCATGCGAACTTGAAAGTTTCTTTGCCTAGTTTTTTTGCTTCTTCTTCGTAGGCTTTAGCGGTTCGTTCGGATACTGTGCCGGTGAGGTAGAACAGGTGGCCTATAGTGGTTGATTTTCCATGGTCTACATGTCCGATAATGACGAGGTTTAGGTGAGGTTTTTCTGTTTTGCTCATTCTTTTTCCTCCAAATATTTTATTTTTAATTTCTTCCTTTGTTTGTGGTGAAATTCTGTTAGAAGACAGTTCGTTCGGTTATTTTAATTTTTTGAAAGAATCTGGCGTGTCGTTGAGAAAATGTTCATAGGTGCAGAAAATGTAACAACTAGCGAAGTCTTTCTCTAATCAGATTCTTAGTTTGCCACGAGTACCTCCTAATCTTGGTGGACTCTCCGTAGCCGCAGGCCGCACACTGCTTTTTGCTAACATTGTAGGCTCTTCTGCCGCATCGTCTGCATCGAATGTGAAGGGTTTTTCCCATCCGTCTTCCAAAGGAAGGGGTTCCCTTGCTTGTTTTTCCCAAAAGATTTTCACCTTGGGGGTGGAGAAATCAGGATGACGTTGTCTCCCCGAACGATGATGACTCCCAGTTTTTTCACATTCTCTGCATCTGTTGTGTCCTCTGTTTCTTCCAGCACCAGGTTGAGATGTTGATCAAAACCCTTCAGTTTTCCCCTCAGACACTTTCCGCCTCTCAGTCGAACAAGAACGATTTTTCCAAGGCTTTCCTCTAAAATTTGAGTAGTCATCTCGCTCATACGTTGCCCTCTCGCTCGCCTTTCTATGTGCTTTTATAGGTGCCGACGTCCATAATTTAAAGTTATTGCATTAAAAGACTAGTTGGCGGTGTTTGAAAACGGTTGTTAGGCGACATTTCCTAAAGGAAAAGGAGGCGAGGCAACTTCTCCTTGAACTTTCCCAAAAGTTAAAGGTGGACGCCGAACAGTTGCTTGGGTCTAAACCACGCATCGAGTTGGCTGAGACTCAAGTTGCTGAAATTTTCATCATTAACGCAAAAACTCTGTTTGCGAGATTTGAAGGCGCCTTTCTGCCCACATTAGTCTCCAACGGAGTTTTTCCCCTTCTTCCCAAGATCGTGGTAGACATGGGTGCTGTTTCCCACATTTGCAGTGGCGCCGATTTGATGGCTCCCGGAGTCGTTCGGATCGATGGAGATTTCAACACAGACGATCTTCTTCTCATTGTGGATGAGCGCCATGGCAAACCGTTGGCAATAGGTGTTGCCTTAATTGATTCATCTGCTATGAGAAAAGTTAAGCATGGAAAGGTTGCGAAGAACATCCATTATGTGGGTGACGGGCTTTGGAAAATGCTGAGGGAGATCTAGTAGTTTTGATTGAGATATGCTTTTAAGATTGTGTAGTGGAATAGAAAATGTGACTTGAAGCTAATTTGGAGAAGGTTTCTTGTCGTCTCTTAAACATTTACAGAATGGTAGGTATGCTATTTTAAAGAAGCGCGGCGAAGGCGGAAAGGGCGTCGTATACAAGGCTAGAGATACTGTTTTGAACCGTGTTGTTGCAATTAAAATGCTTAAGACTGCAGTTTTAGGTGAAGAGGCGTATCCTCGTTTTTTACGTGAAGCGCAGGTGGTGGCGAAGCTTAATCATCCAAATATTGTTTCCATCCATGACATTGGGAAAGAAGATGATAAACAGTTTTTTGTCCTTGAATTTGTTGATGGAATGAGTCTACGTGAGCTTATGGGAACGTATCCTGGAGGAAAATGCGACGTACAAACAGTCTTAAGAACGGGCGTAGATGTTTGCAGTGCTCTTCAGTATGCGCACTCTCAAGGCGTTCTGCATAGGGACATTAAACCGGAAAATATTCTGATTACTGAAGATGGCACTGCGAAATTGATGGATTTTGGTTTGGCTAAAATGTTGGGTCAACCCAGCATCACGCGGGAAGGAATCATAGTTGGCACGGTTGCTTATGTGGCTCCTGAAATAGCGTTGGGGAAAGGTGCTGACGCTAGATCTGACCTCTATTCTTTTGGTGCAGTGCTTTATGAGATGGTGACTGGGAGATCGCCTTTTACTGGAGAAGACCCTGTGAAAATTATCTTTAGTCACATTCATGACTATCCAGTTTCGCCGATTAGGCTGAATCCGAAGGTTCCGCAGGCTTTAGCCGATTGTATCATGAAGCTTTTGGAAAAGGAGCCTGGGAAGAGGTATCAAAGTGCGGCGGATTTGCTTAGAGTGTTGAGGGATGTTGCTGAGGTTTTCTTGAGAGAGGTTTATGTGCCTTCTCTTAAGCCAAGTGTTGTTGTTCCGAGTCCCCGTCCCCCTGCCGTAAGAGAGGTTCAGCTTATTGATAGGGTTGAAGAGTTGGGCGTTCTTAGGGAGGCTGTTGATAGGGCGGTTCGTGGCGAGGGAGGTGTTGTTTTTCTGTATGGGGAGGCTGGAATTGGTAAGACAAGGTTGGCTAGAGAGTTAGGGGCTTATGCACGTTTGCGTGGGATGCAGGTTTTGTCTGGAAGATGTCCAGCGTTGTTCGCGATGGATGGTGTTCCTCCTTATGTTCTCTGGAAGGAGGCGATTAAAAATTATTTGGAAGTTTGCACTCCTGAGCAATTATATAGGGTGATTGGTTTCTACCCAGGCGAAGTTTCTAAGTTGGTGCCTGAACTTAAGCAGAAACTTGGGGCTTTTCCTGAGTCTTTGCCCATAAGTCCTGAGCATGAGCGTGATAGGCTTTTTGAAGCGGTTTCGCAGTTTGTGGTTAACATTTCTAAGGAGGCTCCATTGCTGGTTGTTCTTGATGATTTGCAGTGGACTGATCAGTCTTCGCTTTTGTTGTTGCATTATTTGGCTCGTGGTGTTTATAAGGAGTCTTTGCTTCTTTTGGGTGCTTATCGTGACAGTTATGTTGATGAGAGGCATCCTTTGTCTCCCGTTTTGACGGAACTGAATAGGGAACGTTTGCTTCAATCTGTTCCATTGAAACGCATGTCTTTTGATGATATTTCAGAGATGATTAAGCGGATTTTGGAGCAGGACGATGTGCCAAGAGAGTTTTGTGAACTGGTCTATGAGAAGACAAGGGGCAATCCGTTCTTTGTTGAAGAGGTGATAAAGTCTCTAAAGGAAGACGAAGTTATCTATCGTGAGGAGGATAAATGGAGGATTAAGGAAGTTTCAAGTATTGAGTTTCCGAAGACCGTTAAGGATGTTGTAAAGAAGAGAATAGGTCTGTTAGATGATGAGTGTCAACATGTGTTGACTATGGCTTCTTTTGTTGGAAAGGATTGCAGTTTTGAGGCTTTGTGCGGGGTTACTGGGTTTGAAGAGGATAAATTGCTTGAATTGATGGAGAAGATGCTCAAAACTGGACTGATTAAGGAGGAGGTTATCCGTGGGGAAGACGTGTACTCCTTTGCTGATATTATAGTTAGGGATGTTGTGCATGAGGAAGTTAGCCATTTAAGGCATAAGAGGCTTCATGGCGTTGTGGGATGCGCCTTAGAGAAGGCGTACGCTAAAAAGATTGATGAACATTTTGGAGAATTAGCGTTGCACTTTCTTGAGAGTGGAGATAAAGATAAGGCACTTGACTATTTCTTGAAGGCTGGGGAAAAGGCTACGAAGGTCTATGCCAACAGCGAGGCTGCTTCCTACCTCCAGTCTGCTCTTAAGCTTCTTGAAGAAAAGGAAGGTGAACTTCAGGAGAAAGGGCGTGTTCTTGAGAGGCTTGGAGACATCAAAAAGCTTGTTGGAGAACTTGATGTCTGCATGAAGTATTGGAATGACGCCTTGCTGTTGTGGAAACAACTGCATGAGAAAGAAAAGGCTTCAAGGCTGCATCGGAAAATGGCGAACGTTCTTTGGGATCTGATAGGCGACACGGAGAAGGCTAAAGGGCACCACGAGGAGGCTCTAAACATTTTGGAAACAGAGCCTGAAAGCGTCGAATTAGCGAGCCTCTACGAGGATATGGCTCACATGTATTATCGTGCTGGAAACATGGCTAAAGCTCTTTCTTGGGCTGAGAAAGCACTTGAGCTTGCCAAAAAACTGAACGATCATGAAGTTATCGCAAGTTCATACACCAGCTTGGGAACAATTTTTAGTTACAGTGGTGACCTGAATGACCTGAAGAAAGCCATTGAATGCTTGGAGAAAGCTTTGAAAATAGCACTTGATAACGGTTATATGGAGACCGCGTTGCGCACATATAATAACCTCGCTATATCACTTCCACCGGGAGAAGAAAATGAAAGACGCTTGGAATGTTTGGACAAAGGATTCGAACTGGCGAAAAAAGTAGGGCATATTGGTATGATATCTTGGTTTGGCACGACGCTGGCATGGATGTATGTTGGCATGGGAAATATGAACAAGGTACTTCCCTTGGCGGAAGAATCAGTTGCATTGGGTAGGAAAGCTGGCGACATGTATAACCTTTCCGTGTCTGTAGATGTGCTCGGATTTGCTTATCAGGTAATGGGAGAATGGGACAAGAGCGAACAATACTACAAGGAAGCTTTGAGCATTTCCCAAAAGATAGACAATTTTGAATCAATCGGAGCGAGTTACTGGTGCCTCGGATGGTTCCATTTTGAAAAAGGGGAATACGCCAAAGCAAGAGAATTCCTTGAAAAAATGTATGACGTCTATGAAAAAGCTGGAGCAAAATACTACCAAATGACAGACTCTAGATGGCTTATTTGGACGTACATAGAGCTTGGGGAAATCGAGAAAGCCAA
>Ga0315306_10000282_pt1 | contig 24547 bp, 23 predicted proteins | sample TDP1_MG_FD_203803 | JGI IMG/M metagenome (GOLD analysis project Ga0315306, IMG submission 203803) | Freshwater sediment microbial communities from Lake Towuti, South Sulawesi, Indonesia - TDP1 | ecosystem: Environmental > Aquatic > Freshwater > Lake > Sediment | place: Indonesia: South Sulawesi... | reverse complement strand
GTTGACTCCCAAGTCATCCATTCAGGCAGGATTATAGCTACGTTTTCATGCCATCCGCCGTCGATTTCCTGCCATTTTAGAAGCCAATCCAACGCTGAACTCATGATGTAGGATCGCTTTTCCACACTAGATCTGCGAAGAGCCTGTAAAACCCGGTATGTGGTCTTGATTGAACTCGGCTGCCCTTTTTGGAGATTTCTTGGGAAGCCAGCGTCGTCGTTTTGCATGGAGATTAATGCTGCCAGACTGTTGAATCCTGGCTTGGTGCTTAATCGGTCGATAGTCCCCAAGATTTGAAGAATGGATAAGTGGTCGCCTTTGCTGAGAATGAAGGGAAAAGGGTTCTTCTTCAGCTTGATACTGGTAGGCAAGCTTAGCGCTCCTAAGCCTTATTATGAGGGTGGGGTTTCATTTTATTGGTTATGCTGTCTATTCAAGGTGTTTAGAATCGACAAAGTGGCATAGACGGCTTCTTCAGTTCTGATGGTCTCAGTTGCCTGATTAGGAATTGTGTTCACAACAAAATCAGCTACATCATTGAGTCTCATGTGCTCGCGGTTAACTATTTCGTAGAGACCTTGAGTTGGCGCGCCAAATGCTACAAGAGTCTTGCGGGAGCTTTTCCATCTCTCCGTCAAATCATCCATAACGCTGGTGATCGGTCTGCCTTTTCTTGAGGTTGCAATCACAAGATCATACTGCTTAGTCTTGAGAAGTTGTCCAAATGAACCCTTTGAAACAGTCACCTGATAGCCCCAATAGGTTTTGATTTCGTCAAGATTAGCTAAGACTGCTTTGGGCTGTCTGCCCATTTCTGTGATTTTGACGGTGACACGGGCGTTGAGTTGTGGTTTTGCTCCCTGAACCAGCATTGGCTGCTCAACGCCCACGTCTATGAGGGCGCCTTGTTTTGAATATGAGAGAGTCACACCTTCTCTGTACTCACCAAGTCTCAAGTCCTTGGTTTTGTTAGCTGTTGGATGGTGCGCTGTGCGTAAAGGAGGCAGCGTGCCCGCGTATTGTAGTTCCGAAACTAATCTGAACAGTCTTCGGCGCAGGTATTGGGGGGTTTCCATGTAAGAGAGAATGGTTTGAACGAGTTTGATGTCCTCTTCTTGGTTCAGATGGGGCATGTCTGGGAAAACCGCGATTCTATCAACCCTAAACATAGCGGCGGCTCTGCCAATCAGCCCGATTCGAAACGTCTTCTCTCGTAAGTGAGGGACATCTGAAACAAATGAGGCTGGAATAGCAATTGTGTAACTGAAGGGATGCTTCAACGAAGCTGGCAATTTAGCGTTCTCTCTTCCGTAAGATGAATTCGTCAAACCATTGCTCGGCGATATCTAAAGCAGCGGGCTCCAAAGGATGCTTAAACGCGTAAGCTGAAACACTCGTGAGAACTCCGCCGATTCCACGGTCAAGAGCCGATTTCACCGCTCTGATGACATCGAACAAAACTGAACCCGCGTTTGGCGCGTCTACTGTGCTGAGGCGCAAGTCAAGCAACATGGGCACCTTGCCGAAATAGAAGCCCTTAATCCAGAAGAAACTGTCACGCCGGTTTTCAAGAAAATCAACATAATCTGTGGAGCCAGCAACCACCGAAGCCTTGTAAGGCAAAACAGACTCGACCGACTGCGTCTTGACCACACGCTTCAGCTCGCGCGTACGATCCAAAGTGTCCAGCGATTCAGTTCCACCTCCTACATCCAATTGGTATGTCTCGTTAATGCGCACACCCTGCTCAGACAGCAACTTCAGCAACGTCTTATGTACGGCTGTCGACCCGACTTGATCAGCTAAGTCGTCGCCGACCAACGGCAAGTTCGCCTTCTCGAATCTTTCAGCCCATTCAGCGTTGCTTGCTATGAACACTGGTGTGGCGTTGACAAAAGCGCAACCTGCTTTCAAAGCTTGCTCCGCATACCATTCTGTGGCTTTGACGGCGCCGCTGGGCAAAAGATTAACCAAAATCTCCGCTTTGCTTCGCTTTAACTCCTTTGTAACATCAGCCTCGGGCTGCGCGCTCTCTTTGACCACTCTTTTTACAAGCGGTCCAACTCCATCTAAGACGGGTCCTTTCAATACTTGCACTTCAAGCTTCGACACATGAGCAATTTTCAATGTGTTGTTTGGTTTCGAAAAAATAGCTCTAGACAGGTCTTCACCCACTTTGCGAGCTTCGATGTCGAAAGCGCTAACAAATTCAATATCTCTGGGATGGTAGCCGCTCAAAAATAGGTGCCTTAAGCCCAGAGCCTGCCCCTCTTTCTCAGCTCCTGCATAATAGCTTACTCCCTGAACCAGCGAAGAAGCACAGTTTCCCACGCCTGCTAAAGCAACACGAATCTTCGGCACAACCAGTCACCTGCAGATCAGATTACGCACGTATTGTATGCGTTTCTGTTCAAAAACTTGCCGTCTCAACTCTTAAAAGCTCAACTGTGAAAACCCAGACTGACACTGGAAGTGTGGATGCTTGAGTGAACAAAAAGCTTGGCTCGATACAGCAATAATAAGATGCCCAAACTGTAGACGCTATTATGCTGACGCATCATGGTACGTAGTTGAAATCGGTTCAGATATCGAATGCGGCACTTGCCATGAAACCTTCAACACTAAAAAACACTTAGCAGATCGCATAATGCTTCGACTAAGTCTAGACGAAAAAGGAAAAGTCAGACATGCTGAAGTGGAAAAACACATCTAGTTTTTGGTTTCTCACCTAGCTAACTGCTCAACTGGCACATAGTTTTCTTTTATCCCAGACTCATGCATTACATTCTTCCACAATTCCAAGCCTTTCGGACTTCGCCATTTCGCTGGCGCAGGAATTCCAATTACTGTCAACTTGTCGTTCTTCTTGATCTTCTCAGCAGAGACACATCTGCATGTATCCGTTCTCACTGTAGTGATTATGTCAGGAGCAATTGCAGCAAGTTTTCCGTCCTTATGAGCGATTAGAAACTCATTTTTAGCCCTCAGCTCCAACGTCGATCCCCTACTATCGTGGGCTCCAATGATCTCAATCGTTGTCCAAGTGAATCCACCCTTAGTATCGCGCTGGACATTGCCGACATTCCCTTCAAAAAGTATAAAGCCCTTTGTTTCCTTCAAAACTGCCTTCAGTGGGTCCACAGCTTTTCGAAGAAGCACGCCTATTCTAATCGACGTTGAAAGCGTGTTTTGCACAGGCGAGGTCTTCACTTGCTTACCAGTTAAGACTCGTCGAGCCGTGTAAACCATGTTGTCCCATTCTGCGGAAAGTGTTCGACTGATTCTCTCAGCCGCTCTCAAATCACGTGTCTGCCTAACCAGCACTATGTTTTCGGCATCAAGGTCTGCGATGGCCATAGGCGCCAAGGGAATGTTATCTAAGGTGTACACCTTAAGATGCACCTCTGGCACTGCTCTACCAGCACCGTCAGCATCAACAACGGGAACACCATGCCGAGCAGCCACATCGACTGCAGCCAAAGTGTTGAATCCACCCAGCTCAACCGGGATCATGGCGAAGGCTTTCTTACCCAGAAACTCTTCAAGTGCCTTCAGGGTTTTAGCCGCGGCATCACTGTGGTAAGCAACGTTTGCAGTGGCGCCCACACAAGCAAAATTGATCACGATTTCGTTGTCTGGAACGTCGGCTGGGTCGATGAGTTGAACTGGGCAATGATTCTCAAGCAACCTTTCCACTATGTTTAAGCCTACTTGTGGGTCGCCTCCTCCTCCAGCCGAGAAAATGGCGGCTCCCTCGACCAGATCTGTCAAGTCTTGTTGTGTAAGCATCCTCACGCGATTGGCACTTCCTGCCTTGTGAGCAATTTGCCAACGAACACCTAGATTTGCTTTTTGGCAGGCAGTGGAAACAGTTATGTTGAAGGCGGTGCATGAGCAAGGTTCGGGCAGGGTGCCCAATTATGGTTTCGAATGTTGCTGCAGTTAGTCTGGAACCGAGTGCGGAGCAGGCGTTCAAAGAGGCATTGAAGCTTGTCGGAAGAATAGATGACTTGAACACGCGTAAACGATCCGTGGTTGTCAAAGTAGGCGTTTTCGACCCCAAAGCAGATCATCATTCATCTGTTGACGTAGTTGATGTAATCACTAAAAGTTTCAACAAGGCTCCTCAGATCTACATTGCCGAATCGGACAACTACAAAGGTAAAGGTTCAGAGAGGCTGCAAAAATGGAAGCCGCTTTTCTCTAAACGAGTCGTCCCTTTCAATTTGTCCGAAGACACCGACACGAAAGAAGTAAAGATAGTCGACGAAAAAATACCTTTATCACACATTCTCTTTAAACCAAATGTTCTGGTGAGCACTCATATACTGCGTACCTATGAGCAGGGCAGCGTTTTGAAGAACCTTTTAGGCATGATTCCAGACCGTAAGAAGGTTAGGTTTCACAAGAAGCTGGCAGCAACCCTGATGGATATTTATGAAGCAATAGGAGGAATAGACCTGGCAGTGTTGGACGGCACTCACATATCATTAACCGTGGCTTCAAAAGCAAAGCGAGTGCCTGGAAACATTCTTCTTGTCGGCAGGGACGCCGTGGCTGTTGAAGTAGTGGGCGCAACTCTTGTTGGGTTGACGCCTGAAAAAGTCCCAGTTATACGAGAAGCCATTGACAGAGGCATAGGCGAAAGCAACATCGACAAAATAGAGGTTGTTGGAGAATCCTTTGCAAGTCTTAAAGAGAAATTCCGCAAGTTAATCGCTCAAAAAGGCTAAGCTCTCGCAACCATGCCTTTCTCCCTCTCTCTTTGGCTGAACTCACCGAATGATTTACGTACAAATAGCGCGCGCCTATGTAGAGGATTCTAGTTACCAAGCATTATATCGAAAGACGTAGATGTAGGGTATGTTGTCCAATAATAGCGCGAGCGCCCCGCGTGAGGTGAATCATTTGGCTAACAAAGGCCCCCTCAAGGTTGAGCCGGACAAAAAGGGTTCACCCGTCACCGTCGTGAGGATGGATCCCCATTTATCCTATATCGGAGTCCCTGATCTTCTCCGAGCGGTGATAGACAAGCACGATGAGCAAGCCTGGGCAGAGATCAGGCGCAAGATCGACTACACCTACACCAACATCGACAAGATGCTCCGAGCGTTAAACGGAGAATCCGATTTTCTCACGAAGACACGAAGAGAACTCGAAAAGGGTAAGATATTACTATTCAAGCCAAACCTCGTAAGCCCCACAAACATAGATCCAAGCACACACGGACCTGGCCCGGGACACACTGCCTGCACCGAGTGGCCCTTCATAGCCGCACTCATGAGGTGGTTCCACGACAACCTCCCCGTAAGCTACTCGCGGATGGCCCTCGGTGAAGCGGCAAGTGTCTCCACGATGACCGCGGCCATGTACAATCAAACCCAACACCCTGGGAGGGAGATAACAACCGAAGCCGTGTTCGAGGGACGATCCGGCGACTTCTACGGAGGATGGGGCTTCTACTTCGTGAGAAGATACCTAAGGGACACAACAAACAATCCGGATGACGACCCCATGCTCGGATACGAGGAGAGCATATCCGGAAAATACTTGTCACCCGGAAAAATAAGTGGTAGGATGATGGTCTACGACCTCAACAAACTCAACGACCTCAAGGGTAAAGCCCGAACGGTACCAGTGAAAGACGGCATAAACTACCGCGAGATAACCCTACCCAAAGTACTGGTAGGTGGTGAACCAGAGAACCCGAAGGATCTCAAGGACTACCCGGGAGCGGTTCTAGTGAACGTCCCACGACTAAAACTCCACGCAATAGATCTCCTAACCAACGCCATCAAAAACCTAGGGATCGGGCTATACCCAATGGAGATCGGAGAAACAGATGAGCCCCAAGACACCCACTGGAAGTATAGCTACCCATACGACGAGATCCCCGGAATGAAGACAGAGATCCCCCACTCAGTCTGGGTTCCAGATTTCGACGAGAAGACCGGGCTTCCAACCAAAGGAAAAGACAAGCGCTACATGTTGAGGAAAACTGGGGGGATAGAAGCTACTCAGGTAGACCTCATTAAGGCTACAAGTGATCAGGGGGTTTATATGCTGCACGTAATCGACGGCATCCAGACAGTGAACATAAACCACACGGGAGATCCAAGTGCCAAAGAGGTCTCAGAGGGGCTGGCCCTCGCCTCCGAGAATCCGGTGGCGGTGGACCTGCTCTGTGCTAGGTACATCTTCAAAAACGTGCCACGCCAAGAAGCCAAGGAGGCGAACCTCGGATTAGACTTCCTCCAGAGGGTTCCCTCACCAAGGATCGAGGGAGGCTGCATAGTAAGCGGTGAGGCATACGACTCTCCCCTACTCAGGTATAGCCTATACAGCTACGCTGAGAAGCGCGGCCTAGGATCACAGCTCTACTATGTAGTAGGCTGGGACGACGTGGAGAAACTTCGCCTAATCTCTGTCGATGGGCACATAGGATCAATCAGAGGCAACAACTATAGAGAACTAATCACCAACGAGTTCTACTATAATCCAGCTAACCTCCTCTGGGGGCTTCAGAGAACCGCCTTCGACTACTTGCGTTCGAACGACGAGTTGACTAAAACCAATTACCTACGGAAGATCCTCGATGCCTATGATGAGAACGGTGACGGAAGACTCGACTACAACGAAATGGGAAGGGACGCTTTCTGGCACACCTATCTGAGACTAGCAGCGTATTGCTATCACCTCATGGGAACCAGCCCGCTAGGGAATCTCAAAAGCGGCTTCCTTCTGAACGCCCTCTGGCGCTACGCAGATCCATCATGGAACTCAGAGGGACATGACTTCATGAAGAACTTCAAGATCGCGAGCGACTTCTCACTAGCGTACGCACTTTCAAAGTTACCAAAGAAGGACGCCGACCCCATCCACCCAGGGATGAGCTGGGGGAATGGAGATTGGCCAAGTATGGACTTTACGGGGATGCTCTCCACGATGATGAGAATATACGGTCAAAGCTACCCTAGCCGAGTCAGCTTGTACTCACTCTACGGCTATGCATTCCAGTACGCCGACAAGAAGCAGGCGAATGGACACTATACACGGAGCACTGGCCCTAACTCTGACGGCGAGTCACTGAACAATTACCTTAAGGACGCTGAGAATGGGATCCAGACATTGAGATTCAAGGTCTACGTCCCAACGGGATTCGGCAAGATGGGTAACACCAGACTGCCACACCTAGAAGAGACCAATGACCCAGGTAAGATATTCACAGCCGATTTCTTTGATGAAAAATGGAAGATATAACTCCCTACCGCCCAGGAAAAAACTAGCGCGCAAAATCATCGGACAAGTCAGAGTCTTTATTATTCAGTAGCGCGGTAAGAGTCTGTAAAATTCACTCCGTCATCTTGGGATGTGTCACGAGTTGCAGGGCGGCGAAAAGGGTGAAAAAATCGTGGAGCTTGCCAAGCGCAGAGGCTTTTTCTGGCCCTCATACGAAATCTACGGTGGCGCAAGCGGCTTTTTCACGTATGGTCCCTTGGGCACTGCCTTAAAGAGAAGGATTGAGGAAAAGTTTCGAGCCTTTTACATTCGTCCACTCGGCATACTCGAAATCGAGTCTTCGGTGATAATGCCCTCCAAAGTTTTCGAAGCCTCAGGTCATTTGGACCACTTCAGAGAACCGATGGTCGAGTGTAACAAGTGCAAACACAGGTTTCGCGCCGACCACCTGCTTCAAGAACAAGCAGGAATGAGCGATGTTGAAACCGAAAAGCTCAGTTTAGAGGAACTAGCGAGCGTTATTCAAAAGCACGGCGTCCACTGTCCAGACTGCGGCGGAGACCTCGGGAAACCAGAGTACTTTAGAACCATGTTCAGCACGACGATTGGACCATACTCGGACGCAGCGGGCTATGGTCGTCCAGAGGCAGCGCAAGGAATATTCGTAGAGTTCAGGCGTCTCTGGGAATACGCCAGAGAAAAGCTTCCTTTCGGTGTGGTCCAGATTGGTCATGCATTGAGGAATGAAATTTCACCACGACAGGGATTATTGAGGCAGCGTGAATTTTCCATAATGGATGTTGAATTCTTCTTTGACCCAGAGGAACCAAATTGCGTAAATCTGGAATCCGTGGAAAATCAACAGCTGAGATTGCTACTCGCTGAAGCCAAGCTGAAAGGTGAAAAAGAAGGCATCGAGGTGACAGTGAAAGAAGCCCTAAGCAGAGGTTACATAAAGACAGAGTGGCAAGCCTACTTCATGGTTTTAGCCAAACTGTTCTTGAAAGAGATAGGCGTACCAGAAGACAGGCAGCGCTTTATCGAGAAGCTCGAATGGGAGAGAGCGCACTACTCGACGCAGGGTTTTGACCAAGAGATTTACCTTGACCGCTGGGGCTGGGAGGAAGTGTCTGGGCACAATTACCGCACAGACTACGACCTTAAACACCACATGGAGTTCAGCGGCGTCGACATGCGAGCGTTCAAGGAAGGCAGAAGGTTCATTCCTCATGTAGTTGAGCCTAGCTTGGGCTCTGACCGTCTCGTTTACATTGCAGTTGAGTATGCATATCGAGCCAAAAAAGATCGAGCCGTACTTAGTTTTCCAAGAGAATTGGCGCCAGTACAAGTCGGCGTTTATCCTCTGGTCAGCAAGGACAGGTTGCCAGAAAAGGCATCACAGCTCTATCAAACCTTAGTCAAAGAAGATTTCGCGGTTGAGTATGATGAATCTGGCTCGATTGGGCGACGGTACGCCAGAGCAGATGAAGCCGGCACCGCTTTGGGCGTAACCATAGATTACGAAACACTTAACGACGAAGCAGTCACAATACGAGACCGAGACTCATGGAAACAGGTTCGAACCCCAATAAATCAGCTATCAGACTTGCTCAGAGACTACTTCCGTCGCAGAAAAGAGTTTGAGGAATTAGGTCGGCTCATCAAAGGTTAACCTGGTTTAGAACATCAAATATCTCGTCAAGCTTCTCTATGGTTCTGATCTCGCGAGGCAGCCTACTGCTGTCGGTATATAATCTTTGAATACCTGAGCTTTTTCTTTTGATCAGAACTGGCACCATGCCCACCTTTTGCGCTCCCAAATAGTCAGCTTCGAAACTGTCTCCGACAAAAATGGCTTCGTGTGGCTTCACGTCAAGCTGTTTGAGCGCGTATCTGAAAGCTGTTGGATGCGGCTTTCTTCTTCCCGTGGTGTTCACTCCAACTTTCACGTCGAAGAATTTGTCCAGCCCTGTTTTTGGCAGTATCATTTCTATGTCTTCTTCGAATCCTCCAGTGACTAGTCCTAGCTTCAAACCTGTTCGCTTGAGCCTCTGCAACGCTCCTTTCACTTGGGGGTAAACGTAGAACTTGGCGAAGTTCCACCATTGAGTATTTATGCTCTCGGCGAGCTTCCTTGCTTCTGAACCTTCATGACCCAGATGCCGCAGCTGAACTAGGTTCCATTGCGTATAGAACTCATGTGCTGAAAGCCCTTCATGCCTGTCAATGTCGAATTCTCTGTTTCCCTTTATCAGGGCGTTTCGAACTTCTCTAAGGGGTTTGGCGAAGCCTTGCTTAGCCAAGATTCTTTGGAAAGCGTCTTCTGGATGTGAGTATACCAGAGTGTTTCCAAGGTCGAAAAGCACTGCTTTAATCATTGGCTATCAGCCCTTGAGGTCTTCTCAGTTTTGGCTCTAATGATACTCCATGTAACATTAATAAGGCTTCACCGCACTCATAGGTTTCAAGTCTGACCACGATTTATAGCGCGGTGGAATCCGTTTATGGTCTTTCCAGTTGAGACAGAAGAGCGTGTGAAACGCAGAGCCTTAACCCTCTGCCAAGACCATCTGCGAAAGGTTGTTGAAATCACACGCAAGGTGCCCCAGCTCTGCGACGATTTTGCGAAAGGTAACAAACCCTCAGTGAAGCAACTGCACGCTGAAACAAGAAAAGCAGAGGAGGAGGTTGACATTGCCAGGCGAGGACTAGCCCAAGAATTAGCTGAGATAGGTGCCATCCTGATCAGCAGAGAGGATTTCTTGCGCTTCACTAACCTCGTAAGCGAAATCGCCGACTTCTGCGAGGGCATAGCCTTTCGGCTCTTAGAAATCGTAGATCGAGGGTGGAAAGTGCCTACAGACGTGAAAAAAGGGCTGTGCAAACTGGCTGAAGCTGCGTTTGAAACAGTGTCTAGACTGAGAGAGACCACAATGACATTGAATTATGGTGCAGCGAAAGCAGCGGAGAAAGCCCGCGAGGTTGAAGTTGCAGAAAGAGTTGTAGACGACCTCTACCGAGACTTAGAAGTTAAGGTTCTCAGCAGCCAAATCGAAATCCCCGCACTGCTTTTACTCAGAGATGTGCTGCAGCTAATGGAAGACATAGCTGACAAGGCTGAAGACGCTTCTAACGCTGCCCGCATTCTGGCCTTCGCGATATAAGTTCAAGGCGACTCAGAGAAATGGCTGGCAAAATCCAAGCCGAATTCATCGAAAACTTTCTCGTAGTTTGGGATGCAGCCAAAGGCTCCGAACTTTATCGGCAAGGCTATTACGGCAAGCCAATGGGCATTCCCAAACCCAAAATCATGGAGTTCAGCGTACCGCTGATCTTAGACCTTATGGAAGGCTTGTACCTAACGGATAGAGAAGTACTAGCAGTAACAGAAGGCGGCCAGAAAAAGAGAAAGGTCAGCCCGACGAAACTAAGGCAGAGAGCGCGCAAACTCTATGAAGAGTTCGATCAGAAATACGCTGTTTACTGCGACCTGCGAGACCACGGCTTGATTGTGACGCCTGGAATAAAATTCGGCTGCGACTTTGCTGTCTACAAGCGAGGACCAGGTGTAGAGCATGCGCCTTTCATGGTTTCAGTAAAAAAAGCAGCTGACAAGGTGACTGCTACAGAAATCGTGAAAGCAGGCAGACTCGCAACAACAGTGCGCAAACGCTTTATCATAGCCGTGCCTGATCTAGGGCCAGAGAGAATTCGGTACCTGATATTCAAGTGGTTCAAGGCATAAACAAAAGGCTTTCGTCATATGTGTTTGTCAGTCGCTTTCTCTGCCTATACTGAACAGGACAAATCCTACAATAGTCATGCCTGTCGCAAGATACATTGTTGCCCTGAAATTGCTGAACACCTGAGAGATTGCGCCACCTATCAGTGCTCCAAACACTTGTGAGATGTTTATCACCGAACTCAATATGCCCGAAGACGTTGCCTTCTCAACATTGTTCTTCATCAGATAAAGTAGAGAGCCGACATACATGCTTGCCCACGAACAGGCGAGAAGAACCTGCATGGGCAGGAGGTGCAGAAAGTCTTGAGCCAATGTAAACGAGAAGAAAGTCGCCGTTGCAAGAAGTAGACCAGCTCCTATTAGCCGTTCATCTCTAAAACGATCGAGGAACAACATTACAATGAACTGAGTAGCCGTGTTTACTGCGTATATCACGCCGACCCAGAATCTATCGCCTCCTAGGTTTACAATGTAGAGTGGGTAGATGACCCATATGATGTTAGCTCCAGTGTGCCTAAGCAAGTAAGGAACGTAGACACGCCAGTTCCGCTTCAACAATTCTTTGGGAAACAAGGGCACAGTCAGTTTGGGTCCATTCGCATGTTTCATAGTCAGCGACAGGAAAAAAGCAGTCCAAAGGCAAAGCGAAGCCATAATGAACACTGCATAATACGAGGCGGCTTCTGCTATCATGCCTGCTGCAAAGGTTCCAACTGCCCAGCCTAAAGCCCCAGAAGCCGCGAATCTTCCAAGTGGTCCTCTTGAATCGTACGCATAGACCATTAGGGCGGCTGGAAAAATGCCCAGCGAGAAACCAGCTAAAGCGCGAATCAACGCCAGCAGGGATGGATCTGAAAGGACGGGAAAAGCGAAATTGGGGTCTGCAAAGGCCTGCAGAAGAAAGGTCACGGCGCTGACTACTAAACCTAGACTTATGAAGAAGCGTCTGCTGTAGATGTCTGAGAGCCGCCCAAATAGGTATGATGAGATGAACATGGCTAGTGCATAAGCTGCGACTATGATTCCAACTTGACTTTCAGTGCCGCCTAAATCTTTTGTCAAGTTGGGAATGAAAAGAAGGGAAGACGATAACGCGACACTGGAGAGGCACTGGATGATGTACGGTTTCAAGTTGTCATCTCTTAGCTGGAAGCGTCAACTCAACATGCGCCACATTAAAAATGTTTCTGAAGTATATAGCCCGGTGACAAGAAAGGCAGAGAAAGGCGAAAAAATGAAGGGAGAATGGCGTCTCACTTTCTGATGGTGGGCGGAATAACTATCAATGTTTGTGTGCGACGCACGCCCTTCACTTGCTGGATTTTTTCAAGCACTTTTCCAAGGTCGTCCATCTTAAGGAATTCCACGTAAGCCACCGTGTCATATTGCCCAGTCACGGCGTGCGCTTTCTTGACACCCTTAATTTTCAGCGCTGCTTCAGCGACATCCCAAATCGAGCCAGGCTCAGCATCTATGAGAACATACGCCTCCAATAATCTTCCCTCTATCGTCTATTTGTGCTAATCTGAGCATAAAAAACTTCAGAAAAGCTGTCAAACCTGACTAAGCGAGCCGTGTTTGCCTTTCATCCGAGACTAAGGCGGACACCCGAGACCCGATGAGCCTTATTTTTCGTTCAGCCCTAAGGTAGGGTTGTAACAGCTCGTGTGCCGCCTTCGTAAAGTCTTCAAGCCTGTTGGTGAGAAAAGACAGTGTTCTGCTATGAGTGTGGGTTTCGAAGTTTTCGTATCGCACTGTCACGGTAACTGTTTTGAACAGGAAATTATTCTCCTTCACTTCTTTGTGGACTTGCTCGCACAGTTTGTCCAAGACTTTAAGCACAAAGTCCCAGTCTGAAGTGTCTTTTTCAAAAGTGATGTTTCTGCCTATGGATTTGACTTCGCCTCTGAATCCGACGTCACTTCGATCAATTCCCTGCGCGTACAGGTAGAGCTGCGTGCCCATAACGCCGAACTTCTCGGTCAAAACCGACGGGTCGAAGCGAGCTAGGTCGCCGATGGTTTTTACTCCCAGCTTGTTCAGCTTGCGTGCGGTTTTCTTGCCCACCCACAACAACTTGTCGATATCTAAAGGATCCAAAAACGTCTTCACATCTTTCTCTTCAACCACGGTTAAACCGTCGGGTTTCTGCATGTCGCTGGCAATCTTGGACACAAGCTTGTTCGGACCGATACCTATGGAGCAGGTCAATCCTTCCTTCTCATAGATATCCTTCTTGATCTTTAACGCTAGTTGCTCCGCTTCGTCAAAGTCCTTCACGCGTGAACTCACGTCGAGAAAAGCTTCATCAATCCCCCACGACTCAAACTTGTTTGCATAAGAACTCAAAATGCTCATGATTCTCGACGAGACTTGCAGGTATAGAGGAACGTTCACTGGCAGAAAAACCGCGTTTGGGCAGAGTCTCCAAGCTTTGTTGATGGGCATAGCTGACCTAATACCATATTTTCTAGCTTCATAATTACACGTACTGACCACGCCTCGCCCTTTTCCACCTTTCGGATCAGCCCCCACGACAACGGGTTTGCCCTTCAGCTCAGGGTTCAGCTTCTCCTCAACAGCGGCGAAGAACTGATCCATGTCAACATGGAAGATTATTCTTCGCTGAGGAGCAGTCATCCCTCTGAAATACCTCCTGAAAGACAACTTGTAGTATCAAGCCAAGGCTTTCTGTGTTTCCCATGAATTCCGTTGGACAAGAGGCTATTGAAAGAGTCTATACGGATTCCTGTCTCAAGGAAAAGCATAATAGTTTGAACAAGTCAGACTTGCTATTCGAATCACATCTGAACGTGCCTTGCTGAGGTAATGGAAAATGAGCATTTTGCTGACTAAAGAGCAACGGAGAAAACTAATCGATGAATTGAACAAAGGCGTGGCTCGTGAAATAACCGCGATCATCCAATACTCCTATCATCACGTAATGGCTGAAGGAACGAACAGCCCAGCAATATCAGAAATGTTCGAGAAGACAGCTTTAGAAGAAATGCAGCATCTGGAAGAATTCTCCGACAGAATCAACTACCTTGGCGGAGTGCCAACAACCAAACCCAATCCCATCAAGGTTGGAGGCACACTTGAACAAATGGTCAAAGACGACCTACAAACCGAATACGAAGCCATACGACTGTACAAAGGACAAATCGAAATCGCCAAACAAATGGGTGACACTACAACCCGCCTCATGCTGGAAAAAATCTTGACCACTGAAGAAGAACATGCAGACAAATGGGAGACGCTGCTCAAGAAACGACCTAACTAAACTACACATATTTCTTTTACGTATAATAGGCCAAAGCCACAGCCAAGTATTACCCGAGTCCCTCTCCATACATCTGTCCAGGCGCCAACACGTCTGGAAACTGTGATTTCAGTTGAAGTCGAGCTTCATAGCACATGTGGCACGCGTCTGCGTAGCTTTGCTTATGAGGCAAGTCAAACTGCTGAACCAAAGCTGCTGGGTCACCTTCTACAAGCCGTTTTAAGATTGGATGCGAGGTCGCATCGTAGGATTGGACTATTTTCGAGAATGGATGCTTCCAAGCGTTTCCAATAGAGAGCCCTTGGCACACATGAACATATCCTAGCGGGTCGACGTGTACTCTCTCCGGAGCCATCAAGTTCTCATGCGGGCATTTCTTGAATTCTGACCATGGCTTCATCGTAGCTTCTTTTAGTAGTTTCTTAGCCGCTCTTCCGTGATACATGAGTTCGCTTGCGCCTCCGGGTAGCTCTGCGAGTTTTGCCGGCATTTTTGCTGTAGCCATTGTTCCGACATGGATGTTGAGCTGGGTAGCTGCCAGGACGCCGTTTTTCACTCTTTCAGCCATCGAATCTTCCCCGTGGTAGTAGTCGCTGCTTAAGCCTAGGTCTGCGATGCCCAATTCTGCAAGGGGGCGCAACCACTCTAACGCGTCTTCAAGGCACGTAGCCCAGTAAGCGTTTGACAATGAACCGACTTTGAAGCCTAGCTTCTTAGCTTCCTTGATTCCTTCAATCATGATAGGGTAGTAGAGAAAAGGCTCTCCGCCTTCAAACCAAGCCCACTCAACAGTTCCTAACTGCTTCGCTTCATCAAGCAATTCACAAACTTGCCTGAGCGTCATGGTTTCCACATAGCTTGGACTGCTCCACACAAAACAATGGTCGCATTCCTGTGTACACTGGTAAGTCAAAAGGAAATGTATTCCCTTCAAGACCATGAGACTTTCGCCTGAGTCAATACTGGGCGTGCGGTTAAATATAAGAACAGGAGGCATCCTTCACCATTCACTGAGGGCACGCGATGCCACGACTACTCATAATCCTGTTCTCTCCACCATCCAACTCTCAGAATGTGGACACCGTGTATGAATTGTCAAAAGCCGCGGTCAATATGAACCATGAAGTCACTGTTTTCTGCGACATAGACGCCACACTCAATCTTCTAGCAAGACAGATTTCTTCTGGCAAGGCAACACCCGCCAGCAGAATAGCTGAACTGATCAAAAAAGGAGTCCATGTCCATGCTTGCCGAGAGAGCGCGAGACTCAGAGGCATAGATGTGAAAAAAGACTTCGTAGAAGGCGTGGTTGAGAGCAGTTTGGGCAGGCTAGCGGAGTTGATGGAGCAGCATGACCGAATCGTGGCATTTGGATGACGGAAATGGTGAGCCAGCCTTGGTGAACAGAATACTTCTTTTGATTAAGAGCCGTCCGCACGAAAGCAACAGAGCAGCTGAGGGTCTCCGCATGGCAACAGCTATGATCGCAATGGACGTCTTGCCTCAAATTCTGTTCGTGGACGACGGCGTCTACTGGTTGGTCAAGACGCAAGTGCCTGAGTCTGCAGGCGGTTCATCAATTATGGAGCGATTGAAGACAATCTCGGACTTGATTGGAGTGCATGTTCTCTCTGACTCATTAGCTGAGAGAAAACTGAAGCAAGAAGACTTAAACAAAGATTACAATGCAAAGAACCTCTCACTTGACGAAGCCTCCGAATTGCTTGCACAGAACAACGCTATGATAGCATTTTAGGAGGAACACTATCTGCTCATAATCTTAAGCAAATCCCCCGTCGCCGCCAAAAACTACGACTCTGTTCTTGAGATCGCGGCTAAATTGGCTGAGAAAGGCGAAAGAATTGCTGTCTTACATATTCAAGAAGCGTGTATGGCTACAACTTCAAGCGGACATTGTGGTAGGCTCTTAAAGAACAAAATGAATGTATACGCGCTGAAGGCTGATGTTGAAGCACGAGGGCTGACTGAGAGACTGTGCTCTGATGTTAAGACAATCGATTACAGGCAATGGGTTAGTCTTTTGATGAGTGCCCACGAGAAAATAATCTCATGGACCAGCTAGGGATTGGCTTCTATCCACCAAATCCATCCCCTACGTTCAGTTGACAGCTGGCCTTTCACCAAGCCTTTCAATCTAAGTCTGTTTAACAGAACTGGAAGATTGTCTGGACATGAAATCAGTTTCTTTCTGATCTCGCCTTCGATATCGCGTGTGGTGAGAGGTTGCCCAGCCGACTTTAAGATAGTCATAATTAGTTTGAAAGATTCGTCTTCAGTCATCTTGTGTTCGCTCAAGCAGGTCATCCTCTTTCTTCTTGACCATTTGTTTCAAATCAGTCTTTCTCCAAGTATATGACTTCTAAGGAGAAGGTTCTGGATGGATTGTAACTACGGCTTCTTTGAATCTCCTCTTGATCTCAGCCTCAATGTGTGACGCCGTGTCGTGCATAGCCTCAACTGATATGCCTTTGTCAAAGAAACAGTCCACGTTGATGTAGCGTCTCTTTCCGCTCACGTAGGTTACAACTCTTCTTACTCTTCTAATACTTGGATGCGCTTCCGCTATCTGTCTTATTATTCTGCGTACATCCGCATCCTCCGCTGCGAATTCTCGATGAATTGCGGGCGAGTGGGGCTCGATGTGAACCGTGACATTTTCAACGCTGCCGATTTGTCTTGTCAACTTTGCTTCTATTCGCTCGGCTATTTCATGCGCACACTCGATGGGAAGCTGCGGATCCACCAAAGCGTGCAGCGTAATGTACAATTTGCCTTCAGAATAGAGGCTAGTCAGATCGTGAACCTCCTTGACACCTTCAACCTCTATGGCCAAGCCTTCAATCTGCTTCTCAATGGGTTTTTCAGTTCCGACTGGTTCGATGTGAACCGTCACGGAGGAGTCGCCGTAGAGCCGGGTTATGTTGTTCTCGATCTGCGATGCAACATCGTGAGCCTCAGCCAGTCCCATCGAGCTAGGTACACATATTGTGGTTTCTACGAAGGTTTTGGTGCCAACCTTTCTGATTTTCAATTCCTTGCACCTTTGGACGCCCTTTGTGCCAATGATTTCTTTTCTGACATCGATAACTACGCTTTTTGGAATCTGGTCGCTTAGCTCTGCGCTACTTGTTCGAATCAATCCTGTTGTGAGGTAGACTAGCAGAAAACTCAGGACTATTGACGCTGATGCGTCGATTCGGTCGTCGCCTCCAAGAAATGTCAGTCCGAAACCAGCAAGTGCGATTAAAGTCGATGCGAAATCTGCTAGCGCGTGGTAAAGACTTGCCTTAATGGTTACGCCGGCTTCTTGTCTGCCCCACAGCGTCCCTATCCTGAGGAAATCAACAGCCATCGTGAAGCCGACTGCTCCAAATCCAATGATCTCGTGGCGAACGATTTGTCCATAGAAGACTATGCGCGTTGCCGCCTCGTAGAAAAGGTAAGCTGCCAAGCCTATTAGTGCTACTCCACCGATTAATCCGCCTATCGGCTCAATCTTGCCATGTCCGTACAGATGCTCTTCATCTGGAGGCTTCAAAGAAAGCTGCGTAGTTACAAGCAGAATGAGTGTGGTCACCGTGTCAAGTAGCGCGTGAGCTGCGTCGCCTAAGATGGCGAGGCTGTTCGTAACAAGTCCCACAGCCCCTTCGAAAACCACGACGCTGGCTATGGCAACAAATGAAAGCTGTAGTGCTCTGACCTTAGTTAGGTTTTTTCCAATAGCCATGCCGCAGTCACGGATACACACTTTCAGTCGGGATTTAAGGATTAAGGTCCATCTTGCATGCGAGGGTTTAAAAGTCGAGTGAATGTAGCATATTGAAGGTTGAGCTAGTTCATGGTCTACACTGCCATATCCAGCGTCCTAGCTGGGCGACACAAAGGCAAGAAAGTGAGCATGCGTGGATGGGTCTACCGCAAGCGAGAGAGCAAAGACACCATTTTCCTAGTGATCAGAGATGCCTCAGGCGTCATACAAGCCGTAGTCAAGAAAGATAGCCCATTCTGGACGATGGCTGAGAGAGCAACAATTGAATCCGCAACAGCGTTAACTGGCACCATAAAAGGGGACAAGCGTGCGCCAGGCGGCTTCGAAATCACTGTGGACAAGCTGGAAATCATTGGAATGTCGGAGACTTTCCCGATCGCTAAGGATAAGAGTGAGGAGTTCTTGCGAGATGTGCGGCACTTGTGGCTGAGAAGCCGCAAAATGAACACCATCATGAAGATTCGTAGCGAGGTCCTGAAGTGCATTCATGAATTCTTCGGCAAACAAGGCTTTGTTGAAGTTTCTCCACCGATGTTCATTTCCAGCGCTGTTGAAGGCGGCGCCACATTGTTTGGCGTGAAATACTTTGACGACACAATGTATCTAACTCAGAGCGCACAGCTGCATCTGGAGGTTTTGATTTACTCGCTGGAAAAAGTGTATTGCGTTGCACCTTCGTTTAGGGCAGAGAAGAGCCGAACAATCCGACATCTAACTGAATATTGGCATGTTGAATCTGAAGAAGCCTTCTCAACCTTGGATGACCTCATGCGGCTAGAAGAGCGTTTGGTAAGCTACGTTTGCCAAAGCACGGCCAGAAAATGCAAGAAGCACCTTGAAGCCTTGGGGTTGGACCCAAAAGAGCTGATGAAAATCAGGGCCCCGTTTCCAAAGGTCACGTATAACGAGGCTATTGAGCGATTGCAGAAGAAGGGCTCCAAAATTCAATGGGGCGAAGACTTCGGCTTCAACGAGGAACGCATGTTGACGCGAGAGTTTGGTGGACCTATGTTCGTCTACTCTTATCCTAAAAAGATAAAGGCCTTCTACGTTAAAGCCTATCCAGACCGACCCGAAATGGTCATGTCTACCGACCTCTTGGTTCCAAGAATCGGTGAACTATCAACTGGAGGAGCTCGTGTGGACACAAAAGAAGAGATTCTGCGGAATCTGCAGGAATTCGGCCTACGCCCAGAAGACTATGAATGGTATGTTGACCTAAGACGCTATGGAACCGTCCCTCATACAGGTTTTGGGATGGGAGTTGAACGTCTTCTGACTTGGATGCTTAATCTTGAAAGCATATTCGATTCCATTCCATTTCCACGCACAACTAGAAGGTCATATCCCTAGACGTAATTGCGTCCTCGGGGCTTCTGGTAAAAACTTGCCCATTCTACGCAAAATGTTAAATCCAAAATCGAAAAGCATCTGGAACAACGTAAAGGGTACACTTACTGTAAAGGTCAGTTCAGAGAAGCCGCAGATCGACAGAATTCGAATCGCGGCGAACGCAATCAAAAAAGGTGGATTAGTTGCCTTTCCAACTGAAACAGTCTACGGACTCGGCGCCGACGCTTTAAACCCTAATGCAGTTGCCAAGATATTCAAAGCCAAAGAGCGACCAAAAGACAACCCCATAATAGTCCACATCGCAGACAAAAAAGACGTATACAGGCTGGCGAGGAACGTTCCCAACAGAGCTGAGAAACTAATGGCTGAGTTTTGGCCTGGACCCTTGACCCTAATTTTCGAACGATCAAGTCTAGTGCCAGATATAACGGTTGTGGGTTTGCACACTATTGGCATCAGAATGCCTAGCAGCAAGGTGGCTCTTGCTCTAATTCGTGAATCCGGGACGCCAATCGCGGCTCCAAGTGCTAATCGGGCAGGCAAGCCCAGTCCGACAACGGCTCAACATGTCATTGATGATTTGGCTGGAAGAATCGATGTTGTTCTTGACGGCGGATCCACTACAGTTGGCGTGGAATCAACAGTGATTGACATGACAACAAGGGTTCCTCAGATTTTGAGACCAGGTGGAACATCATATGAGAAGCTGAAGAGGATTTTGGGCAAGGTTAAGTTACATCCTGTAGTTGCCGCGAAGAAAAGGGTTCCAGTGTTGAGAGTGCGTGCTCCTGGGATTAAGCATCGGCATTACGCGCCTGAAGCTGAAATGATTCTGGTCGAAGGAAGATTCGACAAAATGGTAAGGAGGGTTAAAGAACTTACAGCCCTCAGTATGGCGGATGGCAAGAGAGTTGGCATCTTGGCTACTGATGAAACCATCTCAGATTATGATGCGGATGTTTTGAAATCGCTTGGAAGCCGGAGCAATGTTGCGGCAATCGCGCGGCATCTCTTTAGGCTTCTGCGCGAATTTGACGAAGAAAAAGTGGACATAATCATTGCAGAAGGAATACCGGCTAAGGGCTTGGGACTTGCAGTGATGAATCGACTTAGAAGGGCAGCAAACTTCAACATTACAAAGGCTACTTAGTTCAGAGCACTATCGCCAGCGCCAGACTTTTCGGTTCATAAAGATCTCTGGGAACACGAACAAGCCCCAGCTTGATACGCCCACTACGTAAGCCAAGTCAACTAAGCTCAATGGAACCAAGTGGAATGCGGTTTGCGTCAGTGGTATGTAAGGTATAGCAAGCGTCAAGCTTATTGACACTATTTCCGCAACTACGAAGAACCTGTTCTTGAAGGCGTCGCGTCCCATTCTCCATACACTTCGCTTTTCAGAGCGACAGTTCCAGACGACGAACAACTCGAACATAGCTGCTTGCACAAAAGCAGTGGTTCTCGCTTCATCTAGGGTTGCTTGCCTTGCGAGGTCTGCGGGTGACCCAGGCGTGGGCATGTTTGGCCAACCCCAAGGATGTGCTGGAAATAGATAGTACTCCATTATGAAAACTAGAAGCGTCCCAACCGCTTGCAACGTGAACGAAGCTATTATGAAAGCGCCCATCCCATGCAGAATGCCTTCTCCAGGCTTGCGTGGCTTGCGTTTCATGACGTCTTCATCTGGTGGGTCAGATGCCAATGCTACTGCTGGTGCTCCATCTGTGACCAAGTTTATCCACAGTAGCATGGCTGGAATCAGCGGCAATGGGAATAGCACTTCTCCACCCGCTCCAGCGAGTCCAGCAAGTATGGCGAAGGTGCCTATAACTAGAACTTCGTCGAAATTGCATGATATGAGAAATCGCGCGTATTTCCGTATGTTGTCGTAGATGACTCTGCCCTCTTCCACCGCTCTGACTATGGTAGCGAAGTTGTCGTCGGTCAATACCATGTCAGAGGCTTCTCGGGTGACATCTGTGCCGGAGATTCCCATGGACACGCCTACATCAGCGCTTTTCACAGCTGGAGCATCATTTACTCCGTCGCCTGTCATGGCTGCCACATAGCCTTTCTTCTTCCAAGCGTCAACAATGCGGATCTTGTGTTCAGGCGACACACGAGCGTAAACAGCTATATCTTCCACCTTCCTGACAAGTTCGGTGTCGCTCATCTTGTCCAGTTCAGCGCCTGTGAGCACTAGGGTGCCTTCTTTCAGCATTCCGATTTCTTTCGCTATTGCAGTGGCAGTAAGCTTGTGGTCTCCGGTTATCATAACCGTCTTGATTCCAGCTTCTTCACATTTCTTGTTAGCTTGAACAGCTTCTTCTCTAGGCGGGTCAATCATGCCCTGCAAACCGAGGAAAGTGAGATCATTCTCAACCGTTTCTTCACGAAATTCGGATAGTGCGCTTGGCAGTTTTTTGTATGCTATTCCAAGGACGCGGAGGGCGTCAGAAGCGAATTTCTCGTTAATGCCGAAGATCTCTCTTCTCTTGGCTTCACTTAGTTTCTTTTCCTTGCCGTTTCCGAAAATGTGAGTGCACCGTTCGAGAACGATTTCCGGAGCGCCCTTGATGTATGCGACTTGATGCCCGTCGGGAGTTTTGTGGATCGTAGTCATGAGTTTTCTTTCAGAAGTGAACGGGATCTCTCCAATTCGTGGATGTTGCTTCTCTAATTCTGCTTGATCGAACCCTGCCTTAGCAGCGGCAACAATCAAGGCTCCCTCCGTTGGATCGCCTGTAATGCGCCATATGTCTTTCTCACTTACTAGCTTGGCGTTGTTGCACAGACTGCCAGCGGTGAGTAGCAATGAAATGTCCAAGTCATCTTTTGGATTTATTGCATTGCCGTCTGTGTTGAACTCCCCTTTCGGTTCATATCCTACCCCTGTGACTTCCGCCGTTTTGCCGCCGTAGATACGGCGCACAGTCATCTCGCCTTTTGTCAAGGTTCCAGTCTTATCGGAGCATATGACTGTGGTAGCTCCAAGGCTTTCAGCTGAGGATAGCCGTCTGATTATGGCGTTTCGTCTCGCAAACTCGCGTGCGCCTAGAGCAAGTGTGATAGTAACTATGGCTGGCAAGCCTTCTGGTACAACTGATATAGCTAAGGTGATTGAAACCAAGAATGAGTCGATGAGCGCCTTTATGTTCAAGCCTTCGGCGAAGAATTCGAGTACGAAAATGATAGCGGCAACAACCACAACTACGTATGCGATTTTCTTGGCAAACCTGTCGAGCTTCTTCTGAAGCGGTGTTTCCTCCTCCTGGGCTGCTTGCACCAATTCGGCGATTTTGCCGAACTCTGTACGCATGCCTGTCGACGTTACAACAGCTTTTCCTCTACCATAAATCGTGTGAGTTGCCATAAAGAGCGTGTTCTTCCGCTCAGCAATTGGAGTATCAGGATTGACAGGCTGCAGGCTCTTTCCAACTGGTGTAGATTCGCCTGTCAGAACAGCTTCATCAGTTTTCAGTTCCACTGCTTCCAAAATTCGTGCATCAGCCGCAACTGTGTCTCCAGACTCAAGCAATAGTATGTCGCCTGGCACAACTTCTCGAGCGGGTACCATCACTTCTCTTCCATCCCGTAGCACTCGGGCTTTGGGCGCTGCCAACTTCTTCAGGGCGTCAAGTGCTTTTTCCGCCCTGTATTCCTGAACGAAACCTGCAACCGCAACGAGGACAACTATTATTCCGATTGTTATGGCATCTGTAAATGCATCAAGAACGCCTTCCGACGCGCCTTGCAACAGATCGTAGTAGCCAATTGCAGCTGAGGCGATTGTAGCAAATATCAAAAGAAGTATGAAGATGTCTTTGAACTCACCTAGAAACATCTGCAAGGCTGTTCTGCGCTTCTTCTCCACCAGCTCGTTGTATCCATATTCATTCAGGCGTTCTTTTGCCTCTTCACTGCCAATGCCTGATAGTGTAGTTTTCAAAGCCTGCAGAACTGCATCCTTGTCCATTGAATGCCATGCTGAGCTCATGATAACCGCCTAGTATTAGCGTGAACCTTTATGCTAAACGTGAAGCATCGCTTTAAACGTTTTCACTTGCATGGAACTGATTAACGAATAGTAAATAGGCGTCTAATGTTGTAGCCTAGAAGTTGGTGAATAAGTCAGAATTCAAGATCGTTAGCAAAAAGAATGGAAAGGGCTAGTATTGGCTCCGTAGCACTGCTTTGTCCTTTTCTCTTTGAACCCACTGGAAGCGGTGGCACTCCCTGAAGTTTTTTTCCGAAACACAATAGTCGAACACTTCATCGTCAGAGGGGCCATAAGGATCTCCTGCCTCTCCCATGATAGCCACTTCCGCCATGCAAAGATTCCTGCTGACCTCTCCCTTTTCCCTCTTGAAAAATCTACACCTCAAAGCGTCAGGTCTCCTCTAATATTATCTATAATTATATAACATATAAAACTCTCGCCGAGATCGTCAGAGCCGTTGCCAGTCAGGAAAAAGCAAGAAATATCGCTCTTTCAGGTCTTAGGGCTAACCCACTTTTTGCTTGAGTTCTTCCACTGCCTCGGGGTTCATGAGCGTAGTTGTGTCTCCAACAGCTTCGTGCTTTACTAACGCTTTTAGTATGCGTCTCATGATTTTTCCGCTTCTAGTTTTGGGCAATGCCTCTGTCAACACGATTTTGTCCGGTCTAGCTGTTGGTCCAATCACCTTAACTACTGTCTGCACTAGTTCGTTCTCAAGTGCTGTAGATGGTTTAACGCCTTCTTTCAAGGTCACGAAGGCGAATGGAACTTCGCCTTTGATGTCGTGTGGAGCCGCAACTACGGCGCATTCAGCAACCGCAGGATGTTGTGTCAAGGCGTTTTCAACTTCAGCTGTTGAAAGCCTATGTCCCGCAACCTTCATGACATCGTCAACTCTGCCAGTTAGTCGAATGTTTCCCGTCTCGTCCCACCGAATAGCGCCATCGCTGGTGTAGTAGATTTCTGGACCGTAGACGCTCCAATACTGCATCTTGTAACGTTCAGGATCCTTGAAAACTGTTCTCAACATGCCCGGAGCAATAGGGCTTTTCTGTACGAGGTAGCCACCTTCGCCAATTTTCACGGGTTTTCCTGTTTCATCAAGAATGTCATGTGTAGTGCCCGGGAAACTTCTCC
>Ga0315306_10000281_pt1 | contig 24572 bp, 24 predicted proteins | sample TDP1_MG_FD_203803 | JGI IMG/M metagenome (GOLD analysis project Ga0315306, IMG submission 203803) | Freshwater sediment microbial communities from Lake Towuti, South Sulawesi, Indonesia - TDP1 | ecosystem: Environmental > Aquatic > Freshwater > Lake > Sediment | place: Indonesia: South Sulawesi... | reverse complement strand
CCGGCTTCCACATGCCCAACAGGTATTCCAAGCTTGACTCCTGCCAAGGCTACTGCAAGCACGCCATTTGTATCCCCTTCTACTAAAGCAAGGGCGGGCGGTGTTTTCTTTAATAGTTGTTCTATGCGAGCTATTATTCGTGCGGTTTGTGCCCCTTGGGAATAAGCTTTAACCTTGTATGCGTAATCTGGTGTCGGAAGTTCAAGTTCATCAATGAATTGTTGAGACATGTTGTAATCGTAGTGTTGACCACAATGAGTAAAAATCAGCGGTATTTTGCGCTTTCGCAAAACCCTAACCACTGGCGCCATTTTTATAATTTCTGGTCTAGTGCCAACAACAACCATTACTGCCTTCATTGGGCTTTCACTGTCTGAAATCTTGTTTTATTGCGGTGATACATTTAACGTTTCTTCAAGATACCGAAAAACTACTGTATAATTACTTAATTCTAATATTTTTGTATGGTTCTAATTTTTAATAAGCTATCTGGATAATAATCGTTAGATTGCGTTAACTTTTGCTACGTACAAAGCATCTTACTTCTCTTTTTCATTATGTTTTGGTAAAATTCGTGTTTGGAGATGGATATATGAGTTTATCAAGGAATAAAAAGGGGTTGAGTGTCGTAGTAACTACGCTAATAATTTTAGTGGTTTCAGTGTTACTGGCAACTATTGTAACCCTTTACGCTGTAAACGTGACTACAACGAGGGTGCAAGAAGAAGCGCTACACTTAACCAAGCAGCATATTTGGTATAACACTACAGGCTCATGGGCTCAAGCGGCAATAGTCATTGTAAACACTGGTGGAAGAGATGTCGTTCTTGACAAAATTTCTGTACGTGGACAAGAATGTCCATGGACAAATATTTACTATTGGAGGACAAACAATGTGACAGTCTCAGATGACTTAAGGGTGACCTCTACAAACATTAATGGATCAACCTTTAACATCGTCGTTGAGGGAAGTGCACGCCTCTTCCGGCAAACTAATGATGATTTAACGCTGAAATCCGGTTGGACTATAGTCGTTTACATTATGAATCCTGACAGTATAGCATTAAATGATGTGGGTATACCAGTGGGCATAACGGTATTCACTTCAAACGCTCAGTATTACAAAGAAACCAATATTGAAGCAGCGCAATAACAGCATTTTCTTTTTCTATAACAAACTTTCTTTAAAGCCCTATGTCTTCTTTAGGTAGCCTTCTCGGGGTTCATAAATTGTTCCTTCGCGTAATAGTTGTCCAATCAAGCGTTCTGCTTCGCCTCTAGAAATCTTGTATTTCGTTTCCAGTTCGTTTAAAAGCGCTGTTTTTTCGACTATTCCAGTTTCTTTTTCCATTTCCATTAAGGTTGAAAGTACTGTTTGCAGTTTATCTCTTATACTCTTTGGTTTTCCAGTCATTATAATATCTATATCTATTTTGTACGAGGATAGGTCTATTCCAACCTCTTCAAGAGATCTTTTCATTATAGTGATGGATGCTTCCGCATCCTCGGCTAAAACTTCTTTCCTGAGGGCTGCGCGGGCTCTAGCCTCTGCTATGCGTACAAGAGATTCGAGTTGACGTGCAGTTATTGCAACTGGTGAACCTTCAGATTCGCTTACTGAACGCATTGCCAAATAGAAATCTTTGAGGCGCTGCAGAGCTTCCTGAGTTAAAACAGGTTTAATTCCTTTAGCATAGCTTACGTATTTTCGCAGCAGTTCCGAAGGTATTGGCGGCTCCACCGGACTTAGACCTTTTCTGTGCATTTCAAGGATATGCGCAGACATTTTAGTGTCTGCTTCTTTCTCTGGAACATCCCTTAAAACGAAAATCAGGTCGAATCTTGAAAGTATCGTAACAGGCAATGAAATATTTTCAGCCACTGTGCGATGCGGTTCGTATCTTCCCAATGCAGGGTTGGCGGCTGCAAGTATGGCTGTTCTCGCGTTAAGTGTTGCGACGATGCCGCCTTTTGCAACTGACACTGTATGCTGCTCCATCGCTTCATGTATTGCAACTCTGTCTTCTGGGCGCATTTTATCAATTTCGTCAATACATGCGATTCCTTTGTCGGCTAATACTAGGGCTCCAGCTTCAAGGCTCATTCCGCCGCCCCTTTCCCGTATGACAGCGGCAGTTAAGCCAGCAGCGGTTGTGCCACGTCCAGAAGTGTACAATCCACGGGGTGCAATCCTTGCCACATACTGCAGAAGCTGAGATTTTGCTGTTCCTGGGTCTCCTATAAAAAGAGTGTTTAATTCTCCTCTTATCGTTATGTCTGGGAGGCTTTTAGGTACGCCTCCGAAGATAAGGTACATTATGGACTCTTTTATGTGTTCGTGGCCATAGATTGATGGTGCAATCGAGTTCATAATCTTCCGATGTACCCATGGGTCCTTTGCAAGCTCCAGGATTTTCTCTTCTTCTTCGGGCGATGGAAGCACTATTTCTGGTTCTTTACCTAAAACTTCAATTGAGTTAGCATCTACATGCAGAATAAATGTACGGAGTTTTCCAACTCTTGGAAGCGTGGGCGATACTGCGCGAACCATTCCAACTATCGAAACGTGGTCGCCTGGTCTTGCGATATCAACTATTTCACTTCCCACAAGCTTAATGTGTAATGTTCTGGGAAGCTGCCCTGGGGGAAGGTCTTCGGGTCTTTCTTGGACACGAAGGTCTTGAGAGTCTATGAATGTTGATTCTTCTTGGACGAAGTCAAACAGACCTTTTGCTCTGCAAGAAGGATTACTGCATACAAAAGGTGCTTTGAGAAATTGGCCTGTTTGGTTTATCGGAGTTATTTCCCCACATCTTTTGCATTTGAATGTTCCTCGCATAACCATGGGGCGCACAGGTGTTGAGCGGACAACTATTCCTTCAACCATTACGAGCCTTCCGATGTGGTCTGAGCCGAGTTTGCGCAACGGTGTAGCTTGCCATAGTCGCACAATTCTAACGGTTATAGTTTCTGTTTTGTCAGCTATCTTTTCTGCGTATTCTGGGTCTTCTATTTGAAGTTGTGCATGACCTGCATTGTTAGCATGCTTCAAGTACTCATCTGGTGTTTCCAAAAGTTTTTCAGCAAGCTTTTGGTCAAAAGCCAAGATGTCTTCAAAATCAACTATTAATGATGTTTTACCTGTCACCGCCATTTGTGAGATTCTTTGACGGTATTTTTCCATCTTGAAAAACTCTTGAAAACGTTCTTGCGGATCTATAACTTCTAATTCTTCGGTCATTCTTTTGCCTCCTCATATTCTAATACTTTGGTTCGCCATTTATGGATAAGTTCATGGAGTTTTTCGTAAAGAAACTTTTCCTCTTCTGTGAAATTCTTTAGTGTTTGTTCAGTTTGGGATGGAGCCGAGGCAAAGGAAACAATTTTCTTTAATCTGGTATTCGCTATGTCTTGTGCTAGTTGCCTAATTTTCTCGTATTCCCGCATTTTCTCCGGGGATTTAGCAACATCTTCCCTCAGTTCCTTGAGGCATCTGCGAAGTTTTGGGTAAAAATTTTCTGGCAGTTTTGATATTTGTCCTACTGCCTGGACGCGCTCCGTCCACTGGATTTTGTAAAGTTTAGCTGCATCTAATCGTTCTTCTTCGCGAAAACGAGCAATTCCAGCTTTTTCAAGCTCCTTAGCTATCCAAAATTGGACTTCATACTCATTTCCTTCTTCGAAGGGACCTACATTCAATCCAACAAGCTTTATTTCTGGGCAATTTCTATTTGCAATAATCTTTACAAAAGAATGTTCAAAGCTGAAATCCATGTTTCTAATATCGTTTGAAACTGTTTTTTGCATCCTTACCCCTTTCTCGCCTTCTAAACCTAACCCTCCACAGCAAATATAAAAACAGCAGTTTAAAAACTTAGATTAAAAGTTTAAGAAAATTCGAAGACGTGAAAGGACTTTTGCTATTTAGATAAAAAAGGTGAAAAATGTTTTTGCTTTGTTACGGCCATAAGCCTAGCGTTTTTATTGCGTCGCTTACCCTTCCAACGCCAAGCATTAAGGCTGCTGTTCGCATGTCGCTTTCTTCGTGTTTTGCTAATTTGTGAACGTCGTTGAAAGCCTTGACCATGATATTTTCTAGTTTTCTGTTTACCTCTTCTAGTGTCCAATGTTCTCGTGTTAGATTTTGAACCCATTCAAAATAGCTTGCGGTTACTCCTCCTGAGTTTGCTAATATGTCTGGAAGAAGTACTGTTCCTTTTTCATGAAGCACTTTGTCTGCTTCTGGTGTTGTTGGTCCGTTAGCGCCTTCTGCCACAATCATGGCTTTTATATTTGCCGCGTTGGCTTTTGTTATCTGATTTTCCAAGGCTGCGGGTATAAGTATATCGCATTTTGTTTCAAGTAACTCTTCATTTGTTATATTTTTACATCCTTTATAGTTAATCACAGAACCTGTTTTGGACTTGTACTCATATATCTTATAGGGGTTTAAGCCCTTAGGACAGTAGATTCCGCCAACAGAGTCGCTAACTGCTACAATTTTGCAACCCATGTCATAGGCTATTTTGGCAGCGTTCCAGCCTACATTGCCATACCCTTGAACAGCAACTGTTGCTCCCTTAAACTTTAAGCCTATATTTTTTGCTGCTTCCTTTGCACAAACTACAACACCCAGCGAAGTGGCTTCTGCCCTTCCTTCCGAACCTCCTACACTGAGTGGTTTTCCAGTGACGCACTCAGGTACGCTGTAGCCTTTGAATTGACTATAAGTATCCATTATCCACGCCATTGTTTGGGCGTCTGTGTAAACGTCTGGCGCTGGCACGTCGCGATACGGTCCAATAACGTCTAATATTAGACTAGTGTATCGCCTTGTAAGCCTCTCTAGTTCACTCTTTGACATTTCCTTCGGGTTACAGCATACCCCGCCTTTCGCGCCGCCGTAAGGAATGTCCACAACTGCACATTTCCAAGTCATCCACATCGCCAACGCTGTAACCTCGTCCAATGTTACGTTTGGGTGATAACGAATGCCGCCTTTGAATGGTCCTCTTGCGTCATTATGCTGTACACGGCAACCAGTAAAAACACCAGTTTCACCATTATCCATTTTTATTATGATGGAAACAATGAGTGACCGTTTCGGATGTTCTAGCATTTCGTGTATTCCAGGGTCAAGACTCAGTTTTTCAGCAGCTATCCCTAACTGTTCTAACGCGGTACATAATGCCGATTCTTCTTTCATGAAATATTCTTCTCCTTTAATATTTTGCTCTGTTTGAAATCTATTAAAATTTGAGGTTAAATCAAATTTAGAAAAAAGAAGAAGATGATGCTAGTCTAGGATTCTTTCGATTGCGTCCTTTTCTACCTCGTGGGGCATTGGTATACCCGTAACTCTGGCTGCTGTTTCATTTAAACTCATCAAGTCGTTTCTGTTGATGAGCTCTAGCTTCCATTTTCTGTTACCAGCTAAGAGCTGTTTTAGTCCCACACCTATACGGTCTGTCAAGTAGGTGTAAAGCGCGACGGCTTCCCATGGTACCTCTTTGAAGCGTTCACCATACTTTTCTTTAAGTTCTGGGGCGGCGATAAAGAACTTTTCTGGCGTAGCACCGTATCTGTCTGCAAAAGTTTTGGGCAGTTTACCCTCTTCGGCGAGCTGTTTGAAATAGCTTGCCTTCATTACTGCGGTTAATGGTGAGCGTCCCATCAAAACGGCTTTTACAAATGGGCCGTCTCCAAAGTTGCTCATTGCTATGGTTTTGAAAATCTGTGTTTCGTTTATGAAACCTCCAGCCATAATCAAATCTGGCACATACCGTCCTTTCTTCTTCAGTATTTGGGCGCATTTTAGAACTATGGCTTCTAGGTAAACTGTGGGAATGCTCATCTCATCCATCATTGGAACTGGGCTCATACCTGTTCCACCGCCTGCTCCGTCAAAATATACAGCGTCAATTTTTGCTTCTGAAGCTATTTTCATTGTGTAAGCGACAGCCGAAGGTCTATAAGCACCAGTCTTTAGCGTTACGTGTTTTGCGCCTTGTTTCCGCAACCATTCTATGTCTTCTACCATGTTCTTTTCTTTGGGTATGCCTACTCTGCTGTGTCTTTCGAAGGACTTGAAAACTCCTTCTTTGAATGCTTTTTGCACTGTTGGGTCTTCTGGGTCTGGAATTACTATGTAGCCCCTTTTCTTCAGCATTATGGCTCTGTCTAGGTCTCTTACTCGAACTTCGCCTCCTATGGCTTTTGCTCCTTGTCCCCATTTTCTTTCAATAATGTTTACTTCCAGTTTTGAAATGGCATATACATCAACGCCTAGTCTTTGGTCTTCAACGTTTGTTTGAACAGATAAGTCTCCATATTTTCCATCCCAGAACTTTCGGAATAAGTCAACTCTTCGCTTCAACTCTTTGGAGTATGTAACTTTACCATTTGTGAAATGTGCTTCGGGATCCATACCGCAGACGTTTTCTCCGACTACTATTATTGCGCCAGAGAGGGCGGTACCTATAGCTAAGCCTTCCCAGTTTAGCCTAGCAACGTCGGTCGAGCCGAATGCACCATTTAAGATGGGAATTTTGAGCGGTATACCCGCGACTTTAGTTTCTGTGCTGGCGTTTGGGAAGAGGGCTACATCTGAGTTTTCTTCGATTCCTAACGCTTCAAATAAACTAGCCTGTATGTTAAAGTGGGACCAGTCTAATCCGAAGTCTTTGAGGGCTCCTGCAGTGCTGTATCCAAACTGAACTGGTTCTGGATAGAGGGCTTCCCTTCCCCTAAAGCCAGATAAACTAATTTCACACATGATAGGGCAGTCGCGGATGCATATGGGGCACATTCCACTTGTTGGGCTTGTATCTTTAACGCGCGTCATTGTTCCCGTGGTTGATTTTCCATTCAAATAAGCACTATTTCTGTGTACTCGTTCACTCATTTCTTTCCACCTTTACGTTTGCAAACTTTTTAGAATATGATGGGTAATTTGCGTAGCCATTTAAACGTTACTTCAAAAGAGTGCAAAAATGAACATCAATGAACATTTAAAACTATAGTTTTCCAGTTCGTGCTAAAGAATGTCTATTTGAAAGCCTTTTACCATAATTCACGATTCTGATAAGTCTGAGGATAGTATCCAATTTAATTAAGGATTGTTATTAACGCCTGTAAGCACAGAAAGTTAGAGAATCATCAAGAAACGCATAAATTTGATTGTATCTAAGCTTCCTTCTCTCCGTGATAGACTTAAATTATTGTCTAAAAATAACTTCGCTGGGGGAGGACATGGCTTGCAGATAGAGGAATTGATGGATAAAGCTGTTCAGCATGCATTGAGGATAGGAGTAGATTTTGCTGAGGTAAAAGGCGAAGATACCATAACAAGAAACATTGAAGCAATAAAAAATGAAATACGCACAGTTTCTGAAATTCACAACATCGGGATGGGCGTAAGAGTTTTTTATGGAAAAGGAAACGGCTTTTCTTTCTCAAATGTTTTGGATGAAGAGAACGTTTTCCGTGCAGTTGATACAGCCATGAAAATCGCCAAAGCGTCAACAAAGAAAACACTAATAAAATTCAAGCTTGCAGAAGCCAAAACAGTTAAAGAGAAAAAATCTGTAAATGTGAATAAGCATCCAAAAGATGTTTCACTTGATGAAAAGAAAGACCTATGCCTAAGACAATGTAAAACCGCCATGGAAATGAGCAAATATATAACCAGCACAACAAGTGCCTTCGGAGAATATCACGGAACAATCTATTATACAAACACTGAAGGAACAAAAGTCTCTTATGAACCAGTGCTAGCCGGCTTAAGAATCGCATGTGTAGCCAAAAAAGGCAAAACAATAGTTGATGCCAGAGACTACCACAGTGAAAGCAATGGACTAACAATATTCGAAGAGAAGGAGCATACCCCTGAAAGGATGGCTGAAAATGCAGCCAAGTGGGCGCTTGAAAAATTAAAGGCGAAACCTGCACCTGCCGGAAAATTCGATGCACTTGTTGATCCAAAACTTGCTGGAACACTAGCCCATGAATCCTTCGGACACCTCTCTGAAGCTGACTTCGTTATTATAGGATCATCTCCTTTAACAGGGAAGATTGGACAGAGACTTGGGACAGAAATTGTAACAATAATTGACGAAGGCTTACCAGAAAAAGGAGGTTACAGAATATACTTTGATGACGAAGGGGTTCCTTGCAGTCGCGTTAAAATCTTGGAGAAAGGAATAATGAATTATTATCTTCATAGTCGAATAACAGCCAGAGCATTAAATATGGAAACTACTGGAAATGCTAGAAGCCAAGATTACTCTTTCGAGCCGATTGTAAGAATGAGAAACACATACTTTGATGCAGGAGACTGGAAACCTGAAGAAGCTCTAGGTGAGCTTAAACAAGGAATATACGCGATAGACACGGCAGGTGGACAAGTTGAAGATACAGGCACTTTTCTGTTTAAAGCCGTAAGAGGATACTGGGTGGAAAACGGAGAGCCAAAATATCCATTACGAGATGTAGCCTTAACGGGAAACATCCTAGAACTTCTCAAAAACATTGATGCAGTCTGCAACGACCTAAAAATATCCACCACACCATTCGGAGGCTGCGGAAAAATGGAACAAAGGGCTTTTGTTGGGACAGGTGGACCACACATTAGAATAAAAGAAGTTTTGTTTGGAGGTGCTGGTTAACCGTGGAACAATTGTTGGAAATAGGAAATAAAGCCATAAATCACGCCCAAAAACTAGGTGCCGACGAGGCTGAAATATTCCTTTACATGGAAAATCAAGCATCCGTAAAATTCCATGGAGGAATATTTGCCTCTAGAGGAGGAGTAGTGAAGGGAATAAAAGGAACATTTGTACGTATAGCAGAACCATGGATTAAGAAAAAAGGATTACCAATAATAAGGGGCGGTACTAAGGCTGGAGTTGGAGTAAGAGCCGTAATTAACAAGGCAATAGGTTTTTCCAGTGTTTCAAGTATCGAAGAGAAAAATGTTCTGGAAGCATTGGAAGAGGCTACAAAAATAGCCAAAATTAGGCCACCGGATCCTAATTGGGTTTCTTTGCCTATGGCTAAAAAACCTGTGGGAGAAGGTGGAATCTTTGATGAGAGAGTGTCAGATTTAGATGTCATGGAAATGTTGAACCTGTGTGCTGATTGCTGTGTGACTGTTGGAGATTTTGACAGGAGAATTACGCAGGCAATGGCATCTGTTTCTGCTGCATCCGTTTCATTTGCTGTGGTGAATACTCACGGTATTGAAGTTTATGACAAAGGAACGGTTTTTGATGCTTATGTTGGTGCTAAGGCAAAATCTGGAAGCGAAGAGGCATCAAGTGGCGATTTCCTGATGTCAAGAACGTTCACCGACGATTTACAACCCATTGCTGTTAATGCCTCCCAAAGAACAATTGAATGTCTTGGTAAAAAAGAGTTACCTGAAAAATATGTCGGTCCTGTTGTGTTTGAAAACGTGAGCTGGAATCAACTTTTCTCAGTAATTTTCACTTATGGCACCTCAGCTCTAAATGTTCAAGAAAATCGTTCAGTGTATAAAGGAAAAATAGGAAGTAAAGTTGCTAAAGAGAACGTCTCTGTAGTGGATGATGGAACTTTGCCAGAGGGTTTCGGAACAGCCAAAATAGATGACGAGGGCGTCCCCAAGCAGAAAACTCCAGTTATTGAGAAGGGTGTTCTTTCCAACATCTTATATGATAATTACACTGCAAAGCGCGAAAAACGCGAGAGCACAGGAAACGCTAGTAGAAAGGCGCGTGCTACTTCTCCCTACGCTAGCCAGCCCTCAATTAGACCTTCAAACCTTGTATTATTGCCAGAGAAAGGCAACCTTGAAGAATTGATAAATGAAATAAAAGAAGGTGTACTTGTAAAGGGTTCCTTAATAGGGGCTTTACATTCAAATGTAATAACAGGCGATTTCTCTGTCACTGCTGATACTGCGTTTAAAATAGAAAATGGAAAAGTTGCATTTCCACTAAAACCATGCACGGTCGCTGGAAACTTGTATGAGGCCTTAAACCAGGTTATAGCAATTGGAAATGATTTGAAGACTATTGCAAACGTTGTGTGTCCCTCACTTGTCATAGACAAAATCGTAGTGGCAACCTAGTTTCTCTTTATGTTTTGTTGATAGTATTTATTAGCAGTTCCATTCAATAATGCTATGAAGGAGGCTTGCAAATTATTGAGTTTTGAAATGTGGGCTGAAAAATACCGACCGAAAACACTGGATGATATGGTGGACCAAAAAGAGATAGTGGAACGACTGAAAAGTTTTGTTAAATCAAGAAATGTACCGCACTGTATTTTTGCAGGGCCTCCTGGAACTGGAAAAACCACTGCTGCGCTTTGTTTGGCGAGAGACCTTTACGGCGAGGTTTATAGAGAGCATATTATGGAGTTAAATGCCAGCGATGAGAGAGGCATCAATGTTGTTCGAGAAACTGTAAAAACTTTTGCGAGGGTGAGGTCAATCGGTGAAATCCCCTTTAAAATAATGATTTTGGATGAGGCTGACAACATGACTTCTGATGCTCAGCAAGCGTTAAGGCGGACAATGGAGCGTTACACGGAAACATGCCGATTCATTCTATGCGCAAATTATAGTGGGAAAATAATAGAGCCTATTCAATCCCGATGCGCGCCTTTCCGTTTTACTTTTCTGCCCAGAGAAGAACATGACAAGTATTTGAAACATATTGCAGAAGAGGAAGGTGTGAAGCTTATAAAGGATGGTTTAGACGCGATTTTTGAGGTTTGCGGTGGAGACCTGAGAAGGGCGATAAACACCTTACAAGCAGCAGCTTCGTTAAACAAGCCAGTAGATGCCAAAGTTGTTTATTCGATTGCTGGGAGAGCTAGTCCAGCAGATGTGCAAAAAATGATTGAGACCGCTATGAGTGGCAACTTTTTAGAAGCAAGAAAACAGCTACGCGACATGGTTCAAAAATATGGGGTGGCTGGAAGCGACATAATTCGTCAAATTCACACGGAAATCTTTAGGGCAGATATTCCAGAACCATGGAAGTTAAAGTTGACTGACATTGTTGGCGAAATAGATTATAGGCTTGTTGAAGGCGCAGATGAAGAGGTTCAACTAAGCGCGTTGTTGGCTAGGCTTGTTGAAGCTGGCTACGAATTAAGAAAGGCAAGTTAGGTGTAAAGTTTTGTATGGTGCTTGGACTGTAAAGCATAAACCAAAATTCCTAGCTGAAGTTGTTGGAAACAAGGAAGCGATTCAAAAGTTCATTGACTGGGTTAATTCTTGGGAGAGAGGCATCCCGAAGAAAAGGGCTGCTTTTCTATATGGGCCGCCAGGCATCGGGAAAACTGTTACCGTTGAAGCTTTTGCTAATGACTTCAAAATGGAGCTTGTGGAGAAAAATGCAAGTGATTATCGAACAGAAGACGCTATACATCGTTTTGCTGGGTTAGCTTCTCAATACGGGTCACTTTTTGGTGGAAAAAGGATTGTTTTGCTCGACGAATTGGACGGTTTGACAGGAACAGCCGACAAGGGTGGGGTGAAGGCAATAACCGATGTTGTGAAAACTGCTCAATGTCCAATAGTTTTGATTGCCAACAACGCTTATGACCCACGCTTTTCAAATCTTCGCAGCTACTGCCTTCTAATAGAGTTTAAGAAGCCACCCTCTGGCGAAGTAATGAAGCACTTAAAGCGTATATGTATGCATGAGGGTATTCAAGCCGATGAAGAAGCTCTAAAATTTATTGCTCAACGCTCAGGAGGTGATATTCGCTCCGCAGTGAACGACCTGCAAGCTCTGGCTCAAGACAAGAAAAAGCTAACTTATGAGGATGTTTCTTGGCATGGTTACCGCGACAGACAAGAGACAATTTTCAACGTGTTAAGAATGGTAATTTACGGAAGAACATGTCTTAGCGCAAAGCAAGCGGTAGACATGGCTGACGTGGACATTGACATGCTTTTTGAATGGATATATGAAAATGTTCCAGCCCACTTAACCGACCCGCATGACTTAGCAAAAGCAATGGATGCCCTTTCAATGGCAGATGTTTTTCGCGGCAGAATCCGTGCCACGCAAGACTGGAGCTTCACGCGCTACGTAATTGACTACATGACCGCAGGCGTGGCGATGGCTAGGCAAAACACTAAAGTCAGTGGGTGGATACCGTTCAAGTTTCCAACGCGTATACAAATGTTGTCAAGGTCTAAGGCTGAACGCGCAACACAGCTGAGCATAGGCTATAAGATTAAGCGCAGATGCCACATTTCAGCTAACAGAGCCTCAAAAGAAGTTCTGCCCTATCTAAAAATCATCTTTAAAAACAACGCAAACATGGCTGCTGGAATCGCGAAATGGCTTGATTTAGATCAAGATATGATTGAATATTTAGCTGAAAGCAAAGAAAAAACTGAAGCCATAGTCAAACTGTTAAGCTAAAAAGCGAATGTGCTAGTTTAGTGTATTTTGCTTCCTTCGGCAATATCTTTTTCCGGCTGCAAACAAACAACGTTTCCTTTATCGTCTTCAGCAGCCAAAATCATGCATTGAGATTCCACACCCATCAACTTCCTCCGCTGAAGATTAAGTATAAACGCATATTTCTTGCCAACCAAATCTTCAGGTTTATACCACTGTAGAAGACCAGCGACTGCCTGCCTTTTCTCGGTTCCAAAATCCACAATCATTCTTATGAGATTTCGCGAACCTGGAATTTGGTTTGCCTCCAAAACTCTTCCAACACGCATATCCAACTTTTGAAATTCCTCAAATGATATTTCCATTTTACAGCCACCGTTTTCCAATTTTCAAGCGGTAAATGCTATTAAGCTTTGTGTGTTTTTCTTTTGCGTCTTATTTTTTCGACTGTTTTTGCTACGCCTCCCCAGCCTTCGATGGACTTCGAACGAATTATCTCAAAAGCTTCCTTCGAAGCTAATCCAAGCAGTTCTTCGCCAACAGCTTTTCTTGTGAGATATTGGGCTGCGTTCAAGATTTGACCGTTCATTCGTGAATCCATTAAATCTGCTAAATGGCAAATCAAAGCTTCAACGGTATGCGGTCTGATTGGGCCATAATCTCCATGATGGGCTGACACCACATGAATCATCTCTAATGGAAAGCCTCTTCGAACAAGCTCTGAGATTACAAGGGATAAATGATCCATGTAATCAGCTAAACGCGTTGAACTGTATCTTCCATTTTCATCTACAGCGTATGTTACAGGCTTAAAAATGTCATGCAACAAAACGCCCGCCATAACAAGGTCACGATTTACCTTCCCACGATAAACTTTCTCCACAGAATCACACATTGCTAATGCAATGTTGGCTGTCGAAACAATATGCTCGATGTAACCCCCCGGATAACAATGATGATGCGACAATCCGGCAGGTGAAACATCAAGAGGCAGTCCTGAGTGCTTTTTTCCGTTTATTTCAAAAGTTGGATTTTCTAGTAATTCTATAACCTTTCTTCGGAGGTTCTTACCACGAATCTTTTCTGCTAATGCCTTAAGTTTTGGATGAAGCAATTCAAATTTCACTGCCTATTTGTTAGTTGTCGAGGCGATATTGATTTTTCGTTTTTCTCGTGTTGCTATTTCGTGAGCTTTTAAAATCGGTTCTGGAATACGGTTGTGTCGTGCGCATTTCTTAACGATTTTTATGGCGTTCTTCAATGAAACCATATGTCCAACACTAACATAGACAGGTTTACATTTACGTTTCGTTACAACAGTTGCGCCAACAACTTCGTTGTGATGCTTTAGAAAAGCAACATCTTTTTCTGCTTTAACATTTTCAACTTCGCCAAACAACCTACTTTTTGCTACACCTATTGTTGGTTTACACAGAACAAGTCCTAAGTGGCTTGCAAACCCGCATCGATAAGGATGCGCAAAACCGTGACCATCAACGAGGAAAATATCTGGCTGGACGCACACCTTTTTAATGCTTAACACCGCTGGAGGAACTTCTCTGAAAGAAAGCAGCGTAGGAATATATGGAAATCGCGTTCCACAAATGGCTATTTGCGATTCCACAAGTTTAAGAGAATCGTAGTCCAAAACTGCCACGGCGCCTATAGATGTTCCTCTTGTATAAGCAACATCGACCCCGGCAACGAACCTAATTTTTTCAGGCAACATATTCTCGAAAATGATCTGTTCGGATAATCGTAACTGCGTTTCATGAGCCTTTTCAACAGAAAATGAAGGTTTTATGCTAGGTACACGCATGTCATTCTACTCAACAATTTCTCGTACTTATCTTTTCTTTGCTAACTTTTCAAAACGTTTCAGATATTTTTCTAATGTGCTTCTTCTCATTTCTTGGGTCACATCTCCCCGTGTGATTTCAATGATTTTCCTTGCGCCATCACATTTTCTTCTTAGACCGGGAACTAGCATGTAAGCCTCATCCATAGCCATAAGTTCGGTGTAAATTTCATCCATTATCTGTAAGCATTTTTCGCTTTTTTCAACGGCTCCTTCACGTAAAGCATCCAGTGCTATACGTCTGTATTCCCCTATAACATCAGCTAATCCAAGAACATAATCCACTGAAGGCACGTTAATTTCCTTAGGTGTTATGAATCTTGATTCTTCGATTAATTTTAGAAATATGTTGGCTTCAGAATACTCTTGGAGCGCAGCATTGAATAAACCACTGTAGACGATTTCAGGATATTTGGCTGAGATGTCGTTAAGCTTTGAAATAATTTCTTTTGCTTTTTCGACTAGTTTCTTTGCTTCGTTTAACCTTTTTTGATGAATTAGAAGTATTGCCTGTTTGGAAAGGCTTGTCGCCTTTCGCATGTCTTTTTGGGCGTTTTCACGAATTTTTTCCTTCTCTCCCAGTTCCTTCCTTATATTTCCTAAAACTTTCTGTAAGGATGACATAGAATTGCTCCTAGTTTAGTTTAGAATAGGGATGCATAAGTATCTTTTTGTATCTAAAAACGGAGGAGGTGGTTTACTGCTTTTTGTTTTTGAACTGTTGTTTGCTATTCTGTTGGGGGTTCTTTCCACTTTTCTATTAGCAGCCTATTGTCTCCGCCGATTTTGAAGCTAATTTTTACGAATATGGAGTCTGAGCCTTTGAATGGGAACATGCTGTCTTCAGCCAAGTCTTTCGGCACATAAATTAAGTATTTGCCGTCTTTCCTTCTGAACAATCGTCCTCTCCCTTCACTAACCATGTGTCACCACCTTAATTAAATTCTTGGTTTAAATTTACGGTAATAACGAATAAACTATTTAAGCTTTGTTCTCATTTAATTCATCAAAAGCAATTCACTTCCATTAAATCGTATAAAGACTTGAATTATTTGCTAGAAATTTTATCCGTCGCCAAATCTAATAGGTTTTTCCAGTTTGCTTAGTAGTACAACTCGGCTTTCGCTTGATTCATCAATAATGTTGTAACTGGTTTCCATTGCTATTTGCCCTGCAAATTCGCGGGTTTCCTGTTGGCTTGGCATTCCTTCATATCCGAGGCGAAGTCTCGAGAATCCAACATGCATGTAGGCTTTAGGCTCAATATAGGTTGGGCTAACTTTTTCGATGAGTTTGGTGTAGCCCTCTATATTTTTCATGTTTAAACCCCGCACTAAGGTTATTCGGATTACCGTTGGACATTTGAAGCTGGGCAAAAGTTCCAGAGTTTCATTCAGTTTTTCCCAAGCCTTCGGAATTTGGGGACGGCAAACATGCTTAAATGTTTCTTTATCTGGGGCACAAACAGATATGTAAAGCTGTGTTGGCTCCTCGATTAATTTGGCTAGAGCTGAAGGCAAAGTTCCATTGGACACAAGAAACGTAGTGAATCCTCTTTTATGAAAAGCCTGAATTAACTCTCCTATATGTTTATAGAGTGTTGGCTCCCCGGTTAGGCTTATGGCTGCGTGCCTAGGAGTTAAGGCGTCTTTAAATTTTTGCTGGTTTGTCTTCAAGTTGCCTTTGTATCCACTTAAGATTTTGAGTTGCGCCTTAATGCTTCCTTCAGCAATCTCTTCTGGAGAATCCCATGCTGGCAGTTTCATTTCATCCCACGTTATTTGGAGGTCACCACTTTGGGCTCTCCAACAAAATAGACACTGCTGTGTACAGTAAAAAAGCGCGGGCGTCATTTGTATGCATTGATGTGTTTTTATTCCGTAAAACTTTTGTTTATAGCATGACCTGTCATGGATTAAAGTTTCATAGAGCCATCTGCACCTTTTAACTGCTGAATGTCGACCAACAAGATGATACTTCTGCTTCTTTAAAACTTGTATGAGCGACGGCGGAACCAAAGTTTCCAAACTGTCACTTTCCTAATTGTGCAACTTCTATGAAAATATGAATTGAAAAAGGTAGATAAAAACGATTTATTCATCAAAGCAGTATTCAACTTTTTGAAACTCAGCGCAGAGTTTGGCAACGTCCTTTCGAATGTTTTCTGGGCGTTCTTCGTCAACTACTGTTCTCTTAATTAATTCAGCTATTTTCAGCATTTCATCCCCTTTCATCCCACGCCTCGTAACCTCACACGTGCCAACCCTAACAGCACAATCGACAATAATGTTTGCATGTTGAAGTCTTTCTGCAAAGACTCTGCCTCGCTCATAATCTCCATAATCCAATATTGTTTGATGTGACTGGGTGAACCCTAAATGTTGGCAAACAACAGGAAAGCCATAGTCATACAAAGTCTTGGCTAATGCTTGTGTGTTGCGGATCACTTGCTCTGCATAGGCTTTACCAAATTTTCTCATCTCAGCCAAAGCCAAAGTTAGTGCTGCTATGCGGTTCCAGTGGGCGTTATCCACAAAGGCTGGATAGATCTTCGCTTTCATGACTTCTCCATGTTCCTTATCTGCCAGAATAATGCCTCCTTGAGGGCCGAAAAAGGTTTTGTGAGTTGAACCAAACAAGGCATGTGCTCCTTCTCTTAATGGGTCTTGAAACTGTTCTCCTGCAATGAGTCCCATAACGTGTGAGCCATCAAATCCTACAATTGCACCATTTTCGCAGGCAACCTTAGCTAACTCCTTAACTGGATGCGGAAAAGTAATTAGGCTTGCGCCAAAAATTACGATTTTAGGCTTGTTGCGTCTTATGGCTTCTTTCGTCTCTTCAACTTTTATGTTCCTGTCATGCTTCGAAAAGGGAAAGGACACAACTTTAAGGCTAAAAAGCCCAGCTAAACCGTTTTCCCACATTCCTGGATATCCACCGTCATCCGGAGAAACGCACATAAGTGTATCATTTGGCTTCGCATAACTAGCTAGAAAAATCAAATCCGCGATGTGCCCTGAAAGGGGACGCAAATCTGCAGTCTCTGCTCTAAAAACTTTCTTAGCCAATTCTTCGCCGCACTGTTCAATTTCGTCAGTAAAACGTGTACCCATGTAGAAGCAGTCTCTTGCTGTATAACGGTGACCAAAATCTGAGGAGAGAAGCCCTCGAACAGCCGAACTCATAACATTCTCGGAGGGAATAAGATTCAAACATTGTTTTTCACGCCACTCTTCATGCTTCTTAACAAGGCTCAAAATTTCATCAATCATAGTAATCCCATGATTTAGGCAATATTTACCTCTATACATTCTTTAGTTATTTTTCTCTCTGGCTTCTCGGCAATTATGCAATCTATGCTATAAAAAGGTAAAGTTTACAACATTCCAAAATGGAGACGTCTCTCGCAAAACCCCCTTTTTCTGCAAAGTGTCCTTGTTGTCAAGGCGTTTAGCGTAGTTTTGTGTTATGCACAAAGACAATAATATCTGAAATATGAGAAGAAGGCGTATGCTGAGAGATGCGTTTGTTGCAGGGATTATCGTTCTTATTGTTGGAGTAGTGCTGCTTCCAGTTTCACAATTGCCCAAGACTGAGATTAGAGATAGAAATGTTGAAAAACAGACTTTGCCAATTCTGAGTGGAGGGACATCTTTTGGAACGAGTTTGGAATCGAATACACGATATCACTTGGCAATTAAGGGAGGGCTTGTCGCGTCTGATGACCCTGTCAGAATTGAAGTGTTCATACCTGGCAACTCGAGTTTTCACATTGAATTTCCGAGAGAAGATCCCGAGTGTGATTTTCAGACTCTTGGATCGAGTGGTTATCACAACTTTACGTTTGAATCTGCTTACGCTGTCGCCAACACCCGCGCTGAAATATCCAAGATTGTTTCATTGGAAATCATTACGCATCCGTACGCTAACCTTCTCTACGTGGGAACAGCGTTTATCATCGTTGGAACTGCTTTCGCAGTATTAGGATTGAAGTATTCAATGAAGAGCACTCAGCTCAGTTGAGGTGCATTCGTTGAGTGAATCTGAACCTAAAAAGAAAGATAAGCCTGTCAAGCTGGAAGATGTGGCTCAAGAAACAGGAGAACTAGTTGGAAAGGGCATCAAAAAGACGTGGAATGTCGTGAGGACCTTCGGAAAAGCAATTGCAGATACCCTTGAAAAAGAAGAACAAAGAGTGGATACGGCAGATTCAGCTTGTCCCCATTGTGGGGCCTCGAATTTACCAGAATCCGAATTCTGTTCTGCCTGCGGAAAAAAACTCTAGATTCTCATACTTTCTATTAATTATGTCTACTTTCGACCTGCATTTTTCCAAGGAGTTTTGCATAGAGAAATCCTCTATAACAAAAATAAATAAATGTTGAAATAGTTGTCGCCAAAGTATAAAGTAGTGATAATCATGATCAGCTTGAAAAAATCCACAGTGTTGATAATCACGTGCGTGTTGCTTGGAGCTTCACTTATGTATGTTTTTGCAACTCAGTTGCAGACGCCATTCCATGGCATTGGAGTGCTTAAGAGCGCCGACAGTTTTGCCTATATAGGCGACATCGTCGAATATGAAATAAGAGTCTATAATCCGTCTGACTATGATTTGTACAACATCAATGTAACTGACCCAATGTTTGAACTTAACGAGACAATTCCCTTCTTGGCAGCAAAGAACACGACAGGCTTAACCTATACCTTCAGCAGAGAAGTCCTCGACACCGATCCTAGCCCCTTAGTCAACGAGGTTTTTGTTGAAGCTGTTGATTCTTCAGGGGCATACTCATCCAGTTCCACTCAAGCAATTACGATAATAGCTGAGCGCTACCTCACAATTACCAAGGTTGGACCAGAATGCACCCGCAAAGGTGAAGCAATAGGATATACGATTACAGTGAACAACGCTGGCGAAGACGACCTTTTTGATGTCGTTGTGAAAGATGAAATGCTTGGATTCAGTTGGAAAGGAGATCTGAACGCAGGAGAAACCAACATCTTTAACCTAACTTACACGATCCCACGTTGCATTGAAGGCACCTTAACAAACACAGCTACTGTCTGGGCGCAACTAAACGAAACAACATTTTATGCCGAAGCATCCTGGACCACTAAAATTCTACACCCTTGCATTCTACCTCACAGTATGGGGTATTGGAAGAATCACGCTGAAGCATGGCCTGTAGATTGGATAGAAATCGGAGATATGAATTACACGAAAGAAGAGGGCATCGATATACTGGAAGGAGCTAATGCAAAGGATGTAACCCGAATGCTCGCTGCCCAGCTTATCGCAGCAAAATTGAACAGACTGTCTGGAGCTTGCCCGAATTTCTGTTATTGTGATAAATCGGTGAATATTGACGAAGTAATAGACGACGCTGATAAATTCCTATTTGAATACCCACTCGGCTCTAACCCTCAAGATGAGAACAGGCAAAATGCTCTCCATCTAAAAGATTTGCTCGATGCGTACAACAACTCCAAATGTGACTAATCTAACTATCTTGATGCAAGAAAAAAAACAGCCGCTTCAAAGAAGAATAGTGATGTGCAAGCTAAAAAAAGAGAGAGTTGCGAAGGCTTTAGATTTCTTGCTATCCTTTTCTTAGCTCGAAATAGTCCGCGAAGAACAGCAAGCCTTGTATTATGAAATACAATCCGACGATCCATTGAAGTAGATCTGGAAAGACAATTACCAGAATGCCGAAGATTATGGCAATTAACGCAAGCACAGGCTTTGAGACAGTGACCCCGAATTTCTTAAGTCCCCTTTCAATCGTTTCACCCATACCGATTCCTCAAAACTGTAGTTACAGTTGAAGGATATTTAAAATATGACGAGCCCTCTTCTGGGTTGTAAGAAACTGGAGCGAGACTCGGTGAAGCCTTTAAACTTGAGTGGACAGACGTCGACTGCACACATAACACCATAAGAATTAACCACCCAGAGAAAGGAAGCAATCCTCGAATTCTTCCAATCAGCAATAGGCTCGCAGGAATGATAAACACGCTACCAAAGAAAGGCTCAAGAATCTTCGGAGGAAGCCTCAGAACATTCGAAACCTCTTTATGGAATCAACGAAAGAAAGCAGCATTCAAACTTCAAAATCCACGACTGACAGAAATTACTTTCCATACCTTTAGACATTGGAAAGCAACGACAGAATACCACAAAACTCATGATATATTCCATGTTCAACGTCTACTCGGTCACAGAAACATCCAGAACACGGCAATCTACATCACTCTGGAAAACAGCCTATTCCAAACAGAAGACGACGATTTTCACGTTGCAGTTGCCAAAACCTTAGACGAAGCATGCAAACTATTGGAAGTAGGCTTCGAGTACATCTGCGATATGCATGATGCCAAGATCTTCAGAAAGCGAAAATAAAAGATAAAGATAAAAAAAGAAAGGTAAAGTTTAAAATGTTCCGTTAATAGTAAATGTGTTTAAACCATAATGAACTACATGTGGCAAATGGAGAGTATCGCGACTTGAAGAGAACAACTATTCTAACCGTTCTCAAGATTACACTAGCCATCGCATTTATTTTTACAATTTTTCTGTCGCCTGCAAGAGCAATAGGTGTGGAAATCGCTTCTGTTACTCCTACGAATCGCCGCGGAGAAATTGGAGACACTGTACGCATCATTGGAACTATAAACAAAACTGATGGGTTATATCGAATTTGGTTTAAGAGCGCATACGCTAGCAAGATGGTTACGGAAGCAAGTGCAACAGGAAATACGGTAGACGCAACGTTTTCAGTTCCAAAACTTCCTGGAGGAAATTACATTGTAACTTTACAGGATGTGGAAATGAACATTAATGCTACAACGGAATTTTTCATAGAACCTACATGTTACATTGAAGCGAAAATGCTCACACCACCTAAGCAAATGCAGGAAAACAGCACAGTTGAAATTTATGCAAACATAACAGGTGGACTGCCAAATACCATTTACTCCGCAAACATTACAGTTAAGGCTCCTACCCCTGCAAACGAAACTTACTCGACGCTTGCGACACTTACAAACACTGCAAACACCGGAGTGGGGAACACAACTGTTGTTTATCCGACGCATTTTAGCGGGGCACGAATACCACACACAAATTATACTGGCACGTATACTGTTACCTTCAACAAAACATTAGCTACTAACACGTTCTTTATTGGATTAACAAACTCTACAGAATATCATAGACTCGAACATGTAGATATCAAAGCGGCAGGATATAAGCCAAACGAAAACGTTACAATAAAAGTGACCTTCCAAGGAACAACAATAGATCCAAAGGTTAGTGTAAACGCTACCAAAGGAGGCTTAATCGCTGCGAACTGGCCTATTCCTTCGAATGCCTCAATCGGCACATATACTATCAACATTACTTCCACATTAAATGTAACGAGAAAAAATCCGCCAGACATCCAAAGTTTCATGGTTCCAGGTTTTTACATCAACATCACTACACGAAACCTTGCAAGAGAAATTGTGCCAAACGTAGCAGTCCAAGTTTTTGAAGATAAAAAATCTGTTGTGAATGCAACAAGTACCTCAAAGGGTTTAGTACAAATGAAACTTGAAATTGGAAACTACACATGCAGGGCATTTTATAAAGGAGAAAAGGTCAGTGAGAGTTCGATAAACGTTACTAAAGCGGATTGGTTAGATTTTGACTGTAATCTGACTAATCTAAAAATCTTGGTTATCGCTGTTGTAGATGGTGTTGAAATAGGAGTTCCTGAAGCTAAGATATACTTAACAAGAGAAAATAAGACGGTAATCACAGACATCAACGGTACAGCAGTTGCACATTCCTTATTACCCAACTATTCCTACGTTTTAAATGCCTCAAGATACGACATGCCTCCATTCAATACAACAAATATTCAGCAGTTGCCAACAAAAGACTGGGTAAACATAACAATTATCTGTCCAACAGTTAAGCTGGAAGCTTACGTGACTGACGGACAAAAGCAACCAATTGCAGAGGAGCTTATGGTTAGAGCTCAAGAATTAATGGGAGGATTATATTACCAAAATAACACTTTAAATGGGACAGCTGTGATCAATTGTGCAATTGGAAGATACAAAATAGAGGTTTATGGAAAAAGAGCCAACAACTATTTGAAGCTGAATGAAACAACCGTTAACTTGTTCGAGGAAACACAAATCCCTATGGTTTGCAAAATTTATGGTCTAAATATGTCAATCAAGGTTATTGACTACTTTGGACAGTTGATTCCAAACGTAAATGTAGAGCTGCAGCGAGAAAACTTGCAATATCCACCTTCAGAATCTAATGGACTAGTCACATTCAATAATATTATAGGCGGGGACATGCGAATAACAGTCTACTTGTCTGGACAATCAAACCCCTGCGTAACACTAACTTCGTTTGTCGATAGCTCAAAAGTGATCGAAATTAAATTAGAAAAATATGTCGTGTTAGCGGGTTTTCTCGTCGAAACAAGCAGTCTAACAACAGCAATAATAATTGTTGCAACTGCAATCCTAGTTCTTTCGATAGAAGTTTATAAAAGGAGACGTCTTAAGTCACATAAAAGTTCAAGTTAGAGCTAAAATAAGGAGTTTGGGAGAAAAAACTTTATATCAAGTCTTGTGAAACGTATTTGTTAGAGAAGTAATTGCGAAATGCAAAGTTTTGATGATAAAAGCTAAAGGTTGTGCGTGTGTTGGCTCAAGTGAAACTTTGTTCTCCCACATGTCAATCCTTCAAATGTGCGAAAAATGCTGCCATCTACCGTAGAGATGGTGTATGGTGCAGATGGACCGAAGAAATGTGTGATGTTGCAAACTGTACGTATGCCCTTTGCATAAAAAGGAGATTGCTTCCAAGAGGTATCTGTGGAGAAACCATAAAGAGAAAAACTGTTGAAAAACAGCCCGAAGAAGTTATTGGTCCAACAATAAAACTTCGTGGAAGGGCTCTCCGTAAAATAGGGGAAAAGGAAATCTTCTAACATTATCCTTAGAGTCTTAATCCAAAGGAAATCAATTTCACATGGTTTGGATAGTTACTTTTTTTAATCTACTTTATTTGGCTAGAACACGCTTCACAACTGGAGGTTTTATCTTTTTCAAAATTCTATAACCACAAACTATGCATTTCATTTCTCCACCTCGAAGTTCCAACTCTTCAGAGGGGACTTTCGCTCCGCACCTCACACATTCATAAACAATTCCAGTTGATTTCTCCATGTTAACTTCCTATCCTAAAAAGAAAATTCATTTTGCTTTTAAATGTTTTCGCCCGCTCTTATATTCGTGGTGAAAGAGAGAAGTTGAGAAGACGTTTGAGAAAAATTCTTTCAGAGTTTCTTCGCCCAGATGAATTGATCAGTGTTTACAATTCTTACGATATCGTGGGAAACATAGTGATTCTGCGTCTAACTGATGTATCGATGAAGCACCGTCAAATTATTGCAGAAGCCATTATGAGCCTCCATAAGAATGTTAAGACGGTGCTGGCTCAGACAACCTCTGTTCATGGAGATTTTAGGCTTCGAAAATTGGAATACGTTAGAGGCGAAAATAGAACCACTACAGTTCATAAAGAGTCTGAATGTCTATTCTCCGTTGATGTGACGGAATGCTATTTTTCACCTCGGCTTTTCTACGAAAGAATGCGAATTGCAAAGCAAGTTAAAAGTGGAGAAGTGGTCGTAAACATGTTTGCTGGAGTTGGTTGCTTTTCCATCGTTATTGCCAAGCACTCCAATGCTGAGAAAGTATATTCAATTGATATCAACCCCGCCTGTATTCAAAATATGCAAGAAAACGTTAGACTAAACAGGATGTATGGAAAAGTCTTACCAATACTTGGCGATGCAAAAGAAACTATTGAAAAAGGATTATGCAACGTAGCGGACAGGGTTCTTATGCCTTTGCCTGAAAAGGTCCTTGAATACTTGCCTCATGCCCTATTAGCCCTTAAAGAGACTGGAGGATGGATACACTATTATGATTTTGAACACGCTAGAAAGAATGCGAATTCCGTAGAGAAGGTTAAGTTAAAGGTAGCTGAGAAGCTTAGAAGTTTGGGTGTAGCATTTGAAATCTCCTTAGGGCGAGTTGTTAGAACGACCGGTCCGAACTGGTATCAAGTAGTTTTGGATATTGCTGTTAAGCGGTGATTTGACAAATTTAATAAACGCTTGTCATCTATTTGTTGTAGAGGCGAATGCTGGGATGAAAAGGAAACTGATGGAAATACTGGCTTGTCCAATAGATAAGCATCATCCGCTCGATTTGCTTGTCTTTGATGA
>Ga0315306_10000280_pt1 | contig 24703 bp, 25 predicted proteins | sample TDP1_MG_FD_203803 | JGI IMG/M metagenome (GOLD analysis project Ga0315306, IMG submission 203803) | Freshwater sediment microbial communities from Lake Towuti, South Sulawesi, Indonesia - TDP1 | ecosystem: Environmental > Aquatic > Freshwater > Lake > Sediment | place: Indonesia: South Sulawesi... | reverse complement strand
CGTGAGTTCCTCGGGCCCATATTTTTCCACCCTGGCCAACCTTAGGGTCTCTGAGACTTCCCTGAAGATTTCTTCTGTGGTGGGGAGGGTTTCGATGGTCCAGTCGCGGAGGATTTCCTTGGACCGCTCTATAATGGCTTTCCTCCTTGAATCGCGGATGTCTTCAATTTTTTCTATAGTGATCTTGGCTGCGCACGGACCCACCCGGTTTATGGTTTCAAGGCTCGCGGCGATGATGGCCGAAGAGACCCTGTCTAGGCTTGTCGGTATCAGGATTATTCCCGTTGTCTTATCCTGTTTCGATTGTAAATCGATTTCTATTCTTCCTATTCTTCCTGACTTCTGGAGTTCCCGAAGGTCCAGCTCAGGGCCAAATAAGCCTTCTGTCTGGCCGAAAACGGCTCCAATAACATCTGGTTTTTCCACGACACCTTCTATCTCAAATTTGGCGTGCATAACATACTTTACAGTTACGGTTTGTGACGGTCCCATTATTTTCACCTCACTCATTAATCATCTCCACAGAATTAAGGGAGTTCCATATTTAATTAGTTTACCCTATACTTTGTATCCTATCTTCCCTTTTAAGGTTTCTAAGTATGACGCTAGTCCCTCCACATCCTTAACCTCTTTCCCTACGAGGCTTCGGAGTCCATTCCAAAAAAACAGGTTAGATTTTATTCCCATCCTCTCAAAGCCTTGAGTTAAACGTTTAGTCCACTCTCTGCCCCGCCTGTCGAAATCCATTAAGATGACGACTTCCCCCTTTCCCCTTTTTTCCACCTCGCTGAGAACATCGAGGAACGATTTGCCAAAGCCCTTAGCCGAGACCATGTCGCCCTTTATTTCCAATTTTCGGAGGGCGTCCATATCCTTCTGTCCCTCTACAATGATCGGGATGCCACTGGCCGATTCGGTGGCAAGCCTGTCCAGAAGCTCCAAAATGTGCTCTGCGGTTTTCTTTAGGCTATTGGACACTCCTATCGCCTTTCACTGCAAAAATGATGGATTTAGGGTTATACAGATATGGCTGTGTGGGTTCGCTGAATTCCCTTTATGGTGTGAATCCTCGTGATCAAATCCTTGAGGGCTTCCAAACTCTCCATCTCAGCGTAGGCTATGATGTCGTAAAGTCCAGTGACGGTATGCACCATCTTCACACCCTCCAGCTTGGAAGCCTCCTCGGCAATGGCCCAAGCCTTATCAGGCTCGGCCTGAATTAAAACGTAGGCTACAATCTGCAACAAACAGCGCCTCCAAAACATTCTTGTAATATCCTTCAACTTAAATTTTTGGACTTATCTTTATTATTTGTTTTAGGAGGAGGGGAGGTTAAGTAAACCCTTGAAACTCTTCATTTTACCTGATAACAGACTCCTCTATTAAGTCTTCAGTTATGACATAGCAAACCTTACCATACTTCCGTTCAAGCTCCCTGACTTCCTCATCTGATATCTCGCGATCCGATGAAAACACAACCCTCCTGTCGCAAAGTGCGAGGAAACGTGAACCCCTTTTCAAGCGTCGTTTCACCACACTCCCATACTCCTCTAATACGCGGTCGTATAGTTCCGAAAGTTGCCTAGGGGTCATAGAATCCCTTTCCGCGGGTAGTATGTTGAAGGAATCGACTAAGCGTGAGTGTCTCTGGCTAACTTTCACTTTTCTTTTTCTCCTCCATGGGGAATGGGGGGGAATTCCCTCAGTTTTTCAGCCATTTCCCTTAGGCATCTATCCACCCTGTCGTTCACCGTTCCCTCCTCAAAGGCTCCATCCTTTCGCCTCACACCCGCTTTAACCCCTGTTAGGATTTCTATTCCTTGGTCAATGGGCTTCACGGGGTATATGTGGAACCTTCCCGTTCCTTTCCCCTGCCCGGGGGCAGCTTTATAGCCTTCGGCTCATACGGGTTACGAAAGTTATTTATATAGCACCAGTCAGGGGGCACAGGCTTAGTCTGAGCCAACTCCTCCAGGAAGCCCTTCACCGCCGTCGTCCTGCCAGTTCCGGGAAAGCCAGCCACGTAAATGTTAAACCCACGTTCCTTAATGTCCAGGCCAAACTTAAGAGCCCTAACAGCCCTCTCCTGGCCAATGATCTCTGTGAGCGGCGGCATCTCCTCAGTAGGTTCACAGCGCATCAGCGTCGTGTCACATTCTCTTCTCAGCTTTTCTACAGGCAACTCATTTATCATTGAATGTCCTCCCCCAGCTAAAACACATTAAGGTTGACCCATTTAATAATTTCAGATCAAACTAAAATATTTTGCTCCAACTTTATAGTCCCCACTTTTCACCCATCGTTAGGGCGATATTAAGATATATGGGAACATGGAATTTATGTTGTGGGGATGCCGATGGACTTAGAAACGAGGATGGAGCTAATAAGGAGGGAGCCTACTGAGGAGATAATAACTGAGGAAGAGCTGAGGGAATTATTGCAGACGAACCCCCATCCAAAACATTATATTGGGTTTGAAATATCCGGGCTCCTGCACCTTGGCACCCTTTTCTTATCGGGTTACAAGATAAATGACCTCCTAGAGGCCGGAGTTGACTGCACCGTTTACTTGGCAGACTGGCACAGCTTCATAAATAACAAGCTTGGGGGAATATGGGAGAACATCCTTAAGGCATCAAAGTACTTTGAGGAGGGCTTCAGGTTCTTCTGTCCAAAGGCAAAGATGGTCCTCGGCTCTGAATTATATCACAACAATGACGAATACTGGAAAGACATCATAAGGTTTTCAAAGCACATAACCCTCACTCGGAACACACGATGCTTAACAATAATGGGGAGAAGCCAAGGCGAGAAACTGGATTTTGCCCAGTACATGTACCCTCCAATGCAGGGAGTTGACGTCAAATACCTTGGACCAAACATGCCCCACGGCGGCATGGACCAAAGAAAAGTCCACGTGCTTTGCAGGGAGGTCTTTCCAAAACTGAAATGGGAAAAACCAATCCCGATACATCATCACCTACTCATGGGCTTAGCAGAGCCTCTAAAAGCGGCGTCAAGGAGCAAGATGGACCAAGTCATAGCGGCAAAGATGAGTAAATCGAAGCCTTGGACCTGCATCTTCATTCACGACAGCGAAAAGGAAATAAGAGACAAGATAAACAAGGCATTCTGCCCCGAAAAGGTTGTGGAACTAAATCCCGTCCTTGAAATAGCCCGTTACATCATCTTCAGGGAAAGGAGAAAATTCCTCATAGAAAGACCAGCGAAATTCGGTGGCGATATTGAGTTCTCAAACTATGGGGAGCTAGAGAAAGAATTTATACGGGGGAAGTTGCATCCAATGGACTTGAAGGCAAACGTTGCCAGGGAATTAAATGAGATAATAAAGCCAGTAAGAGAACACTTTGAGAACAAGAAAGAACTAATGGAAGTCTTCCAAAAGATTTAGTTGACGAAGGCAAGAACTCCATAGACTTCAGTCCGGAGATGAACAGCCTTCACTTAACGTTTCCTCAAAAACCCCGCGGGCTAAAGCCCGTGATGTTTTATAAACCGTTGAAATTATGCTATTTTCGGGGGCTGGAGTTTCAGACGTTAAGTTTTCTCGCCCCTGAAGTCTACTTACTTAGATCGTGACTTTGGATAAGCCTCCCTAACTTCCTTGAGGATGCGTCGTGAGGTCTCTTCTGGATCGGTCGAGTTGTAGATGGCGCTACCCACGACGAAGACGTCGACGCCGTAAGAAGCGATCTCCGCGGCGGTCCCCTCCTTAATGCCTCCGGCGATCGCTAGAAGGAACTTTCCAGACCGTTTCCGGGCCTCGGAGATTAGTTGCCTCTGTTCATATATTCCCCGGCCTTTAAGTTGTTCACTTATCCCCCTGTGGAGGCAGAAGATCACACTGTCCTCATACCCCTCCAACCGTTCAACCAGCCTTTCAAGTTCAGAGAGGGGGTCGGGGCATCCGATGAAGTCGATTAGGATAGCCTTATCATTCTTCACAGCCTCGCTTAAAGCCTCCATAATCACGTATACGCCACTGACCGCCAGCACCGCAGTGACATCCGCTCCTGACCGGTAGGCGATCCTCGCCTCCAGATTCCCAACGTCCATCGTCTTGAGGTCGGCGACGATCAAAGCTTTGGGTGTAGCTTGTTTCAAGGCTGGGAGGAGGAGATCTGTTCCATGTCTCTTGATGGCTGGGGTCCCCGCCTCCATGATCTCCACCCCTCCTTTGTAGGCCTGTCTAGCGACCTTGCAGATGGTCTCAACGTCAGCGTCCATATCCAGGGCCACCTGAATCTGGGGCGGCCTAATCCTCGCTACGGGGCTGAGGAGGGCTTCGACATCCTCGACATACTCCACTCCCCGGAGGGCTGGATGTCCTATTGGGATCCCTTCACTGCTCCAGCCCCTCTCATGATAGTACTCTTCCAGCATCCCATTCAAGTCGATGTGGAATCGTTCGGGGAGAGCGTCGTCGACTTTGGTGAAGCCCTCTCTCATGTTGAAGAGTCTCTCAAGGGTATAGATCCTCTCTCCAGCCTCATGGAGGATCGCACCTGTGAATTTGAGACCTGTTACGGAGGTCAGGAGCTTGGCGAGGTCGTCGAGTTCGTACTCTAAACTTGTGAAGAGGGCGAAGCTGTGGAATTTGCAGGCTATCAGGCTGTCATAGACCGCTGAAACGTTTTGAAGCTTCCGGATGAGCTGGGGCTTGCCCCTCTCCTCTTGGGGGTCTACAAATATCGGGTTGCTTAAAATCTCGGGGGCTATGGTGTACGCCCTGAGGTGGCAGCCCCCTCTGTTGGAGGTGGCGTAGGCTAAGGAGATTCCCTTTGACCCTTTTGGGTCGTAAGCAGGCAATTCTAACCCCTTCACGTGGGCAGCCTCTGCCTCTCGGCCAAGGTCCTTCGACGCCTCTCTAACCCCCTTTGAGAAGGCGGATCTTCCATAAGCCAAGTCTTCGAGAAAATCCTCAGCATCGTCCACGGATGAGACGAGACCGATATCCTTTGCGAAACCGAGGATGTTGCCGGCAGAAATCGTGTCCAAGCCCAGTTCGTCGCAGAGGAGGGAAAGGGGTAGGATCTCCCTCTCAAAGTCATAAAACCCTGCATTGGGGCCCAGCATCGCCGTGGTCTCATACTCGGGCCCTTTCATCGTCTCTCCTCCCACCTTGATCTTTCTGCCACATCCGGTGGGACATAGGAAGCAGGCTCTCCTCCCTACGAGGTACTTCTCCCTCATCGTCTCTCCTGAAAAGGGGTCCACGTCATTGTAATCCAGGTGGTGGTCTTCGGAGAAGTTATCCTTAGGCATCATGCCCGCTGCAGCCATCCGATGGATGAGAACCGAGGTTCCAAACCTGGCCATGGACCCATCCTTCCCCGTGATGGGATGGGACTCAACCGTCCTCCTCACCTTCTTCAAGACGCTCTCATACGCTTCCCTATGGGCGATCTTCACCCTCTTTCGGCCCTTAGCGACGACGGCCTTGAGGTTCTTGGAACCCATCACTGCCCCGAGGCCACCCCTGCCCGCAGTACGCCCCTCCGACATGATGTTGGCGATGTAAACGAGATTCTCCCCGGCAGGTCCGATAACCGCAACCCCCGACCCATAGTGCCGTGCTTTCAGTTCAGCCTCTGCCTTGGAGGTGGTCATTCCCCAAAGGTGGGAAGCCTCCTCGATCCGGATGTCACCATCGTTGAGCAGAAGGTAGACAGGTCTCTCAGCCCTGCCTTCCACGATGATGCCGTCGAACCCTGCTCTTCTCAGGTGGAGGCCGAAGGTTCCTCCCATGGAGGAGTCGAAGATCGTCCCCGTCAAGGGTGACTTGGAGGAGATGGAGACCCTTCCTGACCCGGGGAAATCGGTTCCCGTCAGAGGTCCAGCTATGATAAGGAGCCTGTTTTTGGGACTGAGGGGATCGATTCCAGCCTCCAATTCGTCGAATAGGAACTTGGCGGCGAGGCCTCTGCCCCCTATGAAATTATAGAGAACCTGATCATTCAGAGTCTGAGTCTCAACCTTTGAGTGAGTGAGGTTTATTCTGATGACCTTTCCGTGGTAACCGCCTATGGCCAACCTGATCACCGAGCTTGTGAGCTTGAATCGCGTGGAACGATTGAACGGTAAGAGGATGTCGTATGCTGCTTAAAAACTTAGACTTGAACGACCGTCAAAAGAATCTTTTGGAGTCTTCCAAAAGGTTTAGAGTTAAAATTTTGCATCAAGAAAAAGTCAACCCTGAAGCCAAAGACTTTTATGCCTAAAATATTTTGAAAAGCTTAAATATTAAAATGAATAAGTTTAATACGGTGTAGTAAATGCCTGTCACTGTCACCACTAGGATCGAAGAAGAGTTGATCAGAGTCATTGATGAGATTGCCGATATGGAGGGTATGGATAGGTCCACGGTTGTTAGGCGCTTCTTATCGAAGGCGGTAAAGGAATGGCTAATCGAAAGGAGCCTAAAAGAATATGAGGAGGGTAAGATAACCCTCTGGCAGGCGGCTAAGAGGTGCGGAATCTCTCTTTGGGAAATCATTGAAGAGGTGAGGAAGAGGGAGATTCATGTTCCCTATACCTTGGAAGACCTTAGGGAAGACCTGAAGGATTTTAGATGAACAGCGTAGTTTCTAATGCCACTCCGCTTATTTACCTGGCCAAGATAGGGAAAATAGGCCTATTGAAAGGAGTCTTTGGCCAAGTTCTTATCCCCGAGGAGGTAAAGATGGAGGTGGTGGACCGAGGAAAGGAGCAAGGGGAAAAGGACGCCCCCTTAGTTGAGAAGGCCATAAGGGAGGGGTGGCTAAGGGTTATGAAAACCGAGCGTATAGAGGTTCCCATAAAATTGGAGGCTGGCGAGTTAGCCGTCCTATCCCTCGCAAAGGCCCAAGGCGTAAGGGAGATCTTGGTAGACGAAGCTTCGGCGAGGATGGCGGCAAGACTCTTAGACCTAACGCCCAGAGGGACGGTCTTCATATTGCTGAAAGCCCTTGAGAAGGACGAGATAGACTTGGAAGGGTTTCTGCATATTTTAGAAAAATTAGTAAAGCAAGGCTTCAGATTGAAAGAGGAGGTCTTCATCGAAGCCATAAGGGAGGCAAGAAAGATTGCAAGAGAAGCCGGAAGAAGCCTTTAGGAAGCGCTTTGGTTACCACGTTGTTTATGATCCTGACTTATTTGGTGCAATTGATTTTGCAAGTCAGCACGGTTTTGGGTATATTGTGCCAGATTTGGTGATTCCGCGTTTCTTTCCGGAACGTTTTGACCGGCCGGCAAGGCGACGCATAAGGGATTATGCCGCGTCAAAGGGGGTGGCCATCTCCTTCCACGGGCCTTCGGAAAATCTTGTGGCGCTCTACCCCGAGATCAGGAGGGCGGTTATTGACCGCATGAAACTCTGCTTGGATTTCGCGGCTGACGTTGGGGCGGAAAGACTCACCATCCACACCACTCCTCCACCCGACTTCGTGTCCGCTGGGAGGAGGGGCACCTACCTGCGGGACCACTGGCCGCTTTACAAAAACGCCCTAAAGGAGAGCCTGCGTGAGATTAGCGCGTACGCCAGTGGCAGGGCTATGGTCTGTTGCGAAAACGCCCCCTTTGACGAGATGGCCATGGAGGTCCTGGAGGAACTTTTACCTGAGGGAAAGATTTTCCTTGCTTGGGACATACAAAAGGGTTATACAGGCGAAGGGAAGCCGATTGTGGAGGTGGAAGACTTCTTTATGCGGCACCTCCAAAGTGTGAAGGAGTGCCACCTCCATGACCGAAGGCCAGGAGAATACTCCCATGACATTCTCGGGGTGGGCAAAATAGACTTTTCCCATTACTTACGGATACTGACGCCTTGGGACGTTTACTTTATCTTAGAAATTCGCCCGAGGGAGAACGCCGTTAGGAGTTTAAACATCTTAAAACAAATGTTAAACAAATGAGTCTTGTTTTGTCGCGGGGCGCTGTGTCCCACGTAACTAACACTTAGCCTCACTGTAGAGCTTCGCTCCTCTCAGCTAAGCTCTCTCGTCGTGGGTTTGGGGCGCCCCGCGCCCACCGTGTCCCGCGTCTGGGTAAACCCTCCTTCACGGGTAGGTGAACAGGCACCCGCCTCGGTTGGGTCCGTCTGCGCGAGCCTCCTTTTAGGGTGCCGGTGGGATTCCGGCTCCTTCCTCATCGCCAAAATAAAAAGAATGGTGGAGGGGGAGATAAAGTTTTCCCGCTCTCTTTGTTGCTTTATTTATCTTTTCGGGGCTCAGCGACCACGGCCGTTTCGGTTGGAACAGCCGTGGCCGCTGTGATGTTGAGGATAGCCGGTTCTCCTTATGGTGGGATTACGATGGCTTTGAATTGGGGATTTAGGTTAGCGGGCTTCCCTGACTTTCCCCTTTCTGCTATGTGTATCTTGTCAACTATGATGTCGATGATCAGGCTTGTCGTCTTTCCAGCCTTTATCTCAAATTGGACACGGATGTCTACGTGCCCCGGCGGAACATTTAGCTCAATAACCCTACCGTCCCCCAGTGTGGCGTTGGTATATTTTAGTCCTTCTACGATACGCATCCTGATCTTGGTGTAGTTTCCTGGCGGTATTCCGCCTATGGCTAGGTCCCTTGTGACGTTCTCGAGCTGAAGTAAATCAAAGGACGCCACTCCGCCCAGGATTGGCAACTCTATCCAATCTCCTGTTTCGTTGCAAACCTCGACGCTGTTAATGGTTAGGTTCAGGTGTTTCAGGTCAGGAACTGGAGCGTCAGTCACCTTTACAAGAAGCGTTCCTGTCTTCGCTGTTACTGGGGGAAATATTTGGGGAAGCATCATCGGAGACAAGGATACGGATGCAATTATTAGAATTGCCGCGAGCAAGCCCATAGCTCCGGAGAAAAGGATCTTCCTAACATCGTACGCCAATTTCCTTCACCTCACATTATACTTGGAAAAACTGGAATTTAATGCAATGCTTTTGAACAGTTCGTTCAAATTTTTGAACACTAGGGCTTTTGAAGCCACGACCTGAGGGTTTCATACCAAAGGATTCCCGTGCCTAGGATGCCAAAGATTAGTCCGAAGAGGCTGTAAAAGTTGATCTCGTTAAACTGTGAGAGGTAAAAGACCAGAAGGGTGGTGAACATGGTCGCGTACAAAACGTAGCGGGGAAGCATAAAGCCCCCAATTTTTGTGAACTGCTTAAGAACCCCAACCCTCACATCTCTGGTGAGGCGGTATTCGCCCCTTTCCTCTTTAACCAAGCCCAGCTCCTCCAACTTCCGCAGATGGTAGGAAGCCAAGGCTGGGCTTGAAAAGCCTAGGGCCCGCTGGGCCTCCCTAACACCGATTATTCCCTCCTTAGACTTTAACAGAATCCAATAGACTCGAAGGGTGTTCCCCTTCAATTCCCCCTCAACCTTATCCTCTTCCACGCCATCACTCGCCTTAACCCTAAACATAGAGTTCGTGGTAAACTGTCTAATAATTTATGAATCCAATATATGTAGCCAAAAGTAGTTTTCTACTGACTTACATTTACACTACTCCCTTTAATTGTGAGATTTCGTCTAGGCTCATTTCAAGGGCAACCGCTGGGTTTTCCAGTTTCCAAATCTCTAAGACCCTTGGATGGATTTCTCCCATGACACCTATCTCCTTGCCATTAATTAGGACCTTTCCCGTTCTACCTTGAATGAAGCTTTTGTGCTCACTTTCTTCAAGGTCGTATTTCACTCCTAGATTTAGGAAGAGCGCATCAGTTATCGACTTTATTTCTGTGAAATTCGCGTTGGGGTGTATGGAAACGCAGGCTAACTTTTTAACGTCCCTTGTTTGGTTCTCCCTTTCCTTGTCGAAGACAACGGCATAGCCAACTTCAAAGATCCTTTGGGGATATTCCACGTGGGTGTTATGGCTCAAGAATTCCATGAGGCTGGGTAACAGCCAACTGCGGAGGCACGTGAGGGTTAGGATTTTGGGGTTGGCTACCTCAACCACCTTTTCCGTTTTCAGGTTCATCTTGGCGAAGAGGTTCTCTGGGCTGGTCATGGTGAAGGTTAAGACCTCCTGAAAACCTAGGCCTAACATGATCTCTCTGACGACATCGCAGAACTGCTCTTGGGCTGTTAGGCCGCCGATGGTCGGCAACTGCGGCCATTTGGGTTTAATATGGTCGTACCCGTAGGCTATGGCTATGTCCTCCACCAGGTCAATGGGGTGCATAATGTCCATCCGATAACACGGGACCTCCACAATTAGGGTGCCCCCTTCCACCTTTTTAACGTCGAATCTTCCCCTTTCCAGCAACTCCACCGCGTCCCTTGGCTCAAGCTTCAAGTCTAGGACCTTGTTGATGTGCTCCATGCTCGTCTCTATAATCCGGGTTTTCAGTTGGGGCGTTACGATTTCCCTAATCCTTCCGTAGGGATAATGAACCTCCGCGGAATGGATTTTTCCTTCCCTGTCGACGAGGGAAAGGGCAACGGCGGTCAACGTGTTAAGGACGGTTTCATGGGCGGTTCCCGTGACCTCGATCAACACATCCTGGGTTCCCTCCATGACCCTTCCTACGTCATTGGAGTTAATTATGGGCGGAAAGGATAGCACCTTATCCTCTGAGTCCATGAGGATGGGCCAATCATTGTGTCCGCGGATTATGTGCCCGTATTCCAAGCCCTTCGGATGCCTTTGTAGGATCTCCTCAAGGGTCATTTTTTCCTCAAATCCTAGGGGCGCAAAGCTTATCTCCCTCGGTTTTGCCACGCCATAACGAATGGGCGGAGTGACCAGACTGAAGTCGTACAGCCCTATGGACGCTCTTCTCCTCCTCCTTCCGTAGGTTTGATCCAGCTTATCCTGGAATTGCATGATCCCGCGGATGGCCGCGTCGCTTAGTTTGGGGTTCTTCACCACGGTGCAGGCTATGTAGGGCCGTATGTCTTTAAGCCTTGGGTCCACGTGAACCTCGACGCCGGAGCTGGCGGCTAGGGTGTATTCTCTTAATCCTGTTTCAACTTTTAGGAAGCCTTGTAAGGCCCGCGCCAGCCCCTCAACGTTCCAAAGGTCTGGACGGTTGGTGTCTCCGATTTCTACATGAACCTCCTGCTCGTTGAAGAGTTTAACTTCGCCTTTCACGGAGGAGAGGACTTCGTCTAGTTCTTCAACTTTTTTGGGCAGATCGATGCCAATTAGGCCTTGAAAGTCCTTAAAATCTATTTGGATGGTGGGCATTCTAAACCAGCTCCTTGTTTCTTAACCAATCTAGGTCTTGGGTGAACAGGTAGCGGATGTCGTCGATTCCAGCCTTCATCATGAAGAGTCGGTCTACGCCTAGTCCCCAGGCCAGCACGGGGACTGTGACGCCCAAGGGTAAATTAACTTCGGGTCTGAAGATGCCCGCACCGCCGAACTCCACCCATCCATAACCCTCTTTGTAAGCGAAAAGCTCCACGCTGGGTTCGGTGAAGGGGAAGTAGCCCGGTCTAAACCTCATCCTATCTGCGCCGGCGATTTCCATGGCAAATTTCTCTAAAACACCCAATAGGTCGCGGAGCGATAGGTCTTCTCCCACTATGATGCCTTCAACTTGGTTGAACTCGGTTAGATGGGTTTTGTCGATGACATCGGGTCTGTAACAACGGGATATGGAGAAGTACTTTCCCGGAATCTCCAGCTTTTCGCTCATGAGGGTTCTGGCGCTGAGGGCTGTCCCTTGACTTCGCAGCATCAAACGCCTCGTTTCCCGGACGGAGAAATTGTAGCCCCAGCCCCTGGAGCCTGTTCTCCAACCCTTTTCGTGGGTTTTCTTCACATGGCTTAGGAAAGGCTTGTATTCGTTTAAATTGCCGTAGGCGGGCTTTTTCACGAAGTATAGGTCGTGGATTTCCCGCGCGGGGTGGTCCTGGGGCATGTACAGGCTGTCGCAGTTGAAGAACATTAGTTCCACGATGGGGCCGGTCATCTCCCTAAAACCTAAAGTAACCAGCTTCCCCTTTAGATCGTCTAAGAACTTCAGGTAGGGGTGTTTCTTCCCGGGCCAGGTCCTCGCCACTGGAGCCCTAATGTTGTACCTTCGCAACTTAACCCTACGCCATTTTCCCGTCACGATGAGTTCGGGGGTCAGCTGGCTGACCTCCTCCACTAGGGCTATTCCCCGCCTGATTAGTTTCCAGCCTTCTTCTGTTAGCTTCAGCTCCCTGAGGGCTTTTTCATCCAGCTCCACCAGTTTTCTTCCCTTTAGGACGGAAACGGCGTCCTGCTGCTCCTCGCTCAGATCCTCAACGATTGAGAAACCTTTTTCATTTAAAAGGGACAGGAGCACTTCGTCTGTTCCCTTAGGAGGCTCCTGAAGGGCCCTCAAAAGGTTTTTCTCCATGTGGGCCCAGCCCTTTCGGTGGAGCCACCCCAATCCGATGGCCAAAAACTCCCTTTCCAAACCTGCCTTTTTAACAACCTCATCCACTGGGGCCTCGCCACCCATTTGGAGCAGCGCGCTGATTAGACGCCTCTCAGGTAGGCCTTTTTTTGCGTGGTGCCCCCCCTCTGGGCTCAGCTTGGCGAGAGTTTGCCTCTGTTCATGGGTTTCCGTCAGTTTCTTTTCTGTGAGGGTGAGGGAGGCCCGCATGACCGCCGCGTGGGCCAAGCCGCTGTTCTCAGCAATTTGTTCGATGCTTCCTTTTCCCTCCAGCCTTTCCAGGGCGAGGAGGGTTTTTTGTTCATTTTCTCTGAGTTCAATCATCATGTTTTCCCCTGGGTTTTTCAAGCCGACTCACGGACGTGGGATGCCCTAGACTATTTAAAAGGGAGATTAAAAGGTGATTATTGTAAATTGGCAGGGCATCCCTTTCCACCTTACCATTTGGTATAAGGACCCAGTATTTATGCTTTACCCGTATTTTGAGTCTGTTGGCGTGGGGGATGGGAAGACCTACATGCTAGACAAAGGGAGATGTTTAATTGACGGTAATGGGAAAGGTTTTTAAGCCTAACGGAACGGAAAGTTTTAGCACTAATGTATAAGAAAGATACGGAGGGATTCAATTTTGGGACATAAATCCAGATGGGTTTTTACGATTCTACTCTGTGTTTTGATATTGTCTGTTATCAATGTTCGTGATATCGCTTATGCTAATCCGGCTACAAAATATCAGACGAAAAATGTTTTTCTAGTGGTGATGGATGGGGTTCGTTACTCTGAAACGTTCGGCGATCCGACCCATCAGTTTATACCCCACATCTGGAATGACTTGAGACCCCTTGGAACAATTTACACAAACTTTCGCAATGACTTTATCACAGTTACTGTTCCAGGCCATACGGCAATGTTAACAGGAGTTTGGCAGAACATCAAGAACGATGGAACCGAGAGGCCACATCATCCCACAGTCTTTGAGTACTATCGGAAGGAGACTGGGGCGCCTATTAATAAGACTTGGGTGGTTGTTCAGCACATGAACCTAATCAGAACCGACTATAGCGACCATCCAGACTATGGAGAACGATACAAAGCTAGAATAGATTCACCAGGTTTGCACAAGCCCGGCGAACTGGAGCACGCAGGAGACGTTGCCACCTTGGATATATTGGAGGCTGTGATGCGTAGGGACCATCCGTCCCTTGTGATGGTTAACTTTGGGATGACGGACAGTATGGGTCACTCTGGAAGCTGGTCTGCATATACAAATGCAATTCGAGATGCAGATATGCTGATCTACTATCTATGGCTGAAGATACAGAATGACCCCGTGTATAAAGAAAAAACCACTATATTCATAACCAATGATCATGGCAGGCATCTTGATGGCATAAAGACAGGGTTCCAAGCTCATGGGGACGATTGCGAAGGATGCAGACACGTCATGATGCTGGTTATAGGCCCGGACACCGAGGTCAACACAGTTGTCGATGCCACAAGGCAGTTAATAGACATCGCGCCCACCATAGGAGCCTTAATGGGGTTCGGCACACCCCTCGCAAAGGGAAACGTTATGTCAGAAATGCTAACAGAAAGTCGTCAACAACAGACGCGCCAGATGTACATAACAGTGATCATTTCCACAATCATTGTTCTAGGCGGTCTCACGTCTGCAATTATATTCCTGAAAAGGAGAAAAACTAAACCAGTTTAAGATTTCTCTACATTCTTCATGCATGCAGCCCCCTTCTGTCTGAACAGCTTAAAAATCTCCTTTCAGAAGCCAATTCCAACCATAACTAACCCATAATTGAAGTTAGATGCCGGGCACCTGACTGGCTGGAACGAAGAAACCTTTTCCGCGTGTATGCGCCCACTATCCCCATATAAGGGAGAGGTGAAAACCAGGTTTTAAAGCCTATATATAATCCTTATTGATCAACAAAGCCACTATATCAGTAACAAAGAATCTCTCCATTCGAGTAACAAAGTACAAGGGCACCTCAAATGCTTAAGGGTGTAGAAGGAAACTTCTATAAGTGTTTTGCATAAAATAAAGGTTGAAAGTTGGTGGGGAAAATGGTCCTTCCTGAGGAGGCCCTTCAAAGTTATCGGCGCGCCGGGAGGATAGCCGCCGAGGTTCGGGAGAAGGTTAAGGGCCTCGTTTTTGAGGGTATGCCCGTTATCGACCTGTGCGAAAGGGTGGAGACCCTGATTCGGGAAGGAGGAGGCAGCCCAGCCTTCCCCTGCAATGTTTCCATTAATGAAGTGGCTGCTCACTACACTTCTCCGCCGCGGGATGAGATGAGGGTTCCCAGGGGCTCCATCGTAAAGGTGGACATTGGCGTTCATGTGGACGGCTACATAGCCGACACCGCCGTAACAGTTTGCTTTAACCCTGAGCTGGAAAACCTCGTGGACTGTGCGGAGGAAGCCCTCAATAGGGCGATTAAAATCCTTCGTCCAGGGCTATCCGTGTCGGACTTCGGTTCAGTTATTCAAAAGATCATAAGGGACCGCGGGTTTAAGCCCATATCCAACCTTACGGGGCACCAGATTGGACGTTACCTCGTCCACACGGGAAAGCCCCTTCCAAACGTATCCCATTTTTCCGTGGCGAAAATAAATTTGGGGGAAGTCTACGGCGTGGAGCCCTTCGTCACCCTCCCCGACGCCGTGGGCACGGTTAAGGACCAACCCCAGGCGTGCATATTTCGACTTTTGAAACCCAAATCCTTAAAAAATTCCTATGCTAGGCAACTTCTAGACTTTGCTAGAAGAAACTTCCGCACCCTCCCGTTTACGGAGCGTTGGCTTAAAGGAGTGTTACCTCAGGACCATTATGAAGCCGCCTTTTCTGAGCTCTTGGCATCAAAAAGTCTAATGGCTTACCCCATTTTAGCCGAGGCAAGCAAAAAGCCTGTAGCACAGGCGGAGCACACCGTCCTAATAGTGAAAGAAGGCTGCCTTGTTTTAACTTAGAATTATTCTTCTTCTCCTGGCTTTTTCTCCCTGTATATAGAAGTTATCATCATCCCTTCACTACACTTGGGACATGCCTCAGCCTCTTTGAAGATGTAGTCGCCCCGCTGAAAGTCTCGGACATTTTTGAAGCCGCACTTTTTGCATGATGTGGTTGTGGACACCCGTTGGGGTTCAAATATGAATCGCGGCATCCTACTCCTCGTTTGAAATAGCATGTAAGCTGACAGGCTGAGCCCAATGACCCCCATCATTAAGAGATAGTTTCCCTGGTTAACGTCCCTTTGGGTCATGTACGCGTACATGGCCTGGTTGAAGGCAACGAGGGATAGGGCTAGGGCCATGAAGATTATTGCAATTGAAATTAAGGAGACCCTTTTTGTGGACTTTTCTTCCATCCTTTTTCACCTACTGCCCAATGCCTATGGTGTTTCCTATCCCCGCAATTATGATGGAGTCCCCCTCCTTTGTCCGTTCCAAAACCAGACGCTTAATTCGTTCAATGGCGATATCCACGGCATCAACCACCTCCTTTCGTAGAATAGCGTATGCATCACCTATACTTTCTTTAATAATTACCGCGTGCACGGGAATCTTATGCTTAAGAACTGTTTCGTCCACCTTGAAGTGTTCGATCCCTGGTCCACCGATGGCCACACCCACCCCTTCTGCCACCTCCCCAGGCTTTTCCCCTTCCAACTTCACCGCCGCGTCTATGGCAATTATGGAAGCAATTTTTCCGTCATTTTCCTCTATGATCTGCTTTATCGCCTCCCCGGGCTTACCCACATTCCCCCCTGGGCCTTCCGCCTTTAGCACATAGGCTGTTCGCCCCTCAAAGGGCATCTTAGCCATGACGACATCCTTTGCTATCCTGCTCTTTTCGTGGCCAAGCATTAACTTGGCGGCAACGAGGGCTCCGGCACCGTCACCGATGGGTTGACCGTAGGTGAAGGCCCTTAAGGCCTCAGCTAAGGCTTTAGCTTCTTGCATAATCAGGGGCAACGCCATCTGAACTTGCATTATGACGTAGAGGCTCATGGTTTTTTTGCCAAGCATATAAAAGTGTCTCACAACTTTGTAAACAAGGTTTAAACCCATGGCTGCTTCGAGCGTGTTCTCCAGATTATTTACCTGGGTCTCATCAGCTCCTGGTGCCATGAGCTTTACTTCGTCCTTAAAGCGGATGTCCCGGATGTCCAAAAGGTGTTCAAGCTTCCAGACTATGCCTGAGGGGTCCAGGTCAACGGGAAGTAACGTTACATATTCTAAAAATTGATCCACCCTGGGAGTGGGGTCCCCCTGAGGTTTCCCTATCTCCTTAAGGGTTGATATGGCGATTTTTCTCGCTTCATCCCTCATGAGCCTGAGACGGTACAGGGAGCCCTCCACCTCCCTCAGCATGTTCCACACCTGAATTTTATTTCCATAAAACATGAAAAACACAAAGAGCATAAGCCATGCTAACTGAAAAATCCATCCCCAAATGTCGCCTTGAGCAGGCCCCAACTGTGAAACTGCCGGAACCATGAATCAACCACCTTTCCCAAAGAAATGTGACATGGTTAGTAATAAACTTTTGGAGAAAAAGGATGAAAGGGAATGGGGGAATATGGCGCGCGCGTTTATGGGGGGCAGGTGAAGGGTATTCTAGGTCTTCCTACCTTTCTTGGGGCTTTTAGGTAGGTGAGGTAAGCTTCTGCCCAGTCTAGGGTTTCTTTGCTTAGGTAATGGGGTTTTGTGCGTGTTAGGAAGCAGATTTGTTCCTCTATTCTTTCAATTTTGCACCCTATTCCTTCTCTGCCTATTTTTCTTATTCGTGAGGACTGGAAGCCTGTGCTTCTCAGTTCTTTGCAGAGCTTTTCGACAATATCCCTTCTTAATATGGTCTGAGTTACGGTGTAGAAGTCTTTATATGCTCCTCCAACAGGTTTCGGCTTTTTTCCCTCCGCTTCGTGCCACCAGGCGTGCTTCGCCCAGTTTATTGGGTTGCTGTATTCCCAGGGGGCTTCGCTGGGATACTTCACCCTCCTTATTCCGTAAGGGTACACAGGCGTAGGTCTAGGTTTCCTTCGGCGTTTATAGGGCATTGGCTCTCACCACCTGCGAACGCTAAAGTATTATTAAAAAGTACTTTAGCTAAAAAACGGTTAAAATACTTTTAATAAACTCCAATCGTCACTTTCCCCTTTTGACAATCTCTTTTACTTCACCTACCCTTTGAGCCGTATCACTCGTATCTCAAAGCTTCCACTGGTCTTAACCTAGACGCTCTCCACGCTGGATATGCACTAGATATCAATATTACAGAGAAGGATGTCGCCACAGCTATGCCAATGTATAAGGGGCTTATGACAGGCGTGAACGATGCCATATAACCTTGACCCATTCCCATCCCCGCACCCATCCTCGCACCCCCTAAGATAATTGGTAAAAGGTAAGCTAAAAGATAAGCCAATGCGCATCCCAGGACAAGTCCAATTAAGCTACCTAAGAGCCCTATCAATGCGCCTTGGCTCATATACAGCAAGAGGACTCCCTTATCCTTCATGCCGAGAGCTTTGAGAATCCCTATCTCTCTCACCCTCTCGAGAACCGAGATCATCATGATATTTAAGGTTCCCAGACCAGCCGCTATGAAGGATGTGCCCGCAATGGCTAGAAGCAGTATATTAATCATGGATGTAATGCTGACCACGATCTCTGTGATTTGCTTTATGGAAGTAATACTGGCCCTCGCTCCGAAGAGGTATCCTATGAGCTCGGCTACCTGATCTACGTTCTCAACGCTGGCGGCTTTAACTAGAATCACCGTGTATCCTCCACCCCTCACAAGATTCTTTGCATACTCTAGAGGCATGAACACAGCCTTATCCGGAGATACTATCATAAGCGCTGTCCCGTAGTTGTCTAAAACCCCGACTACTATAAGCATGAGTGGTCTTTGACTCTGCACTAGGATGGGTTGTCCAGCTTTATATCGGGACTGCCCAGTGTCGTCAACCGCTATGTTGTAACCTATTAAGGCTTGTGGGGCAGGGACATCCAAGTATATGCTTCCGTCGATTAGCTTGACCTCGCCGAGGAAATCGATGATCTCTACGGATGATATGCCTATGAGGGTTACTGGGTCTTGTAATCCAGCTACTCTTACGTTCTGTAAAGCAAGCATCGGGGCGACCTTTGACACTCCTTCCAGACCCTTAAGTCTAGCAACATCTGCGTCAGTGAAGGGTGTCCCCCCGCGCACGGTAACTATTATTGTGTTGGGCCCTAGCTTTCCGAGGCTCTCGATGATGCTTACTTTGGCTCCTTCCACTTGGGCTGAAAGCGTTATAATAGTTGTCACTCCGACGGCGACTGCTAAAATTGTGAGAACGCTTCTAAGTCTACGCTGCTTCAGCTGTCTCCACGAGAGGAGGAGAATGTCTAGAGGCCTCATTTCTGTCTCCGCATCCTCTTTATTACGATTATGAATACGACCATAACGGTGGCTGATACCCCTAAAATTGTGGCTATGGTTAGAACTGGTCGGCCGAGAATCTCTAAGCCTCCTTGGGGCGTTTGGGGTGAAGTGCCTGTTTTAGGCGCCACATTTATGGATATACTGAAGGTTATGTTGTGTAGTGTTCTTAGATTATCCATGTAACTCAAGACAACAGGAAGCATTATCACATCTTCCGTAGTGTTTTCCAGTTGCAAATTTAAAGTAAAGGTCGTCGGCAAGTTGACCTCTATATTCCCAATATAGACTGATCTTGGTCCGAAGGGCTTTACTGGAAGCCCCTCAATCAGAGGTATGGCATATGCCGCGGCGGCTGTCGATGTTCCTACGTTGGTGACCGTAACAGTTATAGAGAATGGAGACCCTACGCGCGGTGTTGAAGGTATGACAGCTATATCCGTCAAACGTATCTCAATCAAGCCTCTTAGAAGCATACTCAGCTTCTCGTCGTTGCTCTGGACAATTCCTAGGTCCTCGTCGTGGTACGTCACCATTAAGGTCAGGGAGGCGGTCGGAGCTGTTGTGGCCGGTGGGACATATATCTCTGTGTAAATCTGACCACGCTCTCCCGGTTCCAGCCTATTAATGTACAGTGTATTTCTTCCGAAGATCTTTAATATAGCGTCAGGTGACACGACGAGTTTTATCTCCGAGAGGACTTGACTTCCAATGTTCTTTAACTCTAGACACACTTTACTGCTTTTACCTATAATCAACTCTTTGGGCTCCCAGTTTAATTCTAGAGGAGGCATTAGATTGGAAGGCCTCACAGGCAGTTGGAGGGTTTTGGAGAATAGGTAGGGGACGCTTCTAGGACCCACACAACCAACTTCTATGGTTAAGAGTAAGAGATTTCCCTTCATACCCGTGGGTACGTATATGCTTAAAGGTATAGTAACATTGTTTTTGAGCCCAAGCTTACCCGGAAGCGTAACGTCCTCTAATTCAGCTGATGCAGTGCTTGTTTGTACCTTTGTTATCTTGAGATTAGATGCAACCGCGTCGCCTTCGTTGCATAAGGCGATGAAGATCCGCTGTCTTCCCTCATAGAGGCTACTATTTAGAGCCTTGACATCTATGTTGGGTTTTCCCGTAACTTCAAACGCAACTTTCAACACATCTTTGGAGACAGTGAATCTTGAGACGTAATACTCGAGTTCAAGATCAGCTGTGTAATTGCCTCTATCCACATTTGAGGTTATGAATGTGGGAAATTCCAGCTTTACAGAAGATCCAACAGATATGGTTCCAGTAAAGTAGGTTGTGATCTTACTACTGCCTCCTAGGGCTTTGAAGCCCTCAGGCAAGGAAAGATCAGCTTTAACATTGCTAAAGGATGAACCTGACTCATATCTAAGAACCACGGTGAGGGTTGCTACATCCCCCGGAGATGCCTCTATCGGCTGATTGGTTCCCCAGTAAACCTTAATAAGCCTGAAATTGCCAAGCTCTTCGGTTATAGGCAGTTGGAGGGTTTTGGAGAATAGGTAGGGGACGCTTCTAGGACCCACACAACCAACTTCTATGGTTAAGAGTAAGAGATTTCCCTTCATCCCCGCGGGGACGTATATGCGTAAAGGTAGGGTAACATTTTCTTCAGGCTCAAGCTCATCTAGAAATGTACCGTTCTTTAATTCAACTGTTGCAGTGCTTGTTTGTACCTTTGTTATCTTGAGATTAGATGCAACCGCGTCGCCTTCGTTGCATAAGGCGATGAAAAACTGCTGGTTTCCTTCACAGAGGCTACTGTTTAGGGCCTTGACCTCTATGTTGGGTTTTCCCGTGACCTCAAATGCAACTTTCAAAGCATCTTTGGAAGCAGTGAATCTTAAGATGTAATACTCGAGTTCAAGATCAGCTGTGTAATTGCCTTTATCCACGTCGGGGGTTATGAATATGGGGAATTCCAGCTTTACAAAAGACCCAGTAGATATGGCTCCAATATAGTAAGTTGTGATTTTATTACCGCCTCCCACGGCTTTGAAGCCCTCAGGCAGGGAAAGATCAGCTTTAAGGTTGCTGAAGGGCGAGGTCGATTCGTATCTAAGGACTACGGTGAGGGTTGCTACATCTCCAGGGGATATCTCTATTGGCTGGTTGGTTCCCCAGTAAGCCTTAATAACAATGAAATTGCCGGACCCTTGGGATTGTATGGGCGTTATGAAGGTTATGGATGCGATAAGAATTAAAATGACCAGGCCAGATGTCCTAAATTTCATCATTTGGCTGGCACCTCCATCTCAACTATCCTTCCATCTCCCAGCTTAACGATCCTATCACAGACTTTGGTGAGTTCAAGGTTATGTGTAACCATAACCACCGAAACACCTTTCGCGTCCACGAGATTCCTGAATGCGTCTACAACAACCTTAGCAGAGGCGCTATCGATGTTTCCTGTAGGCTCATCTGCGAGAATGAGCTTAGGTTCATTGACGAGGGAACGCGCTATCGCCACCCTCTGCTGCTCACCTCCGCTGAGCTCTGTAGGCCTCTTATAGGCCTTATCTATAAGTCCAAACATTTTTAAAAGCTCTAGAGCCTTTGACCTGCGTAATCTCGGATCTACGCCGGTTATAGCCGTGGGGAGTTCCACGTTCTCTACAGCGGCCAAGTATGGGATGAGGTTGTAGAACTGGAAGATAAACCCCATCTTCCTATTGCGATACTCCGCGAGCTCATTTCGACCAAGCTTGGAGATATCAATATCATCCACGATAACCCTGCCACGGGTAGGCTCGTCTAGGCCTCCGATTATGTGGAGCAGTGTGGACTTACCTGAACCGGATGGACCTACAATTGCGATGAACTCACCACTGTAGACAACTACGTCCACCCCACGGAGAGCAGGATACTCAACCTTCCCAACTTTGTATATCTTCCATAAATCCTCCGTAACCACCAGCTCCTTCATGCATCTCCACCTGCGAAATATCTGTCAGCAAACTTCATTTTGTTTTCTCTCTTTAAGTTTCTTGCTCATTTCTTCGATTTTTTCCGCGGTACCGTTTAGAAATTCCCCAGCCTCTTTTAAAGATTGCTCTGTTAGGTTTTCCTCGACAGCTATTCTTAGATCGAAAAGCGCCTTTACAAAACGTCTGACGGGTTCCCGAATTTCCTGTAGTTTCTCAGGATGGGAAAACCAGAATCCGCTGAAGAATGGGGGTGCTAATAACCCTAACTTTTCCCGCAGCTTTTCTCTGAGTTCTTCATGTTCTTCAAAGAATTTCTCACCTTGTTCTGTAAGCATGTAACGCTTTATCCCACCTTCTTCCTTCGGTATCTCTTTTATGTAGCCGTTGTCTTGAAGCCATGCCAGAAGGGGATAGACTGAGCCTGGACTTGGTTTCCATTGCCCACCCATTTCTTTCCGAATTTCCTCCATGATTTCTGATCCGGACATGGGTTTCTCCTTTAAGAGTTTAAGCACATAGTATCTTAGGAATCCTTTTGGAACGCTTGCCATATGTCTTATCCATCGTCGGAATGGACGTGATGAAGACTCAAACATCGTATCACCAGCGTCCGATTCTTCGCCTCGCAGCGAGCCGTTCCTTGATTTCCTTTAACCGTTCCTCTGATAGGTAGTATTTGCCATCCACCTCTACGAAGATGCCTAACCGGCCTAGACGCCTTTCCATGGCATCTTTAAACTTCGGCGGGAGACCAAGCTCCTCAATAGTCATGGCCTTGTCAGGGCTTACGGCCCCCTTCTGACGAAACTTCTCAATGACCTCAAGCAACCTTTCTTTGATCTCAGCACGTCGCCCAAACATTCTATCACCAGCGATATCATATTTGATACCAAATGTGACATATAAATTTACTCTAAAAACGGTTAAAAGTACTTTTAATAGGAGGAAGACACCAATAATTAGAAGGGTGACGTAAGATTGAGGGTTACAGTGAGATTTTTCACCTATCTCAGAGAGATAACCCAAAAGAGGGAGGAAGAAATAGACCTGCCAAGTGGCGGCACCCTAGAGGAACTCCTGAGACTCCTCTCAAAAAATTACGGCCAAAAATTTACTGATTACGTCTTTAATGAGAGGGGGGAGGTGCAGTCCCACTTTCACTTTCTAATCAACGGGAAAAGCATAACCGCCCTTGACGGTTTAAAAACAAAATTGATGGAGGGCGATAAGGTCGCCATCGTCCCCCCAGTGGGTGGCGGAACTACCTTTCGCGTTCGTATTGGCGTTTGATTTCTTGCCATTTTTTGTGGATTTCTGTGCCTATGATTTCGGGTTCGTATCCTCTCATTATTGCTTCGGCTCTTGGACCTTCTGCATCTGTGGCGTATGCGTATCCTCTCGGATTTTCTGGTGTCGGGCGACAATATCTTGTTTTTAGAGTGTATACTGTGGTGCCCCACGATTTGGCAACCATCTCGACTGCTTTTTTGTCACACATTTTTACTTTTATAAGCGGTGCTGGGGCGCGTCCGCGTCGGCGTCGACACCTAACATATCCTTCACCTATGATTATGCCTAGTCCAATGTTCCTTAGAACGTTGCCCTCTGCAAAGGGCAGAGGTTTACGCAGTCTTCTTGGTCTGTATATTCTTTTATAGGGCATGGGCTTTTAACACCTCTACTTTTCAGGTTATGGTTATCCCTGGTTATTTCTGCCATTAAATACGTTGGGAAGGCCTTTTCTATCTGGACTTGTAGAAAGTTTCCTAGCAGGTCTTTTCTGCTCTTTACCACTATGGGTTTGTAGGCGAAGTTTCTCCCAACCCATGAGCCATTCTTCCCCTTCTCATCCACGATTATTTCTCCCTTCCAGTTGAGCCAGGCGCGGTTTTTCTCATGGCAAATCCTCCTAAAAACCGTGCTTAGCTTCAGGCTTCTTTCCTTCACCTCTTGCACAGGAATCTGCCCCATCCTCTCCGCGGGGGTCCTAGGCCTTGGGAAGAATTTCGAGATGTTTAGAACATCGGGTCTAATTTCCTCCATTAACCCTACGGAACGCTGGAAGGCCTCCTCGCTTTCGCCTGGAAACCCGCATATGATATCCGTGGCTAAGGTTATCTTAGGAATCTCCTTCCTAAAGGAGTGAACTATGTTCTTGAAGCCCTCCGCCGTGTAGGGGCGGTTCATGAGCCTAAGGACCCCGTCATCGCCGCTCTGAACGGGTAAGTGCAGAAACTTGAAGATCCTTTCATCCTTGTATGCTTCGATTAGGCGGTCCAATATTTCTATCGCATGGCAGGGGTTCATCATCCCAACCCTTATGAAGAACTTTCCTTTAATGGTGCAAAGGTCCTTCAGGAGTTCCGCCAGGTCGGTTCCGATGTCCCTTCCGTAGGCTCCCGTGTCCTGGGCCGTTATCCAAACCTCCTTTACTCCTTCTTTAATCGACCCTCTAACCCTGTCCATAAGGATTTCCTTAGGGTAGGAGAAGAGTTTGCCCCTGGCGAACCTGGTGCAACAAAAGGAGCAGGCGCTCCTGCACCCCTCCGCGATTTGGACAATCTCCACAAATTCATTAGTCCTCACCTTTGGCAACCTTGGCTTAATCTTAGGCTCCTCGGAGAAGATTCTCTTATTTTTCTCGCCTCTCTCAGCCTCTTCGACCGCTAAAAGGATTTCATTAATGGACTGGGGGTCCATGGCGATGGAAAAGTCGGGGGCCGCCCTCTCGATGGCGGGTAAATTGATCCTCGGCAGGCATCCGGCCACAATGAAGGGCTTATTCAGGCGGTTTAAGACCCTTAGACGCCAGAGCACCTTATCCTCGGTCTGTTTCTTCACGCCGCAGGTGTTGACAAGAATAACGTCCGCCCCTTCAGGAGTGGCACTTAACCCATATCCTGCCCCCATAAGATAAGCCAGCATTATTTC
>Ga0315306_10000279_pt1 | contig 24710 bp, 21 predicted proteins | sample TDP1_MG_FD_203803 | JGI IMG/M metagenome (GOLD analysis project Ga0315306, IMG submission 203803) | Freshwater sediment microbial communities from Lake Towuti, South Sulawesi, Indonesia - TDP1 | ecosystem: Environmental > Aquatic > Freshwater > Lake > Sediment | place: Indonesia: South Sulawesi... | reverse complement strand
AGTGGAAACCAGATGAGCTTACAAGCTTCCTAAAGACTATTGGCCTAGCGAACCCAGCCGGGGTCGTGTACAATGAACGGGAGAAGAAGATGTACGAGGTTATCTACTTCTCGGGACACATTGTCAGATGCTTAGAGAACATGACTAGGAGAAGGGATGTCACGCTACTCGACTGTGGTTGCGGCCGTTCGTATCTGCCGTTCTTTGTGAACTATGTTGCCAAAACGATGCGGAGAAGCATGAGATACGTAGGCGTAGACTCGAACGCCGTGCTCGTTGAGAGGTCAACCAAGATCCGCGATGAACTTTGCTGGACCAACATGGAATTTCATAAAAGTAGCATAGTCGGGTTTGTCCCCGAAGTGGATGTGAACATTGTGTGCGCACTTCACGCTTGCGACACGGCGACCGACGAAGCCATCGCCAGAGGCGTTCAACTTGGCGCCAGGTACATAGTGGTCGCGCCGTGCTGCCAGCGTCAGATCCTTGGACAACTCGGTCAGACTGCGAAAAACGTGCGGCCGATGCGACCTCTGCTAGAGAAGAAGATTTCCAAGGAGTGCGTGGGCGTCGCTCTTACAGAGACGTTGCGAAGACTTGCCATGGAAAGCTTCGGTTACAGGGTAGACGTGTTCGAGTTCGTTTCATCTAGGTACACGCCCAAGAACATTATGTTACGTGCTGAGAAGATGAGGAACAGGAACCGTGAAAGCCTGGATGCCTACAGGAGCCTGAGAGACCACTTCAACGTGAAACCCATAATCCAAGAGTACTTGGCAAGGCTTCAGTGAAGCGTCCTGTTAAGGAAGATATCTTGAGAGGTCGTCTTGTCGCGTTGTTCTCCAACGTTCCTGTATTCCTTTCACTCTGCCCACGAAGTAGTTCACTTGTTCAAGCCTTAGATCCCTAGGGTTCACTGTTTTATCTTCTCTCAGTCTTGGTCTGTACGGACGCAGTGAGAATGCTCTCATTGTGCGGACTTTGATGAAGCGGCTGCCTTCATAGCGGTAGACCGGTCTCTGTCTGTCCACATAAAGCTGGTCTCCTTGGTAGGATACCTCAATAACAACCTCAGGCTTGACCCAAAGATAGTCTTCTTCTTCATAGAGGGGCTCTACTAGATCCAGGATCGGCGAGATCGGCGAGAACTGAACCCCATCAGCAACATCTACGAAGCATCCGTCAGGAGCCATGAGAGCAATCTTCGCACCAAGGATTGGCCCAGCAGTGGTTGTTATGTGTCCTTCACAAAGTGGGCAGGAACCGGTATTCTTGCTCCATGCATGTCCATCTTGAGCCTCAAGAAGACGGCCAGCACGATCAAACCACTTAGACCTTGCCACTACCCCCTCTCTTTCCAGCTTCCTAAGCCAGAATGCGTCGAACCTCGTTCCGCACTTCTCGCACACGGGTCGGCCGGTACCGGTCATTCGGAAGGCCAAGATCACGGCGTCTAAGGTGTCTCTGAACTTGATCTTGTATTCTTGGTCGTCTTGGGTGTGCATTACGAGTCCTTCGAATCCTCTCGCTCTAACGAATCTGTTCCAGAAATCTTGAATCTTGTCGTAAGAATCTTGAAAGCTCCCTTCAACCCTCAGGTAGTCTGGAAGATGGACCACGCCACTGTCACATCCTGCAGGGAACATGAAATGGTCGCGCAGCTTCTCCCACCGTTCAATGTACCTCGACTTCGGTCTTTCGAAACCAAGGTTCTGCTTTGCCTTTGCGAAGTCGAAGACGGCTAGTCTGATTCTGCTCACATCGCTAGCCGATCTTGGATTCTTGATTATGCTTATGGATTTGTTAAACTCGGTCATGTAGCTTCTGCCTCCAATCTTGCGCACAACGTAGGTCTCACCCACAAATGCGAGGTCACTGGATTGGGTTAGGCGTTGGTTGAAGTACTCGGTCACAGGGTGTTTCTTTTCGTTGGCTAGAGAGTAGTAGCACCGTCCCCTAAGGCTCCAAGCGACGAAGCCGCCTCTCCTATCGTCCCACATAACCACTGACAGCATTCCATTGTACTTCACCTGCAACAGACCACCTGCGTCTGCTGGGAGCTGCGGAAGGCTGTCTCTTACTGCGAATCCATACTGTGACATCGCTGGCTTGAGCGCACCTAGGCTTGAACAGAAAGCTCTTTCGCGAGTGCCCATTTCAAAGAGCTCTTGCCCAAAGAACCTCTGATTGCAGCGCATCGATCTACACTTTCATTCTTGAGAGTTGAACAGATACAATGTCGTGTTCCGTATAAAAGGAAGTGGATTCACCAGCCAAAAGTGCACAAGACCGCCGAACCACTAAAGGGGATCGTAGCTTCAACATCGTGGGTGACATGAATTCACAAAATCCTTGATGATCAACGTATGAGAGCCATGACATAGTTGGACTGGGATATCTGAACACACGAAATCCTGAGCGCAGCAGCGATGTTGTTGTCTGCCGGGCTCCAAGGGCGCGCAAGGCTTAAAAGATCTATAGTGGAAGCGGTATGGGGGATTTGCGCGTTGAGGATAACTGATGTAAGAGTTCGTACATTCAAGCTCCCTCCTCCCAAGATTCCAAGGAAGCCCTTCTTCAACTCCATCCTGCTCAACCGGCCTCCGACACAGAATTGGGCATCGATCACCGAGGTAACCGCTGAGGGAGGGATAACTGGTTTTTGGCCAGGAGGGAACAAGGAGACGATTGAGAATCGAATCAGACCGAAACTGCTAGGCGAAGACCCATTAAATACTGAGCGCCTCTGGCAGAAGATGTACATGGGAGGGAACCGCAAGCCTATCGCCAAGGGTGAATACATAGCTGCCATGAGCTACGTGGACAACGCCCTCTGGGATTTGGCGGGAAAGGCTCTGGGTCAACCCGTCTATAGACTCCTTGGGGGTTATGCTGACCGCGTACGCGTCTACGCGGCGGGTGGCTACTACGCCGAAGGCAAGAGTATCGAGGACCTTGTCAGGGAGATGGAGAGCAACGTAGCTGAGGGGTTCACAGCGGTCAAGATGAAAGTGGGAGGTTGGCGGTTCGGTGTCAGTATGGAGACCGATGTAGCACGCGTCAAGGCGGTTAGAGAAGCCCTAGGCAACGAGACTGACCTAATGGTTGATGCAAACAACGCATGGAATGCCTACGAGGCAAAACGATTCGCCAAACTAGTGGAACAGTATCATCCCTTCTGGTTTGAGGAGCCCGTACACCCTGACGACATGGACGGAAGTCTTGAGTTGAAGGCCTCCACCACGATCCCAATAGCCTCTGGCGAGAACGAGTTCACAAGATACGGCTTCAGAGACCTTATCGCCAAGAGAGCAGTAGACATAGTGCAGGCTGACCCTAATGTGGCAGGAGGCCTCACCGAAATCAGAAAGATCGCCGCCATGGCAGACGCTTATCACATTCACTTCGCGCCACATGGCGGTCACATCATTGGGAGCCACGCTGTAGCAGCCTTCCCAAACGGGCTTATTGTGGAATGCTATATCAGCAGGGCCAGCCCGTACAGAGACCCGGATCCAGCTCCAACCCTTTACCAAGACCACTTAGAGATCAAGGACGGATGGATCGAGATACCAGACAAACCTGGCTTCGGCATGGAGATCAACAAAAAGACAGCTCAAAAGTACGAGTTGAAGTCAGACGATCGTTAAAAGTCATCTCAAGCTCTCATGTCGCCACAAAGACTTGAACTGAAAGAACTGAAAGCTTTCATTTCGCCTTCCAGATGCCCTAATGTCTGCCGTAGGGCAAACCTTAGGCATGGAGGCCGCCGCCGGGATTTGAACCCGACCTCCAGGCTCCACAGGCCTGTACGCTACCAGGTTCCGCGGGCCATCGGCATTTTCCTCTACGTTACAGCGGCCACGGTTCACTCTTTTCCGGAGTGTTTGATTTAAGAGTTTCTCCGAGAGTGTCTAAGTAGTCGAGTGTTAGCCTTTAATATGCAATCGTCTATATTGGGTTGGCGGTTCGGATGGGCGACGCCTCCTTGGCCGTCATTGAATCCCAGTTGAAAGGGAAGACCCTCATCGTTTACTGGTTTATGCTCAAAGCCCAGAGCACTCCCGTCGGCGTACGTGAGATTCAACGTGCCCTCGGCTTGTCCAGCCCAAGCGTTGCCGCCCACCACCTAGACAAGCTACTGTCACTTGGCTTAGTCGAGAGGAACATGAGGGGCGAATATTTCCTGGCCCGAGAGGTCAAGGTTGGCGTTCTGCGGTTTTTCACGCGGCTAGGTCGCTTCATGGTCCCGAGGTACCTTTTCTACTCTGTCTGGTTCACAACCATGCTTTTAGTCTACTTGGTACTTTACGGTCCAAGCGGAAGCATCCACAACATCGTGGCCATGATCTTTGGAGCTTTGGCCTCAGGAATACTGTGGTTTGAAACCATTAGGCTCTGGATGGAGAAACCCGTTTAGCTCCGCGAAAAGCTCATTCTTGTGAGGCATCCAAAACTCTGACGCAAAGGCTCAAGTCTTAAATCGTTCAAGAACGTTCTTTCTCTTAGCCACCCAGAAGAAGAGGAATAGGCTTGAAGTTAGCTGTTCAGGAGAACATTGTGCCCGGAACCACGCTTTCAGAGAAGCTTGCCAACATGGAACGGTACGGGTTTGAAGGTGTCGAAGTTGGAGGCGGCGTCATAACTCAGAAACTTGAGGAAATAAAGCCCGCGTTAAGCACTTCAAGGATCAAGTTTTCTACTGTCTGCGGATCGCCTGGCACTCTTCTGGGCCCAGACAGGAAAACTAGGGAAGAGGCAATGGAAGCGGTAAAGGAAAGGCTCAAAATAACCGCTGACTTAGGAGGTGTAGGAGTCATCACCGTCCCGCTGTTTGGAGGACCAAAGATAACGGATCTGTACCCATGGTACTCAGACATCAAGAAAGTCGAGAAACGAATCCTTATTGAGGAATGCAGGATCCTTGGCAAGTACGCAGATGATGTGGGCGCCTACGTGATCCTTGAACCCTTGAACCGATATGAGACCCACCTTCTGAACACGCTTGAGCAGGCGATTGAGATATGCGATGCCGTCAGGAGAGAGCACGTGAGGCTCATGGCTGACTTCTTCCACATGAACATCGAGGAAGTAGACATACCGGCCAGCCTTAGGAAAGCCGGAGGCTACATCGTTCATATACATCTCGCCGACAGCAATAGGCAATTGCCGAGGTACGGGCATACTGACTTTAGATCAGGCTTCAAAGTCCTAAGGGATTCCGGCTACAGGAACTTCATGGCACTTGAATGCGGGATTCCTGGAGACCCAAACAAGACCTTGCCCGAGTGCGTAACGTATCTAAAGCAGCTTCTCTAGAAGGGATTGAGGGACTTTACATGGTCGACAAGGTTCGATTGGGGATTATTGGCTGCGGCGGCATTGTGGTTAGCCACCTAAAGGGCATCATCAGGAACCCTGATATCACACTCGAAGCCTTCTGTGACGTGAACGTGGAACGCGCAAGAGCCGTTGCCCGAGAATACAGCGGAGAAGAAGCCGCAGTGTTCGATAAGGCTGAAACGATGTTTAGAGAAACTCGGCTTGACGCCGTCTACATTTGCGTACCACCTTTCGCCCACGGAGCTGAATTCGAAGCTGCAGAGCGGGGCTTGCCGTTCTTCGTAGAGAAACCAGTCAACGTCAACTTGAGCCAAGCAAGGCAGATCGCATCAGCCGTCGCGAAAAAAGGGCTGTTGACAAGCGTTGGTTACATGAACCGCTACCGAAAAGGCATACAGAGAGCACGAGCCCTGCTAAAAGAGGATACGCCGATTCTGCTGCTCGGCGGATGGATAGGCAGAACACCACGAGTTGCCACCGCTGCTCCAATTTTCAGCTGGTGGGTTGAGAAAGCGAAAAGTGGCGGACAATTCCACGAACAGGTTACACACTCAGTTGATCTGGCCCGTTTCCTATGCGGCGAAGTCGCAGAGGTGCATGCTTTTCCGGCCAAGGGCTTCAACAAAGGTGTGGCGCCCAACTACAACATCGAAGACGCCAGCGTAGTGAACCTCAAGTTTGCCAACGGGGCCATCGGAAACCTTTGGGCCTCCTGCTCTTCAAACGGAGGTGGAGGGGGAATCAGCCTAAGCATATACGCAGGCGGGACAACGGCGCTCTTCACTGGCTGGGAGCACTCGCTTCGCCTACTTAGGGAGGGGATGGAGCCTGAGGAGATTCCTGGAGAGCAGAACATATTCGAGATTGAAGACAACGCCTTCATCGACGCCGTCAGGCTGAGAGACTCGTCGAGAATTCTCTGTCCATACTCTGACGGGCTCAAAACGCTTGAGGTCACCCTCGCAGCCAACGAGTCCATGAGCACTGGTAAACCTATTAAGGTCCCTCCGAAATAGACTTGACAACAGAAAAGGTTCTGGAGTCTGGAAAAGACATGAGAAAAGTGAGATTCGGCGTAGTGGGACTCAAGGGGATAGGTCAAACTCATCTGAGGGCAATAGCGTCCACTGAGGAGGCTCAACTGCTAGCCGTTGCTGATATTGACGAAGGGGTAGGCAAGTCCACGAGTTCGCAATACGGCGTCGAATGGTATAGGGACTACGAGAAGATGCTGGAGCTGAATGACGTTGACGCTGTTACCATCTGCACGCCACACTTTCTGCATGCGCCTATGGCTGTCAAAGCTCTCCAATCCGGTAAGCATGTCCTAGTCGAGAAACCAATGGCCATAACCGTGAAGGAAGCTGACGGCATGGTGGAGAAAGCCAGAAGCAAGAATGCAAAGCTTGGCGTAGTCTTCCAGTACAGAACGAACCCGACTAACCGAGAGATCAAACGGCTCATAGACACGGGCGAACTCGGGCGCATATACCGCGTCTGCATGGAAGCCTGCAACTTCAGAACCCAAGCCTACTACAATAGGGATGCTTGGAGAGGAAAGTGGGCAACCGAAGGCGGCGGCGCTTTAATAAACCAGACAATTCACGAGCTTGATCTGTTGCAATGGTTCGTCGGCAAACCATCCAGACTTCTAGGCCAGATAAGCACGATGTACCACAACGTGGAAGTTGAGGACATTGCCAGCGCGACAGTCCTGTTCGAGAACGGCGCACACGGCATCATCCAGCTTGGCATCGTAGACCCAATCCGAACAGAAAGGCTGGAGATCTGCGGCGAAAAGGGAACGATCGTGACGGAAGGGGGCAAGACCAAACGCGCCATCCTAGGAAAAAACCTCAAAGAATTGGTCGCAGAAGAGGCGGCATGGCCCAAACCTGCAGCTCCTCAGTTCTTGGATGTGGAGCCCAAAGAGATAATGGGAGGAGGGCACGGCGCCGTCATGAAGGACTTCGCTCGGGCGATACTTGAAGATAGAGAGCCGCTAGTCAACGGCGAAGACGGAAGAACATCCCTAGAGATCGTGAACGCCATAATCCTCTCTTCGTTCGAAGCGAAACCAGTGACCTTTCCTATCAACAGAGAAGCCTACAGCAACCTCATAAGGAGACTGTCCAAGAAGGGCCGAGAACCATCTTAGCGAGTATTTGCAGCCTCAGTCGATGCGCCCTCGAATCTCACAACCTTTCTGTGTCAACAAGATTTAATTAACGGTAGCACTTTTTGGTCTTCATGCGATTTGTGGCCAGAGTTGAGGTTGGTCTTAAGCCCGGTCACTCCGATCCAGAAGGGGAGACCACAAGGGAGTCCCTTGCAGAACTTAACTATCGCGTAGACTCCGTCAAAGTAAGCAAGGTCTACGAAGCGCTTTTGGAGGCTTCATCGCTCGCTGACGCAGAAAGGCAAGTTGAGGACATGTGCAGGAGGCTTCTCGCAAACCCAGTCAAAGACAACTACGCCGTTCAGATAGAGGAAGCCAAATGAGTGGCTCAACCTACGTCAAGAGGAACGTCCCGTTTGAGCTTTACGAAATAGACCTCCAGAAGGCAGATGACAAGCAGCTTCTGAAGATAAGCGATGAACTTGGTCTTGCTCTAAACCTTGACGAGATGAAAGCCATCCGAAGACACTTCGCAAGAGCACGCAGAAAGCCGACCGATGTTGAACTCCAAACTATAGGTCAGACATGGTCTGAGCACTGTTTCCACAAGACCTTCAAGGGGACAGTTGTCACCGCTGAGGGAAAGGAAATCAACTCTCTTCTCAAGACCTACATCATAAAGGCCACGAAAGAGCTGAACAAGCCCTGGTGCCTTTCAGTCTTTGAGGATAACGCTGGCATAGTCGAGTTTGAAGGTGAAACGGCCATCGCCGCCAAGGTTGAGACCCACAACCATCCGTCAGCGATAGAGCCGTTCGGAGGAGCCGCAACCGGTACTGGCGGCGTGATCCGTGACATACTTGGCGTCTGGGCTGACCCGATCGCTTGCACAGACGTTCTGGGCTTCGGACCTCTAGACTACGATTTCAGCAAGCTTCCGCAAGGCGTCAAGCATCCCAAACATGTTTTCCGAGGTGTCGTGGCAGGCATCGGAGCCTACGGGAACAACATGGGCATCCCAACAGTCAACGGTGCCATATACTTTGACGAGAGCTACACAGGAAATGTCATCGTCTACTGCGGATGCGTAGGAATTCTTCCAACAGGGAAATACATCAAGAATGCGAAGCCAGGTCAACACCTGGTTCTGGCAGGAGGAAGAACAGGAAGGGACGGAATCCACGGCGTCACGTTCGCGTCACTGGAGCTCACCGAGAAGTCTGAGGAGGTTTCCAGACCTGCCGTCCAGATCGCGAACCCAATCGAGGAAGAGAAACTCAAACGGGCAATCATAACAATACGCGATCTAGAACTGGCTTCTTCCATCACTGATCTTGGTGGGGGCGGACTGTCAAGTGCTGTTGGCGAAACAGCTCATAGATTCGACTGCGGGGTCGTCGTGGATCTGGAAGAGGTGCCCCTGAAATATCCGAACATACCTCCTTGGGAAATCTACATCTCTGAGTCCCAAGAGAGGATGTTGATCACTGTTCCCGCAGAGAACTTGAAGAAGGTCATAGAGACATTCGAGTCCGAAGGTGTTGAAGCCACTGCGATTGGGAGGCTAACAAAAGAAGATACTCTGAGACTCCGCTACAATGGCTACACAGCCGCCGAGCTTGACATGAACTTCCTCTTCGATCCACCGAAGGTTCGAAGGTTCGCCGAATGGAAAGAACCGTTATTTCCTGAGCCTGGCTTTCAGGAGCCCAAAGACCTGACAGATGATCTATTGAGTATTCTAGCATCTCCCAATGTCGCGAGCAAGGAAGCCATAATCAGGACCTATGACCACGAAGTCAAGGGCAACACTGTGCTGAAGCCTCTATGTGGAAAGCATGACGGACCAGGGGACGCTGCGGTCATCAAACCCTTAGACGACTCATGGAAGGGGCTTGTGATCTCCTGTGGAATGAACACCGAGTATGGAAAGATCGACCCGTACTGGATGACGGCATCCGCGATTGACGAAGCCATACGAAACAACGTAGCCGTGAGCGGGCGACGAATAGCCTTGCTCGACAACTTCTCATGGGGTAGCCCCGAGAAACCAGACAGACTCGGCGGGCTCGTGAGAGCGTGTGAGGCTTGCTACCATCTCGCTAAGGGTTTTGGGACGCCATTTATCTCAGGAAAAGACAGCTTGTACAACGAGTCCCCTATAGGTCCTGTGACACCAACGCTACTCGTCACGGCCATCGGGTTAACCCCCGACATAAGAAAAGCAGTAACGATGGATGCAAAGGCGTCTGGAGACCTGCTCTACGCTGTGGGAAGAACATACAATGAGCTCGGTGGCTCGGAATACTACAAGCTCAAAGGTTTCGTCGGCAGGTCGGTTCCGCAAGTCAGACTCCAAGAGGCAAAATCCACAGTAAACGCCTTAACACGTGCTATAGATTCAGGGTTGATACGTGCATGCCATGACACTTCGGAGGGGGGAATAGCCGTCGCAGCTGCTGAAATGGCTTTCTCAGGCGGCTACGGGATGGACATCTGGCTGAGTAGAGTAAGAAGATCTGAAGATGTCTCTAGGAACGATCATGCGTTGTACTCGGAGTCAAACAGCCGGTTCTTGGTTGAAATCCCCCCGAAAGCGAAGGGAGATTTCGATGAGATCATGAAGAACGCCGTCTACTCGATAATTGGCAGGGTCAGAAAGGACCCAATCTTCTCCATTTACGGTCTAGCGAACAAGGGAAAGGTTGTCGAGGCAAGCCTAGAGGAGCTGATGCAGGCTTGGAAGAAGACCTTCAAGGCGTGAAAAGATGAAGAGAACAGACATTAAGGTCTGCGTAGTCAGAGCAGGCGGGACGAACTGCGACGCCGAAACAAAGAGGTCAATCGAAGACTTGGGCGCCAAAGCAAGCGTAGTCCACGTGAACGCACTTGCCAGAAAGCAACCCTTGCAGGAGTATGATGCCCTAGTTTTTCCGGGCGGCTTCTCTTATGGCGACTACGTCAGGGCAGGAGCTATATTGGCGAAAGGGTTCCTAGCCAAACTCGGCAAAGACCTGAAGGCATTCGTCAATAAGGAGAAGCCTATCTTGGGCATCTGCAACGGCTTCCAGATTCTGGTTGAGGCTGGTCTATTGCCCGGATTCAATGGCATGTCCCAGTATCCAGCGGCAGCTTTGGCGACCAACTTTCCCATAGGCTTTCGCTGCCGGTGGACCGACATTAAACACGAGAACAGGGGCAGGTGCGTCCTTACAGGGAAGATTCCGAAAGGGAAGGTCGTCAAGATGCCTATTGCACATAGCGAAGGAAGGTTCATTTTCCCGAAAGAGAAGGAACAAGACTACTTGCAGAAACTGATCGACAATGATCAGCTTGTGTTCAGGTACTGCGACGAGACCGGACAATATGCTGAGGGCGAGTATCCAGCTAACCCGAACGGTTCCTTCTACGACATAGCCGGCATCTCCAACCCCAGTGGAACCGTTTTCGGGCTGATGCCCCATCCAGAGAGGGCGTGCTACGGGTGGCAACTGCCGGACTGGACAACAACGGGACAGCCGCCGACCCATGGCGACGGAAAGCTCATCTTCGAATCTATGATCGACTACGTGACCAGACGCTTCTAGCCCTCAATACGCTAGCGTAGCAGGACGGCCGACATCTTCTTGCTTGATTCGTATCCGGCGAAGACTACCTTCAGGACATCTCTTCCGAATCTGCCAGTTGACAAAGGTTCCTTGTCTTCTTGGATGCATTTGACGAAGTCGCTTAGCATGTTACAGAACCCGTATTGAACCTTCTCGTCGACGACGGGTGAGGTCCATCCTCTGCTTATGGTCGCCTTCTCGACAACATACGAATACCCAACATCGCTATAGACTCGTATTGGATTCGCGTTGGTTAGGTCAATGAACGCCATGCCTTCTGAACCGTAGATTTCGGTCCTATCTTGCATGCCGCCCTTCGTGACGTAATTCGACTGGGCTATGCCTGAGCCGCCGTTCTTGAACCGCATCAACATCACAACGTAGTCCTCAGCCTCAAGGTTGTGAAGAAGGTTCCCCAACTCGGCGTAGACCCGTTCGACAGGGCTGTTCATCAAGTGCATGATCAGGCCGATTGGGTGAACCGCCATGTGGATTAGAACGCCTCCTCCGCAGTACTCCTTCTTCGTCGCATAGCGCGAATGGGTTCCGCCGTGCTGTTCGCGGGCTTCAATGGCCAAGATTCTGCCCAATGCCCCTTCTTTGATGATGTCGTACATCCGTTCGGCCGCTGGAGTGTAAAGCCAGTTCTCGCCGTAAAGGAGTTTGACGCCTGCTTTGCCGCAAGCCTCGACCATCTTGTCCGCTTGCTCCATAGAGATTGCAAGAGGCTTCGTACAGAGCACATGCTTCCCATGTTCCGCAGCAGAGACCGTGACTGCGGCGTGAACGTAGTTGGGCACGCAGACGTTCACTGCATCTACATCATCCCGCTCGAACATTCTCTCGTAATCGGTATACCAAGCCTTCAACCTGTACCTCTCTGCAAAGCCCTTGGCGTGCGCCGCAGTCTGTGAAGACACCGCCACGAGCTCGATATTAGGGTTCTCATTGTAGCATCTGACGTACATGTCCGACAAGAAGCCGGCACCAACCAGACCCATTCCAATCTTCTGCAAAACCTCAACCTCCATTTGACCTATCAACCGTCTTCGAGATATATTGTGAAAGGCTTAAAACGTTTCTTGGGTATAAACTCGGAAGGACAAGACAGAGGTGAACTGAATGAAACGAGCCACTGAAGCTCTGGAATTGAGGGTGATCTTCTACGGTGTAGGCTCCATAGGCAGTAGCATAGCAAGGCTGCTCCTCACCAGGAAAGGAGTAAGAATAGTTGGCGTTGTCGACGCTGCTCCTGACAAAGCTGGAAAAGACCTAGGCGACGTGATCGGAGCCGAAGAACGGCTTGGAGTCAAAGTCAGAGATGACCCTGACGGATTGCTGCGGGAGGTAAAAGCCGACATCGCTGTTCACGCAACATCCTCCTTCCTCAAGGAAGTCTATCCGCAACTGATGAAGTTGGTTCAGAACGGCCTAAACGTTGTCTCAACATGCGAGGAGCTCGCTTACGCCTACATTTCTGACCCCGCCTTGGCCATGGAACTTGATAAGGAGGCAAAGAACCACGGCGTCACGGTGTTGGGAACTGGCATAAACCCAGGCTTCGTCATGGACACCTTGCCGCTTACGCTAAGCGGCATATGCCAGGAGATCAAGCATATCAAGGTTGAAAGGGTCATGGACGCAGCCAAACGCAGACTGCCCTTCCAGAAGAAGATCGGAGCTGGACTCTCGGTGGAGGAGTTCAGACAGAGTATTGCCGGCAAGCTCATCACTGGTCATGTGGGTCTTGAACAGTCCATCGCTATGTTGGCGGATGGGTTGGGATGGAAACTCGAAAGCATCCAAGTGGGCACGGCAGAACCTGTAGTAGCTGAGAAGCCAGTGGCAAGTAGGGACATAAGAGTAAACCGCGAACAGGTTGCGGGACTAGCGCAGTCAGCCTATGGGATGATGAAAGGAAAGCCCGTCATAACCCTAATCTTCAGAGCGTACATTGGAGCTGAAGAGGAATACGACTCGGTGACAATCGAGGGAACACCAGCCATTCAAGAGAAGATAACACCATGCGTGCACGGGGACCTCGGAACAGCGGCCATTATCGCGAACATGATCCCGAAAGTACTCGACGCTGAGCCAGGCTTGAAGACAATGAAGGACTTACCGATCCCCTCAGCGGCCCTAGGAGACATGACCCTTCGCGCGAAGCGATGATATCAGACAGATGCCTCTGACCATCACGGTTGCTGAGCTTCCGCACCGGTTTCCTGTTTGCTCGCTATCTTGGGTTCTTTCTTCTTGAAGATTCTGTTGCCAATAAGGCCACCGGCAGCACCTAGCGCTCCAACTATCGCAGAGTTCACGAGGGTCATTACGAATAAAGCTGCCGCCACATTGGGGTTGCTGAAGGCTCTGAAGGTTTCAGGCGAGATGATAGCGTAGCTTACGAACTGCAGTATCAGGGAGAGCACAAAGCTCAGAAGAAAACCCATCTTGATGCCTGTTGCCACGATGCCAACGACAAAGAAGGTTACAAAAAAAGAGGATTATCTGAGGACCGTCCTATCCGGCAAGTCGCAGACCTATGCCGAGCGCAGAGAGAGCTATACCAGCTATGACCGCGTGAATGATCTTCGTGTTCATGCTTCCGCCATGTCTGCGTTAGATGTGGCAAGTGGATTGTATAACAGGCTTATGTTTCTTGCTGAATTCTCGCCAATCATGTTATCTCATAAACTTTCTCTCTCTTGACTTTGCTGGCCGCCCCAAGCTTTCATCACTCTTTGGCCTAGTATATTCTGAAGTTGGACTTGCTTCTCCATTCTTCTCCGACTTCTGGAATCCACGCGTCACTTGTCATATAGAGGGCTAACTGACCAGTCTTGGCGTTGATCACGTATGCGCCTATTCCAGCGGTGTAAGCAAGCCACATCGTGCCAATCATGTCGGGGTTCGGAAAAGCCGTTTTATAGGGCGGTTCCTCGTAGGCCTCAGCAAGTACGTAGGGTCTTGGAACTTTACAAAGAATCTTTCCTATGGGATTGGAGAGACGTAACGCAGCTTCCTGCTCGAACTCTCTTTTTGAGACTAGCAGTGTCCCACGATGTCTGCTGTACTCCAGCCGTTGGAGGTCAATGAATCTGCCGCCTCCAGTCTGATAGAACCTTGGGAGAAGCAGCCTTGACATGACAGATCGCTCAACCTTTGCTGAGAAGTCTGCCAAAGCGTCGAGGTATCTTCTTCCAAGCTCCAAGGTTCTTGTGCACCTGGAGCTACATGGCGCATGGGCGACAGCCCAGAACTCAACAGGAATGCTTTGGTCTTTGCCGGCGTCTAGGAATTCTTCATAGGCTCTTGCTCTTGATGAGGGTCCCTTCTCCGCATGGAGTTCAGCACTCAGGGTAGTCGAACATTGCACCTTCAAGCCTAACAAGCGCCTTTACGAGTTCTTCGCAAGCCTTCTTCGCGCCTGAGACTTTGGGATGCCTTTTCGCCCTATCGAAGTGTGAACGAGTCTCTTTCAACTGTTTGTTTAGCTCTGCAACTGCCTCATCGGTGCATACGGTCATTCTTGTCTGATAGGAATCTGAGGGACCATCCTCGAACGAGATGAGATTACGAAGCCTGCAAAACCTCTGAAACTCCTCTCGAGCTTCCAAAAGGATGACAAGTTCTGCAATGGGCTTGACGCCCTTTACAACAGCTGCTAATGACACTATGTCTCTAGCATGCAGACTCGCAAGCGAATGGTATTCTGACATCCTTCGGGGCATCATCTCTCTCAAACCGGTGGTGGGGTCAGCCTTCTTTGTTGCGCAGGTACTTTCGTCCATCTAATGAAGTCCGGGCTTGGCGGCTCGGTTTCGAAGAGAACCTTCCTCTGCGACTCTAGCATGCTGTTCTTGCCTTCAGCATATTCTGCAGCTGTAACCAGTGCATGTCCCATGCTTTGCGCTACATCAACAACATTGCCTGCAGCCTCTTTCCAGTTTTCGTCTCTGAGGAGATGATGATCCAGTATTGTCGTGGGCACGATCTTTACTATGCTTTCAAGGTTTCCCATGGCCTGTATTGTCTTTTCAGGGCTTTCCCGAAATTCAGGAAGGTAAAGAGGAGGGCCCCCCACAATGGCAAGTTGCGGCTCCTCAGAGATAATCACTGAAACAGTGTCTTCGCAGCTTGGACCTTGCACATCTGGCGCGAACAGCACCTTTTCAGCTTCGTGCGCGATCGTAACCATCAGGACCCAACCGAGCTCTGAGCCTTCAAAGCCGTGGAAGACGGGTTTGGAGAACGTTATTGTCGTGGCTCCGAACCTGAAAGACCGAGCGTCCACGAACTCGAGCTTGCTGGCGTGCCTGCCTCCTGTCCTCTCGAACATCCATCCTCTATGCCTTTGGCTCGGGTTTATCTTGGACTTGTAGCTCTTCGCGAAAACAATCTTCCCTTTGTAGGTTTTCTCAGATATTTCGGCCGATGACCAGTTGCTTGCCCAGTCAGTGTACGAGGGCGTGTGATGGTCAAAATGGTAGTGACTAATTGTGACGACATCCGACTTCTCCGCGAAGTCAAGGATAAGATTCCGCCGCTCCTTGAGAGCTTGGTACTCCTTAGGATGCGGCGGGTAGCCGTAGCGGCTGGGACCTAACGAGATACCCGCGTCCAAGAGAACCTTGATGTCAGGCGTCTCGACGAAGGTGCACATGGAACGAACTCCGAGGCTCTCGAACGCTAGTGGCAAGACCTTGATCTTTGAGGCTTTTGGCATTTGGGCACCTTGCTGACGAACCACTAATTCCAAGAGATGGCGTTGTCTCTTATCTCAGTTCCCCTCGACAAGCGAGGGGGACGCGACGCTTGAGACGATAGAAGTGTGGGTTCCACACTCAAGATCCACATCATTATGTTTGGATCAGTAGGGTCAGACCTGTCATCACCCACAACTAAGAAAAGCATTCCGACGTTATTTAAGCTAACTCCCTGCTTGTCTTTAAAGCCTTAAATACTATCTGTCTTCTTTCACTCCAATCCATTGAAGGGACGGCGGATGGTGAGAGAATCCTCCTATGACTTTCTTAGGGAAAGGAACATCATAGTTCTCATCTCGTGCCGCATCCTGTGGGGTCTCACCCAAACCCTCTTCCATCCGTACTTCAGCCTTTTCGCTCTAGCCCAAGAAGGGGTCACTCCTGAGCTACTAGGACTCATCATCTCAATAAGAGCGGTCGGGACAGCAGTTCTGGCACCCTTGGCCGGCTACATGGCTGATTCCTTCGGGAGAAAGAAGATGATATTCGCTGGAACTGCCCTTCATGCCATCTCATACCTTTTCTATCTTGCGGCAACAGATTTCAAGATGATCTTCATAGGCTCGTTGATAGAAGGGCTTTCAGTCATCCACTTTCCTGCGCTACAAGCTATCACTCAGGACTCGCTCACCAAGAACAAACGAGGTCTAGGTGTCTCCACCACAACAGGGCTTCAGGCTTTGCCAGGCCTAGTATCGCCCTTCATAGGCGGGGTTCTTGCGGAGAGGATGGGAATTGACATGGGGATGAGGATCGGCTTTGCTCTAGCTTTCGGAATGGGCTTGGCAGTTGCCTTGATCAGGTTGAGGTTCCTTCGAGAGACGCTTGAAGGCAATGCCGCTGAAGCCCAGACAGGAAGCATTGCCTCGCTAGTGAAGGAATCCTATGCCAGCATGTTCAAGCTTCTCAAGGAGTACCACGGCTTACGAGGGCTCATCATCTTGTCAATAGTTGACACCTTCTTTGGCTCCATCACAGCACCTTTCTGGGTTGTCTACGCGAAGACAATCATAGGACTCGGTACCGTAGAATGGGGCATCATCGAAACCACAGCGGCAGCGATCAACACATTCTTCCTCCTCTTCTCAGGAAGGTTCGTTGACCGTTACGGAAGCAAGAGGGTCATGTTGGCAAACCTTCTGATGGCGCCAGCCGTGAACCTCTCCTTCATATATTGCCAGAGCTTTCAGCAAGTGCTGCTATTCCGCGTGTTACTTGCCACGAACAACGCCTTCATCATGCCAGCGGCAACAGCCCTCCTAGCAGACATGGTCCCGAGAGAACGCAGAGGAAGAGCCACGGCGGCGATTGGCTGGCAGCCAGTAATCATATCCTTGGGCGCAATGTCGTCAGGGTTCTTTAGGTTCCCCCCATACTTTTCAGGGTCAGCCCTAAGCGGGTACGTCTTCAGCATAGATGCTCGGCTTCCCTGGTACCTTTTGGCAGCTGGCTATGCCTCTGCCTCCGTGATATGCAAGTTCCTGATCAAAGAGCCTAGAGAACCCGCAGACTGAGTGAGTGTGAGCCAACGGAAAGATTTGTCTCCTATTTGGCCTGAACGGCATGCAACCCTGTAACTTGCAAAGAAGCTATAAATACACTCAGACTGCCTTTGAGTATATCTGAACTCCAACTACATCTACTATGGTGTTCAAGCTGGACTGCCCAACTATTAGGGGAATTTGGATGAAGCTGAAGCTTCCATTGGGAAAGATTTCGCCTGAAACCCTGAGAAAAGTCGTGTTCGAGCACTTGGGAGCACCCAATCCAGATGTGATTCTGGGACCCGCTCTGGGCGAGGACGGAGCAGTAGTAAGAGTAGGAGACAAGGTGGTCATCTCGTCGATGGACCCCATAACCGGAGCAGTCGAAAGGATCGGCTGGCTTGCCGTGAACATAAATGCGAACGACGTGTCAACATTCGGGATACCACCGACCTTCTTCTCATCCTGCCTTCTATTGCCCGAGAACTCTCAGGAAAAGACGGTCCAGACGATATGCATGCAGATAGACTCAGCCGCGAAAAAGCTCGGCATAGCAGTGATCGGCGGTCATACAGAGGTCACGCCGGAGCTGAACAGACCAATAATCGTGGGCTACGCTATGGGGGTAACTGAACCCGGCAGGTATGTGACCTCGGCCGGCTCTAAACCCAGAAACAAATTGATCCTCACAAAAGGAGCAGGGATAGAGGGCACAGCCATCCTCGCAACCGAGAAGCACGACACACTCATAAGAGCGCTCAGCGAAAGCCTCTTGAAGTCCGCTAGGGCTTTCTACAGACAGATTAGTGTCGTTGAAGAAGCGGTTCTGGCCTTCAGCGTCGGGGGCGTGACAGCAATGCACGACCCCACGGAAGGAGGAGTAGCCGGTGGAGTACACGAGCTCGCAGACGCATCAGGCCTGGGTTTCAGAATCTTTGAGAAGGATGTTTTCGTTGCTCCAGAAACCTCTGAAATCTGCAAGTTCTTCGAGATTGACGCCCTTCAACTCATCGGCTCAGGGGCACTCCTCATCTCCGCGGAACCAAGGTTCGCTGAGAAGATCGTGAAAGATCTAAGGGACCGCCGCATAAGAGCAGCAGTGATAGGCGAGTTCCTCGAAAACCCTAAAGAACGCTTCCTCGTTCGTGCTGATGGGTCGGCGACAGATCTTGTCCGGCCCCTATCAGATCATCTCTGGTCCGCTCTTGAAAAGTGAGACTCGACTCTGCGGTCGCAAAGCAAGGTTTTCTGTTCGGTTGTCAATCGTTCTTTCGGTGAACGGCTACAAGGATTCTACTGGTCGATTTCAGCCTTAGATACTATTTCATCTCTTGTTCGAAGATTTCTGAAAGCTCTTCTCTTGGCATCCCCAGCTTTTCAGAGAGCTCCCAGATCCACCTCATGTAGGATCGAAAGGCGTTGCGAACGATTGCGGCTTTTTCCTCTCTTGGAAGGCTCTCTTCCTCAACCAGAAGCAACGCGAACCATTTCCCGAGATCGGTCAAGGTATAGGCCTTCAACCAGACTGTCCTCCCTCCACTGTCCACTCTCTCCATAAGATCATCGAGAATCGCCAACTCAGTCAGCGTCTTCAGGTGATCAATGACTGTTTTGTTCGAGTATCCTAGGTTAGCAATCAGGTCCTTCTGGTAGACTTTCTCGGTGACACCTTGCCTTAGGAAAAAGTTCAGGATGTTGACTGCACTCTTGGAGCCGAAGATCGCCTCAAGAACCCTCTGCTTCCTATCCCTCGGCAGGAAAACCACGTATGGATATAGCCGCTTGTTCAAGAGGTACCACTGCCAGTCTGTCCCTATACCGACTACAGTTGACTGTCCAAGGTTAAATGCTTATAGTGCCACTCTTCCTCAGTGCGTAGAGGATCCCAACACTGATCGGGACAGCAATCGCAGTCATCGCAAGCCGTTCAGCAATGTAAATGGGGAAAGTCAAAGCTAGAAGAGTTCCCAAGCCTGTCGGGTCCATTTTCGGCAAGCCCGACTTCAACCAGAAGAACCCAAGGTTCGTAATCGCATCTTTGACGCCTTTCAGCTGCACAAACCAGCCTACAGAAGAGATGAAGATGAGCGTACCCATCATGTGGTTTGCCATTATTCCGCTGAAACTTGCGACAACTGTGCCCCACGTGAGCCTCTGCCTGTCGCCGTGCCTCAACGAATCTGCAATCCACGACCTGAAAACCAGAACCAACGCGAGAGCTGCCAAGTGAAGCACTGGATAGTAGGGTACTAGGAATCCTGGCGGCGAAACGTACCAGAGAGCGTTGAGTGCAAGTAGTATCGTCGCCGCCACTCTCCAGTCTGACTTGTCCGTTCTTGAAAGTGACCCTGCCACTATGGCGCCGATAGGTCCTGTTGGAAGCATAAGCATCCCGAAGAAAGAAGTGCTGGGTATGATCCAGGCTATGAAGTTGCCTACTAAAGCGGCTAGTCCGCCAACCCAAGGCCCAAGAACGAAGCCTACGACAGGCGTCAAGAGGACTGTCGGCTCGATACTTCCAGATTCCACACCGATCAGTGGTATACCTGGCATCCTTGAGAGAACCACTTGGAGCGCCGCAAATACACTTATCAGAGCAACCTGCTTGGTGTTCAGTCTCATGATCTTTCTGCACCTAGTGTAATCTTCTACGATGTTGTTTAGTTTGCTACACAAGGTCAATATATACTTAATGGTTGAAAGCAGCCGCTTGCCAAGCCGCGTGAGAGAGCCCAGTAAAGTTAAAATTCCGCATCACTACTAGTTAGACAGGAACGTAATGAAGAGCGAAAAGTACAGAAAGTTTCTCGAGCAGCAAGCCGAGAAGAACCCTGTCAAGATAGAGGGGTCTCTGAGCACTGAGCGGTTCAAGATATCTTGGCAAAACACCAAGGAAAGGCCCGCCGCACGGGCGGCGGCGTCAGACATTCTTGATTCTCTCTACTTGGGAAGAGAAATGGAGGAGAGCGTTGTTGTTGACCGAAGAGTTGCTTTCTTACTCCAAGACCGACTCAGAGGGTTAGAAGAAGAGAACCTTCGCATGCATAGGCGCGCCAAGTTGCTGAAGCTTGCTGTGGCTGGTCTTGTCGTTGTGCTAATCTTCGCGTCTTTGGCTCTTCTGAGCGCTTACTTTCGAGTGCAGTTACTGCCTTAGGAGGCTAGTTCTTTGAGTCTTCAGAACAGAGTCAGAAACTTGGAGAGAGAGATTGGTTCTCGGTTCGTAGGCAACGAAGAAGCCATCCGCATGATGGTTCTTAACCATCTTCATCCACGTTCAACAACCCTGATCCGTGCTTCACGAGGCGCTGGCAAATCCACCCTTATGCTTTTAATGTTGAGGGGCATCTGCGGCGACGACCTTGTCGTTGTATCCGGAGCTTCTGAGGTGAAGCGTGGCGAAGTTGTGGGGCGGCTGCACATCCCCTCACTTGAGAAGGAAGGCGTTGAACGGGTTCTCTGGGCAGCCTTCATTGAGAGTAGGGGGAAGGCCTTAGACGAAGTCAACAGGCTAAACCCCTACACGACTGCCAACATCCATCATCTTATGCAGTTCGGGGAAGTCTGGGCGTACGGCAAGAAGGCGAAGGTCGGAGACTATGCCTTGGTTGCGAACGAGAACCCATTGGACCCCACATCCTTCATCCATCCGCCGCCCTTTTATGACAGGTTTGATATATGCCTCTTTCTCAGGTCCTTGACCCTTAGCGAAAAGTTCAGGCTTCAGGAACTTCTTGAGAGGTATAACTGGAACCTTGTCGAGTCGATGCCACAGGCCTTCTCATTCGAGGAGCTTGAGGAAGCAAGGAAAGAAGTAGCCGAAGTAGAACTTGACCCCACGATGGTTGGGTACATCAACCTTCTGGTTCGAGACTTCCAAGCCTGCATAAGAAACAAGGAGGAGTCGGAGATCAAGCCTCCTGTTCTGTGTGAGGGTTGCCACTTCATCCGTGACATCTGCGGAATGGTAAAGGAGCCGCTGAGCGAACGGGCCACAGTAGCCCTGATGCATCTCGTAAAGGCTACGAAATGGCTCTACGGAACGTGCGAGTTCGATGATGTGCTTCGCATGGCTCTCTGGGTTCTCCCTCACAGGTTAACGTTGGTGCGGACGAGAAACCTTTTGGGCGATCTGCAGGATATTCTCGAAAGGGAGAAGGTGAAAGTAGCGGAGAGAGACGTGAGGAGGCAATGGTCGCTCCTTAACGAACTGATGAAGGAGTTCAACCGCTCAATCTACCGTCTGGCAAGGGACGCTGCTGTTGAGGATGTCGCCTTCGCAGAGGAGCTGACGAAGCTAGAAGAGAGATGGGTTAGCGAAGGCACTCTGAAGCAGGATGAGACCCTCTCCACTCAGATGGGTTGGAAGCGCCCCGCATTTGAGGAGTATCGCTCCAAATGACCGTTGAGACAGTGGATGTTGTGGGCCTTTTCAACCAAGCGTGGGTTGAACTTTACTGCCCGCCTGTCAGACTTACGCTCGAAGAGCCGAAAAAGGAATCGAACAAAGAGGCCAAGTTCTCCGCAGTGAACGGAACGGTTCATCTGAAGCCAGATATTGTTCCACTAGGATGTGACCCGGATCAGTATCTGTTGTGGTACTTCCGTCACGAGCTTGCACACGTGCATCACTGCCCGTATGATATTAGAACCGCCTACAGCCTCGAGAGCTCAGCACATGAGATTGCAGCTGACTGGGACCTTGCCTACTTGGCGACCCACCTCTTTTGCGACATTCAAGTTGACCTCAGTTACCTCCCAAGAAGGTTCGGGGAGCTTCCCTACCACACTCGGGTCATAGGACGTCAGCTTAGGACTGTGGCTGAGCAGATAATGTATGAGATCTACTCGCGAGTGTACCCGGTGTTCAAGTCCGGGCACAGCGACTTGACCGAAGCCGCAAAAGAAATCCTCACCGTAAGCATGCTTGACAGGACTTGGCACAATAAGGTTCAGATGATAGCACACATTCTAAGCAGACTCAGCAGCCGAAGCTCTAAGGGTCTATCTGGGAGAGAGCTCCAGAAGTACATACAGAAGTCTCCCCTTCTCGTCAGAGAAGACTTTCTCCACTCGTCTCTGGAGATGTTCACAGACACCTACGGGTCAATCTCAGACGAGAGGGCGGCGAAAGAGTTCTACAACCAGTGGATCAAACCGCGACTCTCCGGCAATGAAGCGGAAAGAATAAGGAAAATGATAAGGCAGAAGCTGAAAGCTGGAAAAGGAGGAGCCGAAAGAAAGGATTCGCCGACCCACGACATACCCAAGGAACTTTACGAACTTGGGAAGTCCACTCCAAAGAAGGAACCGACTTCTATAGGACCGCTTACGGGGGATTTGGTTGGTAACGAACCTCGCTTGCCGACTTCTCTTTCAAAACCTTACGAGAAGGTTAGACCTGAGATCATCAACGAGATCCTTTGGAGGAGATACTGGTTCAGGTCTAGGGCTGAACGAACGATCATCCAGTACTTGGCGGAGAGCCGAAAGCGCCGTCCAGTATGGGCTGTCATGAAATATCCTGACGAATGGTACATCGAAGATGAGATTGAAGCCTTGGACATCGAGACCAGCTTGGATGAAGGCCCACTTATACCTGAAGTTACCACTGTAAAGTGGGTCGAGGAGCCGACTCCTCACGGGCAGTCCATGATCAGCGGATTCGTCCCCTCCGCGATCACGATCCTGGACGCAAGCCGAAGCATGTCAAATGTCCCAAATGAAGCAGCCATCTCCGCGTTCATAGCCTACCTCAGCGCAAGGAAGGCTGGAGGCCAAACATCGACCATAACCTTCTCGACCCGCTACATTTCAGCGCAGTGGGACGCTCCAGAAGAGATGAAGGAGCTCGCGCTCTCTGTAAGATTCGGCGAGTACACTGTTTTCCCAGCATACGAGGTCTCAAGGCTCGTCCAAGAGAACAGAGGACCATGTTTTGTCCTAATAATCACGGACGGAGGATGGCAGAATGTCGAAGAGGCCGTCCCCATCCTTGAGAAGATCTCGGACTCGGGGCACAAGATCGTAATCTTCCTACTCAAGGGAGGAGAGTACCCAGACAGAATCGAGATAATAAAGCGCACCCCAGACCTTAGACTCTACAGGATAACTGAGCCCGAGGTCGACCTACAAGGACTCGTCCTCTCCGAAAGCATGAAAACCTACCAGACCTTTCTGACGTAATCCAAGATTCAGCACAGGCACATGAGAGTTGTCCAGACCCCTACGTGTCATCTCATACGCCAAGGAGTTTCAGAAAAAGAAATGCTGAAACTGCGGCGGCTGAAACCCGTCTCAGTTACTCTCTCTCGATGAATTCTTGCGGGCCAGGTGGTGTTCGGCTCAATCCTATTCGCTCTCGTATCTGGCCTATGATATCGAGTTGCATTGCGTCAGGAACTGGAGCCCACCGGCTGAACTGAGTTGCCCAGAACGCTCTGCCCTGAGTTGATGACCTGAGTTCTTCTGATAGTCCGAAAGATTCGGCCACTGGAATCTCTGCTTTAGCGATCATCATGTCTTCCTCGTTTACCATGTCCAAGAGCTTGCCTCGACGCTTCTGAACTGTCGTGATCACAGAGCTCACGAACTCACTTGGGACCTTGCACTCGAAACTTAGAATCGGCTCCAGAAGCTTCGGTCCGCTCAAGAGGAAACAAGCCCATATAGGACGCCAAGTCATGGGCAGAATCTGCGCAGGGCCTCTGTGCACCGGGTCCTCATGTACCGAGATGTCCACAAGGTTGACCTTCAGTCCGTACGCAGGTTCTTTCGTCAGAATCGAGCTGTGCACCGCTTCACGGAACCCCGACTTCACATGGTCTAGTATCTCTTCGACAAACTGCTTCCCCTTGATCTGATTCACGAGAACGCTTGTGCCCTCGATGGCGATAACGTTGCGCGCGTCTTCGGTAACCCAACCAAACTTCCGCGACAGCATCCTTTGCCTCTCGTCGCGTTTCTGCATCTCCGAGACCTTGCCTTCCTTAATCGCCTCGATAACCTCGTCTGAGAGCTTCTCGATTGTCACCCACAGCTTGTTGTGCTTGTTGGGACTCTTTCCCATTATCTCAGGACCCCTATAGTCGTGGCTAATTGTTTCACGGTAAATCACAATGGGTTTGCTCAGTCTTGCCTTCAGCCCCGCTTCCTGCATCCGGTAAGCAGTGACCTCAAGGTGAAGCTCGCCCATCCCGCTCAGAAGGTACTCACCGCTTTCCTGGTTTATGACGAAGTGCAGGTTCGGATCTTCAAGAGTCAGCTTGTGCATAACCTTATCGAAGAGCGGCAGTTCCGTAATGTCCTCAGGCTCAACGGCGACCGTGACCACAGGGTCAGACACATATTTCAGTGCTTCGAAAGGCTCCACTTCCATGCTCTCTTCGCAGAT
>Ga0315306_10000278_pt1 | contig 24720 bp, 26 predicted proteins | sample TDP1_MG_FD_203803 | JGI IMG/M metagenome (GOLD analysis project Ga0315306, IMG submission 203803) | Freshwater sediment microbial communities from Lake Towuti, South Sulawesi, Indonesia - TDP1 | ecosystem: Environmental > Aquatic > Freshwater > Lake > Sediment | place: Indonesia: South Sulawesi... | reverse complement strand
AGTCTGAGTCTTTATATCGAATCTATACGAGACCCTGAGGGCAACTTAGGCAAGAGAATAGAACTTCTAGAAGACAGGGTTATTCCAAGATTCGCTATAAAGCCTCAGACTGAGGAGGCGAGAATGGCACAAGATGTTATTCAAGCGTTGCAGCAACAGTTGCCGATGATGGCTCCACAGGCTCAGTTTGCCCTTCCTAAACTGATTCTTTTCCTCACAGAGCAGGAATACGAACGCCTCGGCATAGACTTTGACGTCAACCAAATTTACGAGTTGGAGTTGTCGGGACAGGCAATTAAATTTAGAAAGGCACCATAACCACTATAACAGCGCAAAAAGAAATTTTCGATGTATCTTTTTTATTTCTCAAGTTGAGGATACACTGACTTGGTTCCGAATGTTACTCTTCTTCTTTTTCTTGTGGGGGTTCCTTCCATTTTTCGATGAGTATTTTGTCGCCGCCTAGTTTGAAGCTTATCTTGACCAGTATTGACGAAGCTCCTTTGAATGGAAACATGCTGTCTTCAGCTAAGTCCTTTGGAACATAGATCAGAAACTTGCCGTCTTTTCTTCGGAACAGTCTTCCTCTCCCTTCGCTCACCATTTGTACCTCACCAATTTTCAATTTTAGATTGGCATCACAGTTGCATTGAAAGTATTTAACTTTTGTTTTTATTTCTAACAAAGAAAGTGAATAATTGAGACAAAAAATGAAAAAATTGTAACTATGACTGACAATAACTGTTGGCTTATTAGTGTAATAAGAATAAAGGCTTTTTTGAAATCTACTTCTCTTTGGAAGGCACGTAGTAATATTCGCCTATCTTTTTTTGATGTCTATCCAGTTTCGAGTCTTCCTTGTTCACTCGAGGTCTCTTCGTGCTAGGGTCTCTGCGAAAAGTGACTTCCATTTCTCGTAAGAAGTTGTTCATTCCTCTGCGAAGGCTGGTAGGCGGGTTTGCCGCACCGTACATTCCAGGTTCACCCGTGAAGATCATTAGACGGTCGGCGATGAAGTCTTGAGCCACAACATCGTGTTCCACCACGAGAGCTGTTACGTTTCGGTTTTCCACAACTCGCCTTATCGTTCTAGCCATCGCCAGTCGTTCCTCAACATCTAGGTAAGCGCTGGGTTCATCGAGCAGATATAATTCAGCCTTCCGCGACAAACAAGCGGCGATAGCCACTTTTTGGAGTTCGCCACCGCTCAGTTGTGTGATGTCTCTGTCTAGCAGAGGTTCAACGTTCAGGGGCTGCAAAATTTCGCTTCGATACCAGCCTGATTCGAAGTCTTCTTTCGCCACACTCTTGAGCAGTTCGCCCACTGTGCCCTTGTATTCTGCGGAAATAAATTGAGGTTTGTAACCCACTGTTGATGTGCTCTGCAAAGGCGGCATTCCCTCGTCGGGTTTTTCAATTCCAGCCAAGAGTTTAACAAAGGTTGTCTTTCCAATGCCGTTGGGTCCTAAAATTCCTATAACTTCACCCTGTTTCGCTTCTCCAGGCGCAACTGACAGTTTAAACTCGCCGAAAGACTTCTGCATGGCACCCCAATTAAGCAAAGTTTCGCTGGCTGTCCAACCCGCAGACGGCGGCTTCACGTGGAATATAATGGGCTCCTTTCGAAAACGGACATTTTCGTCTGGGACAAAGCCCTCGAGGTAAATGTTGATGCCAGTTCGGACTCCGTGAACGTGGGAAACAATGCCGTAGACGCGTGGGCTTCCATAGAAAACGCAGATTTGGTCTGAAAGATAATCTAGGATGGCAAGGTCGTGCTCCGCGACTATAACGGTTTTGCCCTCTGCCTTTAGGCTTCTTATGGCTCTGGCTGCTTGAAGTCTTTGTTTCACATCTAAGTAACTAGACGGCTCGTCGAATAGGTAGATGTCTGCCTCTCGGCATATAGTTGCGGCTATAGCTACTCTCTGCAGTTCGCCTCCGCTCAAAACATCTAGGGTGCGCTCCAAGATGCCACTTAATTGCAGTTGTTCTATTAGGTCTTTTAACTTGCTTCTTTCGTCGACCTTCCTGAGGAGTTCGTCCACCTTTCCTGAGACAGCCTGCGGAATCTTGTCCACATACTGCGGCTTCTGCACAACTATGAGCTGTTTTTCATGGAGCTTTTGAAGATACTCTTGAAGGGTTGAACCTCGAAAGTGCTGGATTACTTGTGACCAATCTGGCGGTTCTTGATACTTTCCAAGGTTGAGTTTGATTTCGCCTGAGAGAATCCTGAGGGCTGTGGTTTTTCCGATGCCGTTCTGACCGAGCAGACCCACGACGACGCCGGGAGATGGAATGGGAAGGCGGAACAACTTGAAGGTGTTAGGTCCAAACCTGTGGGTGCACTCTTCCTCGAGTTCGTCGGGCAAGTTGATTATTGACAATGCCTTAAACGGACACTTTCGCACGCAGATGCCACAGCCAACACAGAGAGGCTCAGCCACAATGGGGCGTTCGTTTTCAAAGCGTATGGCTTCAATGTTGCTTCGCACTGGAGGACAAAAACGATAACATACTCTACCGCAACGCTTGGGGTCGCAACGGTCTGCGTCTAGAACCGCAACTCTGACCATGCTTTTTCTCCGTCATCAGCCTGTGTGATGAAAAAATCAGAGTGCAAGAAGTTAGTAATAAACTTGCATGTTGCCACACTTTAAACATGATTAATTTTAGATATTATGCAAAATAAAATAATGGTGAAAAATTGAAAGTTTAGGGCGTCACCATTCTTCTTCCTCCCATTCTTCTTCGCCTTCTTCTCCCACATCTTCTTCCTCCCATTCTTCTTCCAAGTTTTTCACCTCCCCCTACCCTTCAAGCACCTTTAGTGAACACATGACTGCTGTTTTAAGCGTTTCCATACGTCAACTGACGAAGCTTAACTGTCTATGAAGGAGTTTTCGGGCATCTTGGAGAACAATCTTTGCCTACACGTCAGCCTATCAAAATGGATAATAGGAGCTTGCACTAATCTTATTTTGGGATGATGTGAGGCGACGGCTGGGAGCCCAAGGCTGTGACACGGCCAAAAGCCGAACTGACCTCAATCAAAGCAAGTTTTGAAATGACTAACTTAATATTCTCTTTTAGCTCAAAACAAACATTTGAGACAACTATGGCAGTATTGAAAGCAACCGTTGACAACATTCGAGAGGCTTCAAAAATTGTAAAGAACGGAGGCTTAGTTGTTTATCCCACAGACACTGTTTACGGCTTAGGCTGCGACCCCTTCAATGTTAAAGCGGTTGAAAGAGTTTTCAAAGTGAAGGGTGAACGGAAAGAGAAACCATTGCCAATACTGGCTTCAGACATCAAGTTCATAGAAAAAATAGCATACATAAATAAAAAAGCTAGAAAAATCACAGAAAGCTATTGGCCTGGGCCACTAACCCTTGTCGTTCCGAAGAAACCCGTTCTTCCCAACATCGTCACGTGTGGCTTAGCCTCTGTCGGAGTGCGCATCCCAAACCACACAGTTGCCATTCAACTCATCAATCTCTGCGACGGACTTCTCATAGGAACCAGCGCAAACAAAACAGGGGAAAAATCGCCCAAAACCGCTCAAGAAGCAAATAAACAATTAGGCGAGCAAGTTAACATGGTTCTCGACGGAGGACCAACACCTTTAGGTCAAGAGTCAAGCATAGTAGATTTGACATCTGGAAAGCCAAAGATACTGCGAGAAGGACCAATCAAAATTGCAGACATCTTGAACGCTCTCAGAGACACTTTCAAATGATACATTTCATATTTGGAGCCTATTTGGATCCAAATAGAGGGGGGTCTAGGCTTGTGCACACACAAACAAAAAATTGTTTTCCACCAAATAGTAACATTTAACCACAAACATCATAGATAAAGATGAAAAGGAAGAATAAACATGGATAAATACACTGTAGTTTCAGCCAAACTACCCATAGATGTTTACAGAGAACTTACACTCAGAATCCCAGAAGGAGAAAGAAGCAACTTCATCCGCGACGCCATAATAGAAAAACTAGAAAAAACACCTCGACCCGACAAAATTTCTGAACTAGAACAAAAAATCAGCAAGCTTGAGGCTGAATTATCCGAGGTAAAAAGATTCCTAACCGAACTCGAGGTTTTAACATTCGAAAAGGGCAAAGTCAACCCTCACACGTTCTGCATCGACGAAATCGACCACAAAATAATCGATTACCTCCTAAACTACAAAGGAGCCACAACCCCTGAACTCGCAGAACACCTAAAAACCAACAGGTGGCAAATGTTAAACAGACTAAGAAGAATCCAGAAACGCTCCAAGACGCAACTCGGCAAATCCATCATCGAATACTATGCTGGCGAACGGTCAGGAAAAAAGAAAGCATGGTGGATAAACCAAGAACTCGTAGAAGAAACATAAAATCGACCCAAATGTTCTCCAATGCATAATTGTTTTAAGCATAACTATGATTAACTACAACGGACAAGGTGAACGCTGAGATGCCTAAGCAACCAGTTAAAGCATATTTCATGGCAATTGTAAAACGCGGAAGCGAACACGAAGTGGCTAAAAAACTGAGAAAAATGGAAGGCGTAACAGAAGCCCTAGTCACCTATGGACTTTGGGACATAGTCGCCCGAATCGAAACCGAAAACCTGCAAAAACTCGACATGATAATCACGGAAATACGGAAAATCCCAGAAATAACACAAACAAGCACGTTGGTCGGCGCCTAAAAGCCTTAGAGTTCAAGCAACGTTACATCGCTCTCATTTACTATGTCTATGTGCACACAACCTATTTTGTTCAAAAACCTTGAAACACTGCTGCAAGCTTTAATAATTCACGAAACCATTGAGTCTGAATGATAAGAGAAGGGCCCGTGGCCCAGTCCGGATTAAGGCGCCGAACCGCTACAGACAGGCGGTGCGCAAGCCTCCGGACGAGAACCAGTCTTCAGGAAGACAGCCGGTGAACCGGGGTTCAAATCCCCGCGGGCCCGCCAAGGTGAAGAAGCTACAATGGTTTCGTTGAATCCGTTTGCCAAATTCAGAGAGTCTTGCCAAACTGCGCTGAAGAATGCACTGAAAAGACTTTTTCCCGAGATTTTTGTTTCAATTATGTTAGAGTCTCCTCCGAGTCCTGAGTTCGGCGAGTTGTCGTCTTCGATTTGTTTTGAACTTGCCAAACAAACTGGGGAGAGAACCATTGCATTGGCTAAGCAAGTTGCGGAGGCTATGGACTTGTCGGTTTTCCCGCTTGTTCAAGGAGTTAAGGAGGCTGGAGATGGATACATCAATTTTTACGTGAAACTAGCCCAACTTTCAAAATTAACCATTGAATCGGTTCGGACGCTTGACGCTGACTACGGATGCATAAAGGCTGAAAAACCGACGAAAATAATTGTGGAGCACACAAGCGTCAATCCCATTCATCCCATAAACGTTGGACAGGCTAGGAATCCAGTTTTAGGCGACTGTCTCGCTCGCTTGTTGAAGGCCAGGGGGCACAATGTTTTTCGTCATTATTACATTGACGATGTGGGCCGGCAGACAGCGGTCATTGCCTACGGATACCAACAACTGGGCAAGCCTAAACCCGAAGGCAAGCCAGACCACTTCATCGGCAAAATCTACGCTATAACAAGTTGCATCTTAGAAGTTCAACGGTTAAAGAAAGAAATTGAACGAAAAAAAGAACAGCCAACCGAGGACGAAGAACGTCTTAAACTGCAGCGGGAATTAGACGACTGGACATCAGTTGCGGTTGACCTAGAAGCTGCGCATCCTCAACTCTTCAGCCAACTCTTAGACAAGATAAGTCAAGATGAAAACTCTGAGGCAAGAGTTGGAGAATTAAACCGTGGATACGAGAACGGTCGAAGAGAAGCCAAACAACTCATCAGAGAGGTCAGTGAACTCTGCCTCAACGGCTTCAAGAATACGCTGAGCAAGGTTGGGATATTCTATGACTCATGGGACTGGGAGAGCGACTTCGTCTGGAACAGCGACGTAAAGAAGGTCCTCGAAGAGTTGGAGAAAACTCCTTACGTTTTTCGTGTAGGTCAAGTGTTAGAGTTCAACGCTGAAAAAGTGGCGCAAGACCTAGACCTAAAGAAAACCTTGGGCTTACGCCAAGACTATGAAATTCCATCGCTGACTTTGATGAGAGCTGACGGCACAACATTGTACACCACTCGAGACATTCCGTATAACCTTTGGAAGTTTCAGAAGGCTGAGCGACTAATCAATGTGGTTGGCATGGAACAGACTCTGCCTCAGTTACAATTGAAGCTCGCTTTGTGCGCCCTCGGACATGTGGACAAAGCCAAAAATCTGACTCATTTCGCCTACAACTTGGTCAGTCTTCCAGGTTACAAAATGTCTAGTCGGCGGGGTCGCTACATTACACTCGACGAAACCATTGAGGAGGCGGTTAAACGCGCCTACGAAGAGGTTTCAAAGCGTTCTCCAAGTCTCTCTGAGGAAGATAAGGAAAAAATCTCTAATCTTGTGGGTATAGGCGCCGTGAAATACGCCTTGATTGAGGTTGACCCGTCTAAGCCTGTTGTGTTCACCTGGGATCGTGTTTTAGATTTTGAGAAGAACAGTGCACCTTACATTCAGTATTCGCATGCTAGAGCTGGCAGCATATTGCGCAAGGCTGAGCGGAAACCAGAGAAACCTGATTATGAGTTGTTGGCTGAGCCAATTGAACGTGACTTAGTCTTGATGTTGGCGCGGTTTCCAGAAGTTTTCATCAACTCAGCTGACAATCTGTGTCCCAACGAAATTGCTGAGTTTGCTAATAATCTAGCTGATAAGTTTAATACGTTTTATAATGCGTTGCCTGTGATTAAGGCGAAGCCACCTGAACTTAGTGATGCAAGGTTAGCGTTGGTTGAAGCTTCGAAAATTGTGTTTAGAAATGCGCTGAGTCTGTTGGGGATTGAGGCTCCTGAAAGAATGTAGTGTAACATAGTATACATGGTGAAAGTTTTGTTTGTGAAAACATTTTTTGTGTGTGTGCGCACGCTTGACCTAGCCCCTCTATTTGGATCCTATTAGGCTCCAAATATGAAGTGTTTCATTTGAAAGGTTGTGGTGTTCGGTATGGCTTAAGTGTTTCAGTGGTCTTCATGTTTGTTTAAAGGAGTGTATTCCATGTGACTGAGCAGAGGATTACGATGGCGCATGGTGCAGGTGGCGCTGTCATGAATGATTTGATTAAGCGTTATGTTTTGAAGTATTTGGGTGGCAGTGGTGCTGAGGTTCCGTTGGAAGCTTTGGACGACGCCGCTGTGATTGATGATGTTGTTTTGAAGTCTGATTCTCATGCGGTTAAGCCTTTGTTCTTTCTAGGCGGCGACATCGGACGCCTAGCTGTGACTGGTACAGTTAATGACATTGCGGTTTTAGGCGCTGAACCTGTAGCTTTGACTTCTGGTTTTGTTTTGGAAGAAGGCTTAGCCATAGCTGATTTTGAACGTATTATACGTAGTATGGGAGAAACTTGCAAAGAAGCAGGCGTTTACGTGATTACTGGTGACACCAAGGTTGTGGAGAAAGGCGCCTTAGAAGGCTGTGTGATTAACACTTCTGGGATTGGCAGAAGAAACCAAGCATTAGAACACAACATACTCGTAGTAAAGAAGTATCGGCAACAATTTAGTAGTCGTTGGCTGCTGGACTCTAATCTGCGGGTAGGTGATAAAATTATTTTGTCAGGCTCAGTTGGCGACCACGGATTGGCTGTTTTGTCAAGTCGTGAAGGCTATGGCTTCGGCAGCAAAATCGTGTCTGATGTGGCGCCTTTGAACAAGGTAATACTACGACTATTGCAGGAAGTAGGCGGCATTGTAGCTATGAAAGACCCGACGAGAGGCGGCTTATCCAATGCATTAAATGAGTGGAGTGAAAAGTCAAAGGTTGGCATACTTGTGGTAGAGGAGAAGATACCTATACGAGAGGATGTGCGTTCAGCCTGTGAAATGCTGGGCATCGACCCCTTAGAAGTTGGAAACGAAGGAAAAATAATCATAGGCGTAATAGCTGAAAAAGCAGAAGAAGTGTTAACAGCGCTGAGAGAAACAAAGGAAGGAAAAAACGCCCAAATAATAGGAGAAGCAACAAACCAATTCAAAGAGGTAGCATTAGAAACAGTGATAGGCGGAAAAAGAATACTAACACCACCAATAGGAGACCCCATACCAAGAATATGCTAGTTTTCTCTTAGAATACACTATTTTTGCAGTGTTACGCCCAAATCTGAGCACAAGAGGAGTATCAAAAGGCATATAAGCAGACAATGGCAAACCGATTCTATTGCTGAAAAGAGAAAGGAGAGGTTGATCTAAATTGTCGAGGTTAAAAGTACTGTTAGTTTTGACCACCATACTCACTATGGCTTTGGTGCCTATTCAAGTCTGGGCAGTCAAACCAGAGTCTCCACTGCTCAAAGGAGCATATCGTATCGACACAAATAATTGGCATTATGTGCATCTGGAAGGAAACCCGTTTCAGATAGGATATCAGCACGGCTATTTACTCGCGGATAACATTGACCTATCTTGGAAAGCCTGCATTCACGTCTACTGGTCAGAGGAGTACTTCGGAGACTGGTGGTACGCTGCAAGAGACATATCAAGACTGTATATTTGGCCTAAGCTAACCGCTGAAATGAAGCTTGAAATTGAAGGCATAACTGCTGGAGTTAGAGCAAAGGGACTCCAGTGGGACAAATGGGATATTCTCGCTTTCAATTCATGGGCTGACATCGACACATATTGGGATGTCTGGGAAACTGGTAAAGGGCATCCGACAGGCGGACACATCCCACTTCAACTTATGGAAAAAGGCTGCAGCGCTTTCATCACAACGGGATCATACACAAAAGACGACGAAATCGTAATTGGACATAACACTTGGGCTGGTTACGCTGGCGACGGATATTGGAACGTCATATTCGACCTCAAACCAGACAAGGGGCATAGAATAGTTTACCAGAGCACTGGAGGATGCATTTGGAGTGGGCAAGACTGGATCTACAATGACGCAGGGCTTATGGTATGCGAGACAACATTGCCAGGCATGGATGTCTACAATGTGAAGGGTATCCCACTTTTTGTTCGGGTGAGGTATGCTATGCAATATGGAAGCACAATTGATGATTTCATTAAAATACTGACCTATCAGAACAACGGTGCATACTCAAACGAATGGCTCATCGGAGACGCAAAGACAGGCGAAATCTGTTCGCTTCACTTAGGATGCTATGCATGGGATATCGAGCGCACATTTGACGGATTCATCGGATCATGCAACTACCCGAAAGGTCCAGGCGTACGCAGTGAAACAACATACGATTGGACTATACCATGGACGACTGGCTACTGCAGGAATCAAAGATGGAACGAACTGAAAGCCTATTACACAGCTAATCCAAGCTTAATCGACTGTTCTGTGGGCATGAGTTTTCTCTCCGACCACAAGGACCTGTGGACTAACACGTTCGAGGCAAGTTCAAGAACTCTCTGTGGCCACGGCGAAGCGGAAACAAATGTTCCTCCACAAGCTAAGCCAAGACCCAGCGGAGCCTACGACGGCAAGGTTACCTGCAGCGACCTGGTGCTAAACGAAATGGGAATGTGGGGTCGCTGGGGCCACCCATGTGGTACACCATTCATCGCAGAAGACTTCTTGGCGCTACATCCTGAATACGAATGGCAACTTCCCTACCTGCACGACATCCCAGACGAGGGGATACCAGTCCCATGGACATACTTTACCGAGGATATGACGCCATAAAAACGAAAGCCAACCAAAAAACCCTTTTTTCTTTTTTTCTTCGATTTTCGTTGGAAAAAGAAGTGACTAACCATGCATGCGCCTTTCGGCGTCTGCGGCGTTCAAGCCTTCTCTTCATAGTTTTTCCAGCGGGATTCTTTTCGCTTCCTTCACATTGTCAAAGCTCTTATCACTGCTTACAATCTGTTGGTCATGCTCTATAGCGGTTCCTAAATGCAGTGAGTCAAAGTAGAAATTTGAAAAACCGTAAGTTTTCTGTAAGCGTCCTGCAATGGCAAGTGTTTGGTGACTTAACTTGCAAACGACTTCGAGTGGTATGTGAGGCTTCAATGACTCAAAAACGTCAATGCGGTCTTCTAACGACGCACCACCTTTCTTCAAAAGTAAGTCAAACTCTAAGAAAGCCGACGAAGCCACATACCACAGCCCTTCCTCCACTTTTTTTAGCGCCTTAACAGCCTTGCCGTGAAGCCTATCCTGCGGATCAACCAAAGCCTTTAGGAAATCTGTCTCCAAAACAGGCATTTAGCCAAACCTCCGATAAACTAATATATTTCAGGCAATTATAAGATTATCGGACAATAAATGTTCAAAAATGAATGTATAAACTAGGTATGTGAAAACCATGACATTGGCTAAAGTAGGAAAACGAGGAACAGTAGTGATACCATCCAAAGAAAGAAAAAGGGCAGAAATCCAAGAAGGAGACTACGTTGAAGTCACGGCTCGAGAAACCGGATTAATCCTTATACGAAAAGCGCCAAGCCTAAAGGAAATACAAACAAAGATGGCTGGAAAACTGCCACAATGGAGCGAACTCGAAGGGAAAGCCGACGAACTTTTAGAAAAAGAAACGTAACAATCTTCCTTATGCGTGTTTTGCCCATATTCTACATGTTCCTTCCATAGAGACCATGCATGCGCCTTTCGGCGTTTGTGGCGTGCACTGTTTCATGTAGAGGCTGCATTCAGGCGGCTTAATTTTCCCAATCATGACTAGGTGACAGAGGCAGCCTGGCAAAAGGTCTCTAGCGCCAACAACCTTCACATTGTATTTACTACGAGCATCATACTCGTTGTATTCTTTCTTCAAAGCTAGAGCCGAAGCTGGAACCCTGCCTAAGCCACGCCAGTTGCCGTCTACAACATCAAACACTTGCGCGATTAATTTCTGCGCCTTGGCGTTACCTTCCCATGCCACAACTCTGCTGTATTCGTTTTCTAATTTGGCTTCACCGTTCTTTATTTGCTGAAGCAGCATCGAAACCGCAAACAATACATCTAGGGGCTCAAAACCAGCCACAACAGTGGGCATACGATAAGCCCGTGGAAATATCTCATAAGGTTTCATGCCAATTATAGTTGAAACGTGACCAGGCGCAATAAACCCGTCAATGTGCAAGTCGCCCACACCCAACAACAACTCCATGGCTGGCGGAATCAAACGATGAGAAACCAAAAAACTGAGATTACGAGACGGCTTCTTCAAAACCTCAACAGCCGTAGAAGGCGCAGTGGTTTCAAAACCAACCGCAAAGAACACAAAGTCTCGATTGGGCTGTTTCTCAGCCATCTTAACGGCGTCAATCACGCTGTAAACAACGCTGACGTCTCCACCTTGCGCCCTAGCGTCTTGAAGCGACAGTTCAGAAGCGGGAACCCGAACCAAATCACCAAACGTCGCAATGGTTACGTTCTTTTCTAAGGCTATTTTTATGGCTTCATCAATCTCAGCTGCCGGAATAATGCAAACTGGGCAGCCTGGTCCAGCTATGACATCAACAGACTTGGGAAGAAGCGCTCTCAAACCATAGTGGCTGATAGTCCATTCATGTGTGCCGCAGACATGACAAATCTTAACGGGATAAGAAGGCGCAACCTTACGAATCTGCTCCACAACACGTTTGGCTAGAGCGGCGTCTCTAAAACCCGTTAACGGCTCCATTATTAAACCATCATTTTAACGCTCTTAATAGTGCAGTCGTTTCCAGCTACAATGTTGACTACGTTGCCACATTTAGGGCATTTAAACGTAGGCACGTGCACATGATACATAGGATCATTTTCATACTGGAAACCGCCCTCAAACCCGCAATGATTACACTTGACCACGCCTTCCTGCTCTTCAATAATCAGTTTCGAACCTTCCATAACCGTGCCCTTAGTCAAAGCCTCGTATGCAAAATGCACCTGCTCTAAACCCAAAAAAGTTAATTTACCGATGACCAAGTGAACCTCAGTCACTTTCTTAGCCCTGCGTTTCTCAGCTTCAGCTAACACGTTTTGCACAATTTGATTGGTCATGGAAAACTCGTGCATGCTCTAATAAACTCCACTCGACGCCTTTGCTATTAACTAGAACTAGTTGTTGTCTCCTCATACTTATTGAGGATTTCGTTCCACAAAGCCAGCGTCTCCTCAGCAGCCTTCTGATCCAAAACCTCAATGGCGTAACCTGCGTGAACAATCACGTACTCACCGATTTTGGCGTCTACAAGTGACACATTTACGTCTCGCATGGTTCCAGCTCCAAAATCCACTTTAGCGGTGTCACCGTTGATTTCCACTACCCTAGCCGGAATTGCGAGGCACATGTTCCATCACTTATGCATGGAAAAAGCGAGGATAAAGGCGTATTGGTAAAGTCAGCGTTTAATGCTCCATTTGCCAAGCTGCAGCCACCGCTTGCCCAAGAGAAACTCCGCCGTCTCCAGGAGGCACTAACTCGTGAACAACAAATCTGAGCTTGTTTTCTTCCACAACTTTTCTAATTGTTTGTGTGATGTGTTCGTTATAGGCTACGCCGCCTGAGAAACCCACGACATCAACATCTAGACGTTTTGCTTCTGATACAGCCATTTGAGCCAAACCTTGAGCCAAATACAACTGAGCCAAAAAAGCTAGGTCACTGGCTCCATAAGCATTTTTCTGATTGAATATTTGATGAACCAAAGTCGTGGTGTTAAGAACGTTATCTTCGATTATGGGTTCTAGTTTCAGCATGTCTCTTCCCTTTGTTGCAGCAGACTCCAATTTCATGGCTGGTTCACCCTCATACGTGCGTTCGTAACATATGCCTAAAACAGCTGAAACAGCGTCTAACACTCGACCGCAACTTGTGGTTTTGGATGTTGAAGGCTTTTTTAACTGTTGAATGAGGATTTCGACCTCTTCTTTTCCATGTGGTAGATGTGCGCTATTAGAGAGCAACCATTCTTCGACGTCAGCTACCTTGTTCAGTATTCCCGCTGCCATTCGCAGCGGATAGTGTGTTGCCAAGTCGCCACCGATTAAAGGCTGCTCCTCTAAGTGTCCTAGACGCTTAAAATTACCAGCTCGATTGCATTGGAGGTTTTCTCCGCCCCATGCCGCGCTGTCTGAGCCGTAGCCGTAGCCGTCGCAGACTATGGCGATGATTTCGTTTATGCCGTGTTCAGCCATTAGGGCGGCTGCATGAGCGTGATGATGTTGAATGCCCACAACGGGAAGACGGAGTTCGCTTCCTAGGTCCTGAGCGAGTAGGGTTGTTGTAAACTTTGGGTGTAAGTCACACGCTATGGCGGCAGGCTTGCTGTTTGTCAATCGTAAAACATGTTTGGTTGCGCTTTTGAGAAACTGAAGTGTCTCTAGGTTTTCGACATCGCCAATGTGTTGTGAAATGAATGCTTTGTCTTTTAATAGGACACATGAGGTTGCGTTGAGTTCGGCACCGACTCCTAAGACACAGTTTTTGCTCGACCATTTTAATTGAATTGGTTCAGGTGCGTAGCCGCGTGACCTCCGAATGAGACTTGTGTTTTTCCCATGAAGGCGAACAACCGAGTCGTCGCATCTTTGGGCAATAAATCTATTGTGAAAGAGAAAATAATCAACAATATCTCCGAGTTTTCTGATAGCCTCCATATTCTCTGTAACTATCGGCTCGTTTGGAGGGTTGGCGCTTGTCATTACAAAAGCTGGTTCACGTACGCTGTCAAAAAGCATGAAGTGCAAGCCAGTGTATGGGAGCATTACGCCGATGTTGTGCAAGCCTGGGGCTATCAGGTTTGAAAGATAATAGTTGTCGCTTTTCCGCAGCAACACGATTGGTTTGACATAAGACGTGAGCAATTCAGCCTCTTTGGGGTTCACTTCAGCGAATCCTTTCACAGTTTCGAGGTCTCGTGCCATTATTGCAAACGGTTTCTGAGCGCGATGTTTCACGGCTCGAAGGCGTATGATGGGTTCATCCCTTGTGGTTGCGGTTGCTACGTGGAAGCCACCATAGCCCTTAATTGCGAGGATAAAGCCTTCTTCGAGAAGTTTGCCTGCTTCGCGAATCGGGTCTTCACTATTAATGGGTTGTCCATTGTTCGTTGTTAAGTAGGCTTTTGGTCCGCACTTTTCGCAAGCTACTGTTTGAGCGTGAAATCGGCGATTGACTGGGTTTGTGTATTCTTTTTTGCAGAATGGGCACATCGGAAACTCTTTCATAGTCGTGTTCAATCGGTCGTAAGGCAAGTTTTGGATGATTGTGTAACGTGGACCACAGTCGGTGCAAGTTATGAAAAAATAGTCGTGACGCTCGTTTTTTGGGTCTCGCAGTTCGTTTAAACATTGGTTGCAGATGGAAACGTCAGGCGGAATAACTGAGCCAGAAAGTTCCACTTCGTTTGAACTTTTCAAAATTTTAAATCTGTCAAACTCATTTTTGTCTTCCAAATACTTTGTAATTATGCTGTGAATTCGGGCTAAGGGAGGCTTCTTCTCCTTCAGATCTCTTAGAAAGTACTCAATGTTTCTCCTTTTTCCCTCAACCACAATTTCTACGTAGGCGTCGCCGCGGTTTTGCACGTAACCGATTAATCTATTTTCAATTGCGGTTCTGTAGACGAAGGGTCGAAACCCCACGCCTTGAACGATGCCGCTTACCTTGATTTCAGCCCGCACTTCAGCTTGACTCCAATTATTCAATTGAGTTATTTTGTCTAAAAAAGAAGTATGTTTTAGAATGAAGAATTCGAGCAACTGAATTAGGATAAACCAGTCTCATTGGAACGTCTCTTTCTGAGAAGGATTAAGAAAGGAATTATGAGAAGCGATAATAGGCTTAAAACAATGAAGTAACCTGAATAATCGGGATTGGAATCCGTTATGAAGTAATACGTGGGAATCAGATTTGTGATTCTACCTATCATAAGCGCCACTTCCATCATGACTAGGATGCTGGCATGATATTCCCTGCTGAAAGAATCACCATAGTAGGCAAACCAAGACACCCAAAAGGCTCCAGCGATACCTGAAAGCAAAGAAAGCGCCACTATTTGTATCATATTGGATGTGTATGCGAGGGCGAAAAACCATATAGAATGCAAGATTACGCTCATTATGGTGAATTCAACGCGCGCTCCCTTAATGTCAGATAGTTTGTTTATTCCAAGATTAGCCAGAGTTATTATGAAGGAACTAGCCGCAACTACAAAGCCCATAGAAATATAAGTTGAAGACAAGCGAAAGACAAAAAATGGATAAACAAACCAAGATGCTTCTGCCAGACCCATTAAAATAAAGGCAATCATAAAAATTTTGAACACTCCATTCTTCGGTACCAAAAACGTTTGTTTCTCTGGGTTAAAGCGAATTTTTAGCGAAGTAAAGAACGATACTAAATATAGGATTATTGAAGCTGCGAAAAGGAGAGTGAAGTCGTATGTTTCAATCACGAAGCCGCCTACGACAGGACCAATTATTCCAGCTATAGATGGTATAGCATGAGAGAGCAGGCTCATAAAAAAGGCACGTTCTCTGGTTTCAGTTAATCTAAACTGCAACAGGTTGAAACTGGGCCAGAAAGTAGCCATGCTCATACCGTAGGCTAAGCCTAGAATTATGGGACTTTTAACATATATCAGAGCTATGTAAAATAGTAGAGTTGAAAGAATGCCTATGCTGATTATTCTTTCAAAGTGTCTTGTTGTTTTTATCAGGAGTATAGGTAACAGTCCTATAAAGAGAAATGTGAAGAAAAATATAACTATGATTTCTGGAATGCGCATTCCCAAGTCTATTTTGAGATAGATTGTAAGAAATGTTCCAGATAAAGAGCTTGTAAAAAAGAAAATCGCAACTGTAACGGCTAAGATTTTGGTTGAACGCTCATCAGTTGACATTAAGCATCGACTTCCAAGCAATTATAAGACATTATTGCCTCTAAAGAACCAATAGAACCTAATTAATTTTTCATCAAAGTTCCACGAAAGGCTTTAAGGCTCTAAGTCAATCTTATTAAGGAAAGAACAAATTATTTCATTGTGAACAGCAGATGAGTAAGGTTAGTTTAAGAGAATGCTACTTCATTAAGGCTACAGGTGCAAACATCGACTATTTGATACAAAAGGTTAAATCAGCTATAGAGGAGGAAGGCGTCCCACCAAGATATCACATAAATGTTTACAAGAATGTTTACGCTTGCTGCGGGGTCTCAGGCAGCGGCATCATAGTTGAGATAAGAGGACCTGAAGAAGAGAAAATAAGGAAAATAGACTTAAAGGCTGTTTCAAAAATTTTGGAGATTTGCGAAAAAGAAGGGATTGAACACCACGCTTTTGAGCCGCTGGAAATTGGGTAAATAAAGAGGCTTAGATTACTTGTTTTGCCACTATTATGCTTGAAGTTTCTGTTATGCCTTTAATTCTTCTTATCTGTTCAAATAGGAATCTGTCTAGGTCTTCCATGGTTTTGAAATTCACTTTGATTACAAGATCGTATGCTCCATAAGTAGCGCTGGCTTCTTGGATTTGCTCCAGCTTTTTTATTTCAGCAAACACTTGATCGTCCATTCCAACCTGCATTTTCGCCAAAATGTAAGCTAAGACCAAGTTAAATCACCCTACAATTGTGGTTATGGACGTTCGGAATACTAATAAGATTTTTGCAGATGCATGCAATTATTTTTATATAAGGCTTTGAGCATGGAGTTAGCTTCTGACTGAGGTGCAAGATTGGCTGAAAAACCGAGGATAGCTCCAGAAAAAGTAAAGGAGATTCAAGAGCGCACCAAGGAGAGAAACCGCATACTTATGGAGATTAAGAATCAGGGTCCGTCGACTATTGATGAATTGGCAAAGGTTACTGGTATTGATAAGGAGAAATTGTTTAAGCATATGATTGCTATGAGGCAGTTTGGAATAGTAGTTATTGCAGGTGAACGTGACAATCAACTCGTGTACGATTTGCCTGAAGGAGAATAAACTAAGTCAAGTTTTGTGTTTGTGTGCGCCTAGGAGGGAGGGGGGTCATGATGACCCGTAGAAGGGCGCTGAATTTAAAATAGGGTTTGGGAACAAATCTGATTGTTTAGCTCTAGTTTGTGTGTGCTATGGCGAGGTTGTTTTTGGTTATTGTTATATGCTTTGTTTTTATTTCATATTTTTGATTGTTTGATTTAATGTTTGGAATGTGTGGGCGGAGGGGTTGAAATGTCTGGGGAAACTGTGCCTGAATATGTTAGGAAGCGTGTTCTAATTTTAGGCGTTGGCAATGTATTGTTCGGTGATGATGGTTTTGGTCCTGCAGCTGTTGACTACTTGTTAAAGAACTGTGAGGTTCCAGATGATGTTTACGTTATGGATGTGGGAATCGGTGCAGGAGATGTGCTTTTCACGGTTGCTTTGAGTCAGGAGAAGCCTGAAAAAATTATTGTTCTCGACGCAGTTGACGTGAAAAGAAAACCTGGAGAAATCTTTGAATTGTCAATTGATGAATTGCCAGCGAGCAAACTTACTGATTTTTCGATGCACCTGTTTCCAGCTACAAACCTGTTGAAAGAATTGAGAGACGAAATGAACGTTGACGTTGTAATTTTGGCGTGTCAAGCTGAGCGTATGCCAGATGTTGTGAACCCTGGGCTATCAGATTCTGTGAAGGAGGCGTTGCCTAAAGCTGCTGAGTTGGCGTTAAAACTGGCTGGAAAGGCGGTTTCTAAGAGAAAGACTGATTAGTGTTTATCCTTTTCTCATTTATTTGGATGTGATGGGCATTGAGAAGGGCTTTGTCAACCGTTGAATATGAAGAGATGAAAGATAAGACGTTTACAGAAGTCCGTGTTGAAGAAAAACTCTGCGAGGTTTGTGATAAACCGCTTAGAACTGAAGAGAAAACGCTTAAAACTATTCAAATTTCTGATTACAATAGTTACTCAAACCTGTTGACTCGGCAGAAAGCCCACGACCGCGTGGAAGTAGACTTGGAAGAAAAGAAAATTTATCTTTATCATCATGACTACCCAGGCGACATACACCCAGAATGCATAGAAAAATTGTAGAAGGCTGTTTCAGCTGACTTTGTAGAGGTATGCATCTTCTTTTTCGCCAGCTTCCGAGACTACGCCGATTTTTTTCAATGCGATAATGTGTCTAAGCACTTCTTTTGGGCTGATTTTTGTGGCTTCAGCCAATTCTTTAATCGTTTGCGGACCTTTCTCCTTTATTTCAACAATTATCATTTGGCGTTCTATTTCGTCTTTCATTATTTTTAAAGACACAGCCTTATACCTTTGCTCATCTACTTTAAGTCCAGCCTGTTGTATTCCAATGACCCATCTGAGTCTCTGAGCCTTAAACGCTTCAATCGCCGCATCAGTCTTAGTCAAAGGATTGGGACCTAGCTCTTTGATTTTTTGGGTTGTGTCTCGTATTAAAGCTGCAAATTTTTCGCCTTCGCCAGCTGAAATCCATTCCAGCCTGAGTCTTTCAGGTTCAATTCCTAAGTGTCTAAGCGCCTCTTTAATGAATGCAAATCGTCTTTCCATCATATAGTTTCCTTGAACATAATGGCAATCGCCAGGATGACATCCCGTTATAAGCACGCCGTCAGCGCCGTCTTTAAACGCTTCAAGAACAAACGTTGGGTCTATTCGTCCGCTGCACATAACCCTAATAATTCTCACATTGGTTGGGTATTCAAAACGGCTTGTTCCAGCTAAGTCTGCACCGGCGTAGCTACACCAGTTGCAACAGAAAGCCAAGATGACGGGTTCAAATTCTGCTTCTTCCATTTATATCTCCTCCATCAAGGCAGCTTTAACCTGCGCAAGAATTTGCTCATCCGTAAAATGCTGCATGGTTATGGCTCTTCTTGGGCATTCAGCAGCACATGCGCCGCATCCTCGGCAAAGAGCAGCAATAGTATGAGACTTTCCCTCTTCAAGATAATGCGCCCCGTATGAACAGATGTCCTCGCAAAGCCCACAACCAATACATTCTTTCTCGTCAACCACTGAAGTCAATGCTTCTGTTCTCATTTTCTTATTCGCCATAAGCGTCGAAGCCCTTGCAGCCGCAGCCTTAGCCGAAACAATTGATTCAGGAACATCCTTGGGACCCGAAGCTGCACCTGCTAAGAATATTCCATCCATCTGCGTGTCAACTGGTCTGAGCTTCAAGTGAGCCTCCATTAAGAAACCGTCTTGGCTTATTGGAACTTTAAGCATTCTCGCCAAAATGACTTCTTCTTTTCGTGGAATCAACGGTGTTGACAACACAACCCAGTCACATGGAAGCTTCATTTCTCGACCTACCAAAGCATCGTATGCTTCTACAATTAGTTTGCCTTCCGAGTCTTGCGTTATTTCAGGCGTCACTTCTTCAATGTGCTTCACAAATTTCACTTGATTCTCCCGTGCCGTGGAGTAAAAGTCTTCATATTCCTTGTAAACTCTGATGTCTCCGTACAAGATTATGACATCTGTTTCAGGAAACTTCTTCTTTAAGAGTATGGCATTTTTGATAGCATTCATACAACAAATCTTAGAGCAGTAAGGCCAGCCTTCCTCCCTTTTTGCTTTAAGAATCTTAGCCAACAACCGTGCAGTATCAGACTTTGGAAAACCTGCAAGGTCAAGGGCGCGTATTTCACCTTTTCTGGCTCCCACACACTGTATCATGACAACTCTTTCAGGCGGCTTCTTGATTTTTCCATTCCTAAGTAACTCATCCAATTCTAATTGTGTCACAATGTTTGGATAAACTCCGTACTGGTAGAGACCTTTAGGCGGCGTATAATTCATTGCACCGCAGGCAACAATTATGGTTCCAACCTCGATTTCTCTCTTTTCATCGGTTTTAGAGAGCGTAACCTTGAAGTTCCCCACGTAACCCTTGACATCCGACACCGTGGTTGAAGCCAACGTTTCAAGGTTCTTGTTTTTGCTCACCGCTTTCATTGTAGGCTCCAAGATTTCACTAGTGTCTTGCATGGTTGGATACAACTTGTGCAGTCTTCGAAGGTTTCCACCCAGTTCAGACTCTTTTTCAACCAAGTAAACTTTGAAGCCTTGGTCGGCAAGAGTCAAAGCGGCTGTCATGCCAGCGATGCCGCCGCCGATGACTAAGGCAGTGTCTTTAATGTCAAGTTCAGGTTCTTCTTGAGCCTCCAGCCATGTAGCCCTTGCCACAGCCATCCTAACTATGTCTTTTGCCTTCTTTGTCGCCCGTTCTGGTTGATGAACGTGAACCCAACTGCACTGTTCACGGATGTTTGCCATTTCAAACAAATACTGGTTTAATCCAGCCTCTTTGCAAGCAGACCTAAACAAGGGTTCATGTGTTCGGGGTGTGCAAGAGGCTACGACTACTCGGTTCAGATTGTGCTTCTTTATGGCTTCCTTAATCGAGTCTAACCCAGCCTCAGAACAAGTGTAAATATTGTCTTCACTGTAGGCAACATTTGGCAAAGTCTTCGCATACTTAACAACTTCTGGAACCTTCACTACACCGCCTATGTTGATGCCGCAGTGACAGATGAAAACTCCAATTCGCGGCGCTTCTTCTCCCATGGCTTATACCCTCCTCTCTAAGACTTCAGCCACTCTAGCCGCTGTGGCACTTCCCTGCATTATAGAATCGGGGATATCGCCTGTTTTGGGTCCCAAACAGTAACCGCAAGCAAAAATTCCTTGGACAGTGGTGTCAACTGGATTTGTGAGAATGTTTGACGCCTTGAAAAATCCGTAGTCGTCAACTTCTACGCCTAAGACCTTGGCTAGTTCTCTGGCATCTGTTCGAGGCACAAGAGCGGGGCAGATTACCACCAAATCAAACGTTGTGTTCTCTATTCTTCCAGCCACAGTGTCTTCATACCATACTATGAGATTCTTTGTCTCAGGGTCCTCCATGATTTCACCGGGACTACTCCGTATGAATCGCACACCGTATTCGCTCTTGGCTCGATTGATGAATTCTTGGAAGCCCTTTCCAAACGCCCGCAAATCAATGTAGAATATGCTAACTGTCGAGTTAGGCTCGTGCTCTTTGATGAGAACTGCGTCTTTAACCGAATATTTGCAGCAGATGCTGGAGCAGTATGTGGTTCCGAAACGTCTGTCCCTAGACCCAACACATTGTATAAACGCAATTTTCCTCGGAATTTTTCCATCAGAAGGTCTAATCAAATGTCCACCTGCTGGACCAGAGGCGCAGAGCAGTCGCTCCAGTTCTAGAGCCGTGATTACATTCTTGTAACGTCCATATCCATACGTTGGAATTTGCGCTGGGTCGAAGAGGTCGAAACCTGTGGCTACTACGATGGCGCCAACGTTTAATTCGACTTCTTGGGGTTGTTGTTTAAGGTCAACTGCACCTGCTTGACATGTTTTTTGGCAGAGTCCGCATTCTATGCAGTTTACTTTGTCAACTGTCATGGCTCTGGGCACTGCCTGAGGAAACGGCATGTAAATGGCTTTGCGTGTTCCTAATTGTTCATCAAACTCGTTTGGCACTTCAACGGGACAGTGTTGGGCGCAGATGCCGCAGCCTGTGCATTTTGTTTCGTCGACAAATCTGGGTTTTCTATAAATCGTAACCACAAAGTTTCCAGCCGAACCTTTGACTCCTTTAACTTCAGAATATGATAGCAATTGAACGTTAAGATGATGGGAGCAGTCTATCATTTTAGGCGCTAATATGCACATGGAACAGTCCATTGTTGGAAACGTCTTGTCCAGTTGAGCCATTCTGCCGCCTATGCTCGGCGACTTTTCGACTAGGTAAACTTTGTATCCTCTGCTGGCTAGGTCCAATGAAGCCTGTATACCCGATATTCCGCCGCCTACAACCAAAACTGCCTTTTCTACCATTTTTTTTCTCTCCTCTATAATCTATCCTTAAATAGTTCGGTTATGGGGATTCTGTGCGCTTTAACTTCCCATTCTTCAAGTTTCATACCCATCCCAAGTCGTAGTAACTCGATAAAGTGTATGACGGGCAGATTGTATTCTTCGTTAAAATGCCTCTTAACTTCTAACTGCCCTAAATCAAGTTGCAAGAAGCAGAACGGACAAACTGTGACTACTGCTTGCACCTCAGCATCTTTTAAAGCCATGAGCTTTTGTCTCGACACCTGTCTGGCTAGGTCATCGTTTATGTCTCGTAGAGGACCTCCGCAACACATTTCTTTGCGTTCGTATGGAATAGATTCCGCACCTGTGGCTTGAACCAGCTCATCTAAGTCGTTGAAACTCCTCAAGACCTCAAAATGTAAACGCTTAGGCTTGGTCAGATGGCATCCAGGTTGCGTGCCCACTTTCAATCCGTTGATAGGTTCCTTAATAGCGCCTTTAACCTTGCTTACTCCAATGTCTCCATAAAGTACGTCAACGAGGTTTTTGACATCAACCTTTCCTTTATACTCTTTGCCCACTTCGGAAAGTATCTGGTTGACTTGATCTCTGAGTTCGGGATTTCTCTTCAAAATTGTGTTCACCATTAATAATGATTCGTAGCAGTCGTTGCAGAGAGTCATGATGTTTAGTCCCATCTCTTCGGCTAGGCAGAGGTTGCGAGCTGCCAGCGCCAGCCAACTTGCGTGGTCAACTGATTGTATGCTAAACGGCGCACAGCAATTTGCTCCCTTCATGTCAACCAGTTCTATTCCTAATTCAGGCAGAACCTTCCTGACAGAAACCTCATAACTGAGTTCTCTAGCAGGTATGAGACAGCCCAAGAAAAACGCATACTTCAATTTTTTGTCACCTCATGGTCACTTAGACTGTATTATCTTGTCCATTCCTGTTTTCTTCAGAATCTTTTGCACTTCCTCCAACCCATCTAATGTGATTTTGCTCAAGCCGAGGCTCTCTCTCCTGTCCAAGGCTGTTCGTATGGGATTTATGACACGTGTTGTTTCATACAGACTCTTAGCTTGAGCAGCAACCCCGGCTGGCATGTTGCCTTGTCTTACAGCAAGGTTTCTGATGGCAAACATCACTTCGCCGACATCGCCGCCTTGGGGACACCTGTCTAAGCATGTGAAACAGGATAGGCAATACCATGGCAGTTGAGTGGGCAATACCTCTTTTTTGAAGCCTAAGATGACCATTTCCATTAGTCGTCTCGGGTTGTGTTCACTGGTTAATCGGGCAACTGGACAGCCGCTTGAACATCGTCCGCACTGAATGCATAGAAGAACGCCTTTGCCTCTGGGGGTGTTGGCTATTTCTCCCATGAAACCTAGGTCAAGTTCGCTCAAATGGTCTACTCTCTCCTCTAACCGTGTAGAAGAAAGCTCATGTGAAAGGAGCCTAATATATTTTGGGCTTCTTCATATGTTAAGTTTAGCGCAAGAAAAAAGACATCCACATTCTAATGTTTCATTTGCAACATTGCGGTATAATTTTGTATGAACAAACTATATATTATGTTTGAGTTACATTTAACATAAGAGGCTGAATTGCAATGCCAGAATGGGCAACAGTAAGCATCCGAGCAGAACTAATAGAAGAAATAAGAAAATTAATGAAAAAAACAGGACGCTACAGAAGCCTATCAGAGTTTGTATCCGAAGCAATCAGACTACGCCTAGAAGAGACAACTCGCCAAGGCGAAACTGTTACAGAATTACCTGAAGAAACTCTTCCACCGCCGAGTGTGCCAGTAACTCCAGTTTCCATGGTAACCCCAGAGATAACAGAGGGCACCAGAGGCTACATAAACGTTCAACTGCAACGCTCAGAACAAATCTGGTGGGTTTTAATCAGACTTTTCGGCGACCTTGTACGAAAAGATGTCAAAGTAGACGCTGAATATGCGCGTCAACTGCGAAACTGTAGAACCTTGATAAATTTTGTTCGTTCTCATGTAAGTCCAGAAGGCGACATAGAATTAGCCAACGAGAGACTGCCAGACCTGCAGTATAGCGTTGAAAAGGTTAAGCGCGACCTCATTGCAACCGCCATTTGTGTCTGTGACGACTACGCCAAAGATTGGATAACTGAAATCGACAAGGCTGAACGAGGCGAGCTTCAAGAAATTCCCGCTGTTGGACCAAAATTTGTCACAGGTTTACCGAGAAATAGCAACATTGGATGGACAAGAATAACCTTGTCGAAGCCTATTGCAAAGGAAAAAGTAGAAGAAATCTCAAGGATGCTCAATGTAGAAGTCACACCCGAGAATAGTCTGCATTTCATTGTGCGCGGCGAGAAAAAAACAGTTAAAAAAGCTGTTGAAATGCTTTATAAGCTTCAATCAAGGTAAAAACTCGACAAGCCTTTCGAAAAGAAGGGAGCAGAATTGGGCGGCAAGGTGGGCGCAACACTTGTTGTGGGCGGCGGAATCGCTGGAATTCAGGCAGCGCTTGATTTGGCTGATGCCGGATTCAAAGTCTACTTGCTTGATGAATCGCCCAGCATTGGAGGAACCATGGCGCAGTTGGACAAGACTTTCCCAACAAACGATTGCTCCATGTGCATACTTGCGCCAAAGCTTGTAGGCGCTGGGAGACACCCAAACATCCAGTTGATAACCAATGCAAGGCTAGAAGAGGTCAACGGTGAGGCGGGAAATTTCAAGGTTAAAATATTGAAGAGACCCAGATTCGTGGATGAAGACAAATGCAATGGATGTGGCATCTGCGCCCAACACTGTCCCGTTGAAGTGCCAAACGAATTCGACGAGAAATTGGGCATTC
>Ga0315306_10000277_pt1 | contig 24728 bp, 26 predicted proteins | sample TDP1_MG_FD_203803 | JGI IMG/M metagenome (GOLD analysis project Ga0315306, IMG submission 203803) | Freshwater sediment microbial communities from Lake Towuti, South Sulawesi, Indonesia - TDP1 | ecosystem: Environmental > Aquatic > Freshwater > Lake > Sediment | place: Indonesia: South Sulawesi... | reverse complement strand
AAGACGACATACTGAGCATCTCGTCCGGTTTTGGACTCGAAGCTAAGGTCATTGGAAGGTGCAGAAAGAGCCGTGGGGAGAATAAGGTAACGATCAAGAGTCAATGGGGCAGGTTCCGATATGGATAGCATCCCTTTTGCGGCGGTGGGAAAAGGCTCGTGAACTGAAAGGACCTGCTGGCTAGGGGTTGATTATCCGGTGTTCTTGAAGAAGATCAAAGATGAATTTTCCTTTGTCAGAGGGAACTACTTGATACTCATCGTAAGCTGGATTCTGATGGATTTCGCTGGTGAGCTTCCTGGCACCTACTATTCGGATTATGTTCTTCAGCTTGGCGGAAGCCCCTCAGCTTTGGGTTTGATCACTTTTTCCTCTATGCTTGCATTGGCTTCGGTTCAGTTTCCTGGCGGGTACCTGGCTGACAAGTATGGCAGGCGATGGCTAGTATCAACGATGACCTTTGGTGTGGCTCTTTCCTACCTGTTGTACACATTCGCCCCAAGCTGGGAGTACATTCTCTTGGGTGAGTCGATTCGCAGCCTATTCTTGATCTATCAACCGGCGTTGAATGCGATGTTTGCAGATTCGTTGTCGCCTGAGAAGAGGGGAATGGGCTTCTCCATTTTGACCCTAGTAATGAGCGTAGCCACAACACCTGCTCCAGTCGCCGCATTGTACCTAGTGACCGCCTACGGTTCTCTGACAGGCATGAGGATAGCTTATGCCATTGTTACAGCATTGTTCTTCGCTGGCGCGACCGTGCGGCTGAAACTGAAAGAGAGCATGGCAAGTACAGAGAGATTAGACCTGAGACATGTGCTACGCTCCTATCCCCTAGCATTGAAGGAGGGTGTAGGTGTCTGGAGGAAGGTTCCACGCTCAATGTTCTTTCTCTTCGTCTCACAACTCATTCAGCGTTTCGCGTTTGCCATGACAATGACCTTGTTTCTTGTCTATGCCTTCTACGTCCTACAGATAGGAGGCGTTCCCAATCCTGCACTTCCCCCACAACAGGACCCAGCCCTTCAGCTCGCTCGTGAAAGATGGGGATACATCTCCATCGTGCTGTTTGTGAGCATGATAGTCCTTTCGTTTCCTACAGGAAGCCTTATCGACAGGATTGGCAGAAAAAAGCCATCAGTCCTGTCCAGTTTGGTCCTGATTCCCGGTGTCTTACTCTTTGTATATGGGAACTACCTGTCACTTTACCTATCAGTCATCCTCTTCTCATTTGGGCAACTTCTTGGCTTTTCAGCCTATCAAGCAATGTTCGCTGATCTCGTTCCGAAATCCCAGCGAGGAAAGGCCACAGGGTCCATGAACTTCTTCACGAACATCTCCATGGCCATCGGGGGGATAGCCGGCGGGCTGCTTTATGATAACGTGTCTCCGCAGCTTCCATTTCTCCTTATGCCCGTGTTCATCGTGTTGGCAACCTCGCTCGTGTTCGTCTATGTACAGGAGCCAAAACCAGAGGAAAGGCAGGCCTAGACCAACAGTTTCCATAAAGATGGCAGAAAGCTGCTTGTCCACCTCTGTATTGTTCCGCGGAAAATGGCTTGCGGGTCTCCGCAATAGGACCATCTGTCCGTGTCCCTTTCGTGCAGCAATGATTGCTCAAGCTACTTGGAAATTCGAGGTGACCTAGTAGTCTTTTGCAGCTATTCTCCTTCGAATTCGACTAGACGGAAAACGTCATATTCCTTCAGTTTGTCTCGTCCACGCAACTCTGGCAACTCCACCACAAAAGCGCAGCCAATCACTTTTCCGCCACACTTCTCAACCAACTGGCAAGACGCTCTCATTGTGCCTCCAGTGGCGAGCAAATCGTCCACGACGAGCACTTTGTCCCCTTCTTTGATGGCGTCCTTGTGTATCTCGACTGCATCAATGCCGTATTCAAGTTGGTACTCCTGTCTCATGGTTTCCGCGGGAAGCTTGCCTTTCTTTCTTATGGGGACGAAACCCTTCTTTAGTAGTATTGCCAAGGCGGTACCGAATACGAAGCCACGTGACTCGATTCCTGCGACAATGTCTATGTCTTTGTCCTTGTAGTGCTCAAAAAGCCTTTGGCACGTGTCGCGGAAGCCTTTTTCATCCTTCATTAGCGTGGTGATGTCTCTGAACATCACTCCCTGCTTGGGCCAGTTTGGGATGGTTCGAATCTTTGCCTTTATGTCCTCGTTCAACTAATCCCCTGCCTATCGCATCACAGCGTTCTTTATGTCTTTTGTGCATCTGCAGTCATCATAGTCCTCTACCTTGGGAATCGTCTCTACCAACAACTTCTGAACTTTGTCAACGTTCTCTCTAAAGGTCTTCATGACCATTGATACATCAACAGCTGCCTCACTAGGTTTCCAACAGTCATAGTCAGTAGGCATAGCGACCACGGCATAGTGTAGCCCGGCCTCTCGCGCCAAGACGACTTCTGGGACGGTGGTCATGTTGATCACGTCTCCTCCCCAGAGTCTGAACATAAGGCTCTCTGCTCTAGTGGAGAACCTAGGACCTTCGATGGTGACAGCTGTTCCCTTCTCGTGGCACCTGTAGCCGAGTGTCTTTGCTTGGTCGAAAAGAAGCTTTCTCAGGTTCGGGCAGAATGGCTCAGCCATGGGTATGTGACAGACACGGTCCTTCTCATAGAAGGTCGATCTTCGTTTGGTCGTCCTGTCTATGAACTGGTCTATGAAGACGAAGTCTCCTGGCTTGATCTCTTCTCTCAAAGAGCCGCAAGCAGTGGTGGCAAGTATGTGTGTGCAGCCAGCATTCTTCAGGGCGCATATGTTTGCTTGGAAAGGAACGTTAGTAGGCATTACTGTGTGTTTCTTGCCATGCCGCGAAAGTATAACAACGTCAACGCTCTTAATCTTGCCTACCGTGAGATTTGATGAAGGTTTTCCATACAAGGTCTCGACATCAGTCACCTTTGCTTGTTTCAGGATTCGCGGGTCTTCAAGCCCTGAACCGCCGATTATTCCGATCTTGACCATCTTTCCAACCTTCCCAAAGTACGCTTATTCTATGCATCCTTTTCTTGGAGAGCCTCGCATCAGTAAGAGCCATACCGACTTGCGCAAAGGAGTCAGCAATGGCACTATGATTTCGTGCAAAGCCGTATTTCAGTCTTATCGTGTCACGTCCAGCGAGACGTTGTCTTCTAGCTCGTCTCTTGGCAGTACGAAATACTGGAAAAGGCCGAGAAAAGTGATCACGACGCCGGCGATGCCTAGGATAACTGCCAACGCTACAAATAAGAAGTATGCAGACGGGCTCTTGGTGTACGTTAGCTGGACTTCGCAGTTTGCCTTGCTCCAACCTTCGTTCTTGATGGTTATCTGTAGCTGATCTAGGCTGTCATCCAACGTGACTTGGCCAAATAGGTTTCCGGCTCCTTGGATTATTCCTGCTCTGTAGTGAAGAACTCTCCCCCCTGGTCTTATGAGTTCGACGCTTATGTCCAGCGGTCTTGTTGCACTGGTCGAGACGTTGTATGTGACGAGAGCTATGTTGGTCTCTCCAACGCTCAGTGCGAAGCTCCTGCTGACATTCTCTTCTAGTTCAAATCGGCGATCTATTCTGTACCTTGTGTTGAAAAGGAGTGGCAGGTATGCGTTTAGAACGATTGAAACGACGGCTATGATTATGCCCAGCAGCAGGAGCCGTTTGGCATGTCGTCTACTTCTTGCCGTACAACCAGCAGAGGACAAAATGCCCTCCTTCCTGCTCTATGTCAGGCGGATCCTTCACGCAGACCTCCATCCTATATGGGCATCTCGGGTGGAACCGGCATCCTGGAGGCGGGTTTATCAAGTTTGGCGGTTCGCCTGCGGGAACGTCTCGCAGTATCTTCCTGTTCCCTGGGTCCGGGTCCGGTATGGCCTTGAGTAAGGCTTGCGTGTAGGGATGCAGCGGGTTGCGAAGGACTTCCAACATTCTTCCAGACTCAACAATCTTGCCAGCATACATGATAGACAACCTTTCCGAGAAGTACTTTGTAGTGGCCAAGTCGTGGGTTATGTAGATGAAACTGATTCTTCTTCTCTCCTGCAGTTCTCTTAAGAGGGTCAGGATCTCAATCCTAACGGAAGCATCCAGCATCGAGACCGGCTCGTCCGCGACTACAAGTTCGGGTCTCAGGGTTAGGGCTCTGGCGATGGCGACCCTTTGTAGCTGTCCTCCACTAAGCATGTGTGGGTATTTGGGCGCAAAATCCTCAATGGGAGTCAGCCTCACGTCTTCCAAGACTTCATGGACTCTCTTGATCCTCTCTTCTCTGTTGCCAGCCTTGTGTATCAGCAATGGTTCTTCCAGAATCCTGTGGATCGTGAAGAATGAAGGAAGTGCCCCATAAGGGTCTTGCTCGACTATGGATGTCTCACGTCGGTACCACATCAAGTCATCAGGGTCCAAGTGCGTGATGTCCTTGCCCTTGATTGTGATTCTCCCCTCTGTCGGTTCGTACAACCTGAGTATTGTCTTGCCTAGAGTGGTCTTGCCGCTTCCTGATTCGCCCACGAGCGAGATCGCTTCTCCCTTCTTGAGGTCGAAGCTTACCCCGTCCACTGCTCGGACATGCACTGGATTCGAGAAGAGTCCTTTCCTCAACTCGAACCATTTCTTCAAGTTCTCTAGGCTGAGGAATCCTTCGTCCTCACTCATTCTTCTCACCGGACTGCTCGTACCACCAGCATTTTACATAGTGTCCTGATCCTAGATCGAAGGCGGGTGGATTCTCTTTGGAGCATCTGTCGAACGCGGAAGGGCATCTTGGGTGGAACCTGCATCCAGTAGGCGGACTTATGAGGCTTGGAGGAGCGCCGGGGATGAATTCTGGTTTCTTGTCGGTCCTCAGTGTCGGCACACTGGCCATAAGCTTCTGTGAGTAGGGGTGGGTCGGCTTTCGGTAGAAGGCTTCGGCTTTTGCTATCTCTTGCACCTCTCCGGCGTACATGACAGCGACCTTGTCAGCCAGTTCGCTACTTAGTCCAATGTCGTGTGTTATGAAGATGTAGCTTAGCCCCATCTCATTCTTGAGTTTCTTCAGCAGGTTCATTATGTTCGCTTGGGTTATCACGTCGAGAGCAGAAGTAGGTTCATCAAGTATGAGTATCCTGGGGTGGGTGACAAGTGCCATTGCTATAACTGCTCTTTGTTTCATGCCGCCGCTGAGCTCAAAGGGATACCTTTCCATAAAAGATTCGTGTATCCCCACCATTCTCAAAGACTCTATCGATTTTTCCAAGGCTTCTTGCTTTTTCATGTCTTCATGAATGAGCAGCGGCTCAGCCACTTGGTATCCCACCTTCAATACTGGGTTTAGCGAGTTCATTGCACCTTGGAAAGCCATTGAAATCTTCTTCCATCTTACATCCTTTCGGAAGGTTGTTTCGTCGTGCTCCATGATGTTCTGTTGTTCAAGGAGGACTTCGCCATCATATTTGTCGATGTTTCTGGGAAGCAACCTTATCACAGCTTTTGCCATGGAGCTCTTTCCACACCCAGACTCGCCGACTAGCGCCAACGTCTCTCCTTTCTTGAGATCGAATGAGACGCTGTCAACCGCTTTTACCGTTCCCTTTCTTGTTGCGTAGTACAAGAACAGCTTCCTAACTTCTAGTATGTTATCTGTCATCAAGGTTTCACCAGATTCTAGATCTCTCTGAGCTTCGGGTTGACTATCTTGTCTAATGCGAACCCTAGGAAGGAGAAGGCGAAAGCTGTCAGTATGAGCATAAGGGCTGGCTCAGTGACCCAGTAGTAGTATCCCTTGTAGAGAGCTCCACCTCTATAGCTGTCTTCTATCACTTTGCCCCATGAGGGCAGGTAAGGATCTCCTAATCCCAGAAGTGAAAGAGCGGCTTCTAGGAAAACATAGCCGGGAACAGAGCCTATTAAGCTGGGCACGATCGGCGGCAGAATCTTTGGGATTATGTATAGTAGGACGATCCTTTTTGAGCTCGCTCCATAAGCCCTTGCAGCTTCGATGTAGGGGTACTCCTTTATCTGCATCACAAGTGCCCTTGTGCTCTTTACGCCACCACCAAACACGCTCAGTACAATAATCACCGTCAAGAGAATCCAGATGTCGAGTCTGTAGAAAGTCGCTATCAGGATCAAGAATGGCAAGAACGGCAGGATCATGTAGCCCTCTGTGAACCTCTGTATCAGCGAATCTATCTTGCCTCCGTAGTAGCCGCTGACAGTCGCTATCAGCAGTTGCAGCAGACTTATGGTGAGTGAGGCGGTCAACCCGAAAGAAAGTGCAATAGGGGTTCCCCAAAGCAAAGCGATCGTGAGATCTCTTCTCAAGTGGTCAGTCCCAGCCAAGCCGCAAATTCTTCCATATATTACGACTCTCGCGTCGAGATCCGAATCCTCTCCGAACAAGGTGCCGTCTATGACTAGCTTGTATGTCCCCTTGAGAGGTTTAGCCGTGGTTGTGCTCTTGATAGTTTGGTCTTCAACTGCGAACAATGCCTGCTCTACTGGTAGAGGCGCCAACGGCTTCTCGCCGACAATCCCCGCAATGTATGAGTCAATATTGGCGGCTACTTGCGGATGGATGGAAAGGTAGAAGTTATCGTTGGCGGTTCTCGTTATATAGTCTAGGAGCTTGATCTCTGTACTTCCGGGCTTGGTCCAGTAGATCCTCAGGAAAGGTGCGCTTTCATTGAACCTGGCAGAAAAGAAAATGTTTATCTCACTTGGAAAAGCATCATACACATAATCGAAAGAAAAACCTATGCGAAGCATTTTGAGGTTCGTTTGTGGAATGGGAATCAGGACTTTGACTGTTCCTGCGCCTGTTTGGTGAGAGTCTCGCTTGATGGTTTCGGGCAGGTTTGGGCCGAAATAGTTCACCCAGTATGGCTGGGCGTTTCTCGGGTTCTCAATCCAAACATTGCCTTCTCCTCTCCATAGATCTATCGCTCCGCCGTAAGGTATCGCTATTATAGTGTAGACAGACAACGAGATCAGCACGACAAGGAAGGCTATCCCGAAAACTCCAGACTTGTAGGTCAGCAGCTCCTTTGCGATACCTTTCAGACGGTATTCGCCGCCAACTGACCCCATGCACGTCACCGACCAAATTTCGCTTTTATCCTCGGATCGATTAGCCCGTATGCAACATCGAGAAGCAGTACTGTAGCAGCAAGCAGGTATGCATATATTATCGTCACGCCGATGAGCACCGGGGTATCGAAAGCAGATATGGCTGAGTAGGTCACTGAACCTAAGCCAGGCCAGTTGAAGACTCGTTCTGTAATGATTGCGCCGCTCCACGAGTTGATTAGGCCCAACGCAAAGCTTGTTACTATCGGTGGAAGTGAAGGTCGAAGAATGTACTTCGTTTCGATCTGTCTTGGGGGAACTCCCTTGGCACGTGCAGCCTCGACGTAATCCTCGGTGGAGAAGATGAGAAAGAATGTCCTGTTTCCATAGCAGCCAAGGAAGAACGCCGAAGTAACCCAAGACGCAAGGGGGAGAATCATGTGCTTGATCATACTAAGGAAGTACTGTATCGGATCGGAGGGCGGTGGGACATCCACTAGGCCTCCGTATGGCAACACGTGAAAGTAAGATGCGAAGATAAGAATCAGGAAGATCCCGTAGAACCATCCCGGTATGACAGAGGTTGGAGCGCCAGCTATGAACAGTTTGTCAAGTTTGCTTCCGTGGTGTCTGGACAGGTACAGCCCGATTGACATAGTTATGGAGAAGTTCACGAGCATCGCCGTGGTGAAGAGCATCACGGTTTGCGGAAGTCTCTCCAGGATTATGTTCTTGACGAGCCTAGAGCCGGAATCGCTATACATGTACTGTGCGTTCCCGAGGTCCAGAGTTAAGGCGTTTCTGAGGTATATCACGCTTCGGATCGGGAATGGCAGGTCCAGCCCACTGCGTTTGATCTGTAGCTGTATCTCGTCTTGGGTCAGTTTGTCGATGACATCTGGGGGATACCCTTGGTAAGCTGGATCGTTTCTGAATCGTGAGGTTATAGCGAAAGTCAGCTCGCTTTTCACGATTTCGTCAACGTATCCGCCCATGTTGGCGATTATGATTGTGAGGTAGATGGCAAAAACAACTACTAGGTATATTACGACAGTTCTTCTCAGGATGAACTTTATGAGACCTTTCATGGCCATTAGGATTTCACTATCGCCCTTGTCTTGTGCTCAGATTGTCATATAAACGTTGCTTTTCGAGCTGGAATGAATTGGCAGAGCCTCTTTCTCAAGAGTGGCTATGGATTCTGCCGCAAAAAAAGAAAGGAGGGGAAGTTTGTTACGCTTTCTTTCTGGCAGCTGTCGAATAGATCGCCACTACTATGGCGACTGCAGCAAGGGCAACTGAGGCATAGGCAATTGTCTGTAATGTGCTCACCGTACCCTGAAGAGTCGTGACTTGACTTGTCAGGGTCGACTGTAGTGCTGAGAGCTGTGCGTTGAGGCCAGATTCAGCTTTCGCTAGTAGGGACTGGAAGTAGCTTATTTCTGGAATAACTACGAACGGTGCATCGAGGAATCCCGGGGTCCCAACATCTTTGCTCAGCGCGATTGCCATTAGCCTATAGGTTCCTGCTGTCAGCTTGGCAGTCTCAATGTCCTTTAGCTTGATTGACCATTGTCCTTGGGCGGCAGCTGTGGCGTCCCCGACTACAAGCACATTGCCGGCTGAGTCAAGCACAAGGTACTTCACGAGCTCTATCCTATCGTTCGCATATGGTTGTCCCTTCGTCGTTAGGTTTAGGGTGAAAGGTGCCTCTAGTCCTGGGACAATGTTCTGCGGCATCTTGAGTGACAACTCTGGAATTGGCGGTTCAGCCAGCCAAGCCCATCTGTCAGCCTTGAAAGTATAGTCTCTGAAGGCCTTCACAACAGCGATGTGGGCTGTGAAGTCCGCGGTCGCAAGATAGAATGGGCCTGAAGCGACATAGTAGTGCTTGCGATCAGTGTTCCACTTCTTTAGGTTGTCGTATCTTGCCGACGCATCCTGTGCCGTTATGTATTTGCTTGCATGTTGTCTGAACGGTATGTATCCGGTGTTCTTCGCTTCATCTAGGACTGCAGAGAAGGTGACCAAGCTTGGACCGCCGATGTAGTTTGCCCATTCAACCTTCTTTTCCACAGCTTTGGACGCAGAGAACGCAAGCAGCCCCTTCTCTTCTGCGAGTATGCCCAGCCCGACGGCGTGCCACGGCATATTTGGCCATCCAGAGGCCCAGTCTGCCATGAACTCGGCTTCGATGAATGTGTAGTTAATATAGTACGCCACGACGAGTGGGCTTGTGCTTATTATCTGCTCTCCACGGTAGTTATCTCTCCAAGCTTTGAACGCAGACACAGCGCTTGCGTCGTAAAGCGGACTAGCTGTATCAGCTCTTTCGAATACCAACGGCCAGGTCGCGAACCAGTCTGCCATGCTCATCACTGAACCATCATGGTATTTCACTTTCCCTATCACATCGCCGTAGTTCACCACGACTTTGGCTTTCGCGTAAGTCCCGCTCGGCGGGTTAGTTATGGTCTTGGTTGCTACATCCCAGCCGAACCATGCATCTGACGGAACTAGGACCTTGTCAACTGTCTTCAGCGTTAACCATGGGCTGCTTGAAAAGCAAGGTACCCCCTTTTCCACCTCCATGGTGACTGATTCGAGTCTGTTCGGCATTGGGATGCCAGTATACGGGTTGTAGATGAAATCGTAGTCTTGGACACATCTCAAGATCACTTGGTCATAGACCCAGTTTGTTCCGGCCACAGGGTTCCACGGTTCCACTAAGACTTCTCTGTTTGACGCCTTCAGAATGCCCCCGACCTTGTCTTTGTACCTTACCGTTCGGGCCCATATCGGGTTGTTGAGCCCACCGGACAAGTCTACAGCAACCCCAACTTCCTGTCTCATATCGAATGGTGATATCTGGTCGACAAGCCATACTCTTTCCGATTCTTGTAGTGCTAGTTCCGAAGCCTTACGCATGAGAGCCATCCTTTCTGCCCAAGTGGACCAATCTCCTTTCCAGAGTTTGGTTGCCACCTCGTAGAACTCAGGTCCTGGCTTGTATGCTTGCCACAGTGGTTCGGGCCGTCCCAGAGGAGTGTAGAAGTAGCCGAAGTTGTCAGAGTCGTCTCTGCTGACTATCGTTGTTATCCAGCCGCCCGTGTAGATGTGCCACTGGCCAACCGCGGGGTCACCGCGCAACCATATAGGGCTAGCATCTCTGCTGGGCTTGTACATCCTTTCTATCGTGAACCCCAGTTTCTCTAGTGAATTGGCGACGTAGTCACCTATCAGCTTTCTCTGATCCTCTGTTCTGATCAGGAACTTGAGGGTCACGAGAGAGCCCGCGTAGTACCACTTGCCATCCTTGTACTCAGCGCCCATCGCTGCCATCTCCTTGAAGATGGCCTCCTTAGCCTTTTCGAAGTTGTATGCATACTTGGCCTCAACAAGCTTCGCCGTCTCTGCCAGTTTGCCATAGTCAGGAAAGGCGGAAACAATGGGCAAAAGCTTCGGCCTTGCAAGGCCCTTGAAGATCTCGTTCACGATGTAGTTCCTATCTACAAGCCAGTTCATCGCCTCTCTTACCTTAGCGTTGTAGAAGGGGTTGAATCCGACCCCTCCCTTGAAGGTTGGTCCGACAGGGTTAAAGGAGAGTTCGAGGTACAGCCCGTAGGCGATCTTGTATGCCAAGACCGGTGAGGCCTTGACCTGAGCAAATAGATCTGGGTCGGAGATATCCATTAGATGCACATGGATGTCGCCCTTTTTCAGCATGTCAACTATTTTTGCGTCGTCTGGTTCTGCCAAGAAGTCTATCTCGTCAACCCATGGGCCATTAGGAACAACTTGTGCACTTGAGTTTAGGGGAGTCATTGCAGCTACGAAGAAAACCAAAAGCAAAGCTATCGCTGTTTTTCTTCCTTTCATTTCAAATCACACATGCCTTTATCGAACAAGGTTGGATATAAGACTTTTTGTGATTTCAACAGGTTTGTTTATAAAAGAGTGAGAAAATCCTTTAGCTGAAAGCGCGGAGAATTTGAGCTTTCATGTCAAGAGTTGCCCTAGCAATCGCTGTGATCGTATGGCTTGTCGCTTCGCCTCTTACCGCAGTTGACCAGAACTCTCCCCCTAGACTGAGAATCATGTTCAGCGACATGGAAGCCAATGTCGTCACTGTTGCTGGCTACGCGTTGATTGCCAATCGCCAGCAACCTCTTGTCTTGACAGTTGATTCCGCGGATCCAAACGCTTTTCGTGGCGCGGTAGTCGACCTAGGGTTCCCAGCTATGTTCATGTCATCCAGATTGCTGGCTGACGGAAGCGTCGTTGCGGTAGGTCGCTTGTATAGGCAAGGGCAGGGATATGACGTTCTAGTGGCGAGACTTGGCAGAGAGAATGAAATCCTGTGGACTAGAACCATTGGTGGCGAAGATTTCGATGCAGGCGAAGACGTTCTGGACGTGGACGGAAGCCTCGTCGTTGTAGGATACAGCTACAGCTTCAGCAAGATAAGAAGCTCGGATGTTCTTTTGCTTAAGCTCGACTATTCTGGAACGATTCTTGGATCATGGACAATAGGAGTTGAGGCCTATGATGACATCGCCCACAGAATCGAGAGAACCCGCGATGGGAGGCTGCTAATTCTTGGCGAAACCAAGAGCTACAACGTTTCCTTGTCGGACATTCTGCTAGTCAAGATGGACGCAAACGTACAGGTTCAGTGGTCCGCCAGCATAGGCGGCTCAAGCTTTGAAAAAGCCGTATCAGCCGTTGAGACAGATGAAGCTGGTCTTTTTGTGGTCGGCGTGAGTGAAAGTTTTCCCATGGGCAAGACTGACGGTTTCTTTCTCGAAGTTGACAAGAACGGTCGGCTCAAGTATGTCAAAGGCGTCGGGTGGAGCGGAAGCGACGGATTCAAAGATGTATGCTTCAAAGACGGCAAGTACTACGTGTTGGGCTACTCGTCAGTTAGAAAGGAAGAAGGTGACTTACTGTTTCTGGAAGTAAATTCCCTAGGATCCGTCGCAGCCGCGTACATTCTCACGAGAAGCGGCTTCGATTCCCCCCATTCAGTAAACCCACTAGGCAACAATATCCTCGCGACAGCCGCCTTCTCAGAAAGCGAGACAGAGGCTCTCATCTTGGAGAGCTACTCGGTAGACTGGAGCAACATAACTCTGAAAGTGTTCTCCCAAGTGAAACCAATGTACGAAAGGTTGGACTTCATGAGGATCAGCAATATCAATGACAGTGTAACCTTGGCAGACTGGACGTTGAGGCAGGTAGATCTGACAGTTCGGTCGGTGGATCTAGCTGCAAAAGAAGTGCCGGCTGCCGTGTCTCCCTTGACCCTGAATCATCAGAGTGTCCAAGTCACTGTTGGCGAGTACGTAGAGAGGACTGACTGGGTGGCTGAAGCGATCAGGTTTGTGGAGTCCAATATCCCCATCATCATACTCGCCATTCCCTTCATCACCTTCTTCATTGCGTGGCTACTGCTGAAGATCGGCAAGATCGTTAGAAGGCGCACTAAGAGCTGAAGTTCCAGCGGGCAAGAAGGTGTTGCAACGAACACCCTTGTCAGAGGCGCAGACCGCCATCAGATGTCGCGTTTATGCTCACTTGAGAGTACCTTCATTCAGACATGTCTGTCTGGCGGCACGAGTCTTCTGAGTTTTCGAAGCGAGCTTAACCTTTCCCTGTCTCCAAGACGGCTTTTTTCGATAGCTTCCTCCAGCATTGATACGGACTCGTCCATGCTTTTGCGGTCGACTGGGAACGGGACGCCATCCTTTCCGCCGTAGGCGAAGGAGTACTTCACGGGGTCTTTCCAGCTCGGTCTCTCCCCGTAGACGAGTTCTGAGATAAGTGCCAGCCCTCTGACAGTGGCTGGGCCTATTCCTCTCATGCCTAGAAGCTCTTCATAGTTTCTGGGCTGGAGCTCATATGCATTCGCCAACGCTGTCCAGTTCATCCTAGACGGCATTGAAAGGACATCAAGTACAGGGGCCTTCAGCCCATTTTCCTGAGTAGGATGCATCCATTCTTTGAGCGACCTTTGATATGCTGGTCGCATAGACCTCAGCATATTCCCAACTTTCGCCGGCTTCTCTCTCACGATGTCCACTGAAGCTTTCCGGCAGCCTTCACTTTCCTGAGCTGTCATGTTCAGTGCAGCAGCTCTCTTGGCGTCACCCACGATCGCTTTGTGGGGTTCAACAACAAAGTCTTCAATGTCCTCAGAGAGCCAGTGGTACCTTCTCGCCGTCCTGTCGTACGTGTTCATCCCTTGCTGAACAACGGCCCACTCGCCGTCGCCGGTTATGAAGAAAGCGTGGTGATATAGCGGGTAGCCCGCCTGTATCGCCGTGTTGTCAACTTTGGCGCTCATCCGACTTGCATACCTTAACCTGTCAATGTCCTCAATCGAGAGTCCAAGCTCTTCGCCGACCACTCCCACTTCGGAAGGCGTTCTCTTGGATGCCTTGCCTTTTCCGCCACAGACGGCTAACCCAAGTTTCTCGCGTTCCAGAGCGTTCTTGAGAACGCCTGTCAATACAGTGGTGACTCCTGAGGAGTGCCAGTCGTACCCTAGGACGCAACCCAAGGCCTGGAACCAATATGGGTCCGATATCCTCCTTAGAAAGGTGTCGCGACCGTGCTCGTCCACGATCACGGCAACGATCCCTCTGGCTAGACCGATCATTCTGCTGACTAGCCACTGAGGTGCCTTCCCCACGTGGAGCGGAAGCTCCGCGAGTCCTGTTCTCCTCAAAGCTTGCACGAGGCCTTTGAGACGGTTCCTAGCGAGAACTTAGGACAATGCGTCCTTTAAACTTGACTGGCTGCCACAAGAGTGTGGCTAATGTGGCTACTTCATGAGCAAGCGCCCCTCTCTATCGATCTCTCCGTGCCGAATTCTGGTTGTGGAGATGGGGACGTGATTCTCGGCGGGAACCATGCTGATCACAATCACTTTGAGCGGTTGCAGACCGTTCCGCTTCCTGACAGTGTTTATCTCGCGAGCTATGGGCTCAGTTTCTTGGCTGACTACTATGGCCTCTTGGTCAGCGCTCGTCACCGCGGGGCCGTGAGCGTCGTCTAGAGGGATGATCTTGGCTCTGTCACGAAGCCCCTTTCGTTGGAGGAAGCTGGTCAGCTCCTTCTCTCTTTCCTCGTAGGATGCAGTTTCATGGTTCTTTCGGAGCTCGTTGGCGAACTTGTCTGTGCATAGCCCTATCAGGACTAGGTCTCCTGAGCTAAAAGCCTTCATGAGCAGAGCTCGATGCCCCCTGTGCAGCTGGTCAAAAGATCCGCCAAGGCCGACTATCTTGAATCTTCTCGTCATCTCACGACTCCGCAAGACCAGCGTGCTGGAACCTTCCTTGTTAGCTTTGCGAGATCTCAGTCATCTTGCTGCGGCGTCTTTCTTTTCGGGACTTGGTCCTCGCAAGAGAAACGTCTTTCTGGTGTAGACAAGGACGCCTAGGACTGACAGAACGGCTCCGCTTGCATAGAACATGGTCTGAGCCCCTATGTTTGTGTAAATTCCTAGACTCGTGTACGTTGTCGCTAGGCCGACAACGAGCATGATCAGACCCGGAACCAGCAGTGCCAAGCTGAAGGTGCCTTTCGGTAGTTCCTCCTTCAGGCTGAAAGTCCTTACGTGTTCGGGCACAACAGAAGGGACGGCCCAAACCACAACCCTCACCAGCACTGGAGTGACAAGAAGGACGAAGGGGAGCATTGTGACAAACCACCATATCGTAAGCCCAATGGAAGTAGCTACTAGCACGTCTGTGGCCATCTTCATATACTTAAGATCAGCAAGGTACATGACCTTGAAAAGAAAGACGTAGAGGAAAGCGACTAGGGCATTTGCCACGGTGAGCGTCAGGTTCGAGGCTAACACATATCGGCCCCAGCTGAACCGCCTACGTAGGATATATCCGAACATGAAGAAGCCCAAGAAATTTCCTGGCACCGCAGCCAACAGGCTTCCGGGATAAAGGTACCCGTATTTCGCGGAGTCAGCAATCAAAGTCCCCAAGGCCGCGCCGACCGCCGCTGGCATAGGTCCAAAAACAGTGGCGAAGAGTGAAGGCACAACAACGGCGGGTCTGAACTGGCCCGAACCCCATGGAGAGGATATGTACGCGGTCATGTAGGACCCAATCGCGTAAAGTGCAGCGCACATTGAAGCAGCAGCTACCATTACGGACTTCGGGCGGTTGGCTTCTAAGTTCATAACCGGTTCACCACGCTTCTAGGCGCCATCAAAAATAAGAATTGTGTATGTAATGTACAAACACAGACATACTATGCAGATGAGACCCCTCACTGCGTCCAAGGTGAACTCTATTGCTAACTCAGCGCAAAGTTTAAAGGGAGTCGGCGTGATTCTTGCATATCGCACCCAAGCGAAGGAGACTGCTCGTTGATCCTTGATCCCGTTCTGAACAGAAAGGTTGAGGTGCTGGTGAAGCTCAGAGGATACGAGCTTCTGGAAAAAGAAGAAGGAAAAGAGGGAGACTTCTTCACGGTCAAGAGTCGACGACGTAAGAAGCTGCTTATCTGGGCGGTCACTGGCGTTGAGACGATTGGCATTCGTTACGTGAACCTTCTGTCAAAGAAGGCCGAGTCAAGTGAGCTCGACGGCGGCATAATGATATCCAACAGCACCTACACTCACTCAGCAAGGGCGAACGCTCGGAGAAGAGGTGTCGAGCTCATACCGACAAACTTCCCATCATTCAACATATTCGAGCACTACCTTGTCCCGAAACATGAGATTCTCTCCCCGGAAGAGAAAAAGGCGGTTCTTGAGAAGTACCGAGTAGCTCCCTACAAGCTTCCACTCATGCGGACATCGGATCCCATAGCCAAGGTTATTGGCGCGATTCCCGGCGACCTAGTGAAGATAACCCGAGACAGCCCAACCGCCGGTGAATATGTGTCCTACCGCTATGTAGTTGATGGCTGAACCCGCTGCCGGCAGGGAACTCGGGAAGCTATCTATTCCTTCTTCTTGATCTCGTGTAGGATTACGAGCGCTTCTCCAAGGGATATGCCCATTTCCGCGGCTAGCTTTCTCGGCGTAAGGTCCGGGTGTGTGTTGAGCAGTTTGTCCGCGACATATGCCTTGTGATAGGGATACATGACGATGGAATATACCGTTTCGACAAGGATCGGCCAGAGCGGATCATTCACATATTTCTCGAGCTCGTCACTCATACTCGTACCCCATGCCTCATGTTCTTCAGCGCCAAGTACGTGAGTCCACGTTTATTAGCATTATGAGAGTCTTCTCTATGCAACGTTGGTCTAGGAATCTTCTTCAAACAAGAAGGTTTCCAGCGCTATGGATGGCGAAATCGCCAGCAAATCCTCCCTTTGCTGCTTGTTGATGATTTCTGGCTTTCTTGGGTTTGGGACCCATTACATTTTTCATCTGGCGTTGACCTTGTGCAACGTTTGCCTATAACCCGGCGTAGGATCAGATATCGGTCCAGATCATTGGAGCTAAAGCTTGATTTTCGTCCTTTCTGAACAATGTTCATGGTACAAGCTTAGTATCATAAAATGCCGTTCTTCTTCGTCTACAGTCTAAGATCATGTTTCGTCATAAAGGCTAGGCTAGGGAGAGAATTATTGGAATGCTGTCTGCCAGAAAGTGGATAAATACGGGACCAAGAATGTTTCTGGTGCGTGCTCGAACGTAAGCTATACTTAAAGCAACTGACCAAGGAAAAACGTTTCCCGCCAAGAGAGCAACTGCCCACGGAAGCGATAGTGAGTATACCCCTAGATATGAAGGAAGATGATAGAAAGTGAACAATAGTGAGCCTATGATTATTGCAGGCAAAGCTTTAGCGAGACTCGAAGGATGAATGGGCATAAGCCTATCGAGCATGTATCCTCTGCCAAATGCTTCTTCAACAACTGCAACAGGAAAGAATGAGTATACGATCATATATAAGGATACCAAGCTGGGATTTGCCCACCGCTAGGCCTCGAAGACTGCGGAAATGAGACAGGACCAAGAAAATAGTTGAGCACCATTAGCAGTAGGTAAATAATGAGAAAAAGCGGAATCAAAACTAATGTCCCAAACAAGCTCTTTGCAGAACCTTCTCTCTTTAGCCCTAGGCCAGAGAAGATCTCCCTCAAGGATCGCTTCTTCTCCCAAAAAGCCAAGAAAATGACAAGAAAAACAAGAACTGCCCCCCAAGGCATCCCCATACTAACCAACAAACTTAAAACAAGCGACATCGTAATATCTTGTGGCAACGTTCCTCGTGATGAACTTCTAAACAGAATAGGCATAACAAAACACAAAGTCACGACAAGCCAGACAATAAATGGTCCTTTTGTTTCTCCTAGCTTCTTAGACGACATAGCCTGTCCAATTATCAAATCTATATAGGGCACCTTCTTAATCCTTTTTTAGTAACCAGAGATTTCGGTTCAAATATCGGCTCAGACTATCGGTCTTCGCATCTAATCTCTTTACCTTTTAAAACTTGCACTTTTGGTCGTGTGTAACTCCGTCGAGTTACAGCAACTATTTATTCCTTGAACTATAAGAATCAATTGGTATTTCGTGGAAAGTGTCATCGAAAAGCTGCGGAAAATCGGACTCACAGAATACGAAGCCAAAGTATATGTTACTTTACTAGAAGACCATTTGAACACCGCAGGAAAGCTGTCCGAAAAGTCTGGTGTTCCGAGGACAAAGATATACTTGGTCTTGGAGTCTCTTGAGCACAAAGGTTGGGTACGAGTTTATTCTGGGATACCGTTACTGTTTAGGGCTAACGATCCGCTCGACGTTTTCACGAAGATCAAAGAAGACTATTCCGATTTTTTGCAGTCGATTCAGATGACACTCGATAAGGAGGTGTCTGAAATGAAAGAGAAGTTTGTGATTTTGAAATTCCACATTGGCCTGACAAGCTTGAAAGAAGAAATGAGAAAAGCTAAGACCATATGGATAAACAATGCAACAACAGATTTCGTCAAGAAAGTGAAAGATACATTCCGAGAAGATGCAGAGGTTAGAGTGCTCCTTTTCCCAGGGGAAAAGAAAACCGGTGACAAAAATGTGCAATTCAGAGAGGCTGAAATGAAAATTGTGTGCATGGTCCGAAATAAAGAGGTGCCCTCGATGTCAACTACTCTCGATGAGACAAGGACATTCACCGTGTTCGAAGATCCAGTGACTCACGAGTATGTAGTGGATGAAATGCTGTACGATGAATGCGCTAAATGTTTCTTGGATTGGAACCGCCTAGGCTGGAACGCTGCTAAAGAGGCGTGAGGTGAAGACTATGCCTATTGTGGAAGGGAGATACGAAGCTAGAATCTCAACAATCTTCAGTACTATTGAAGAAGGAATAGAGGAAATCAAGAGGAAAATTCAGAGATCAAGGAGGGTGAGGATTAGCAATATCCCTATGGGTTTACTTGGAGAGTTGAGACCGCTGTTAGAAGACAAAGACTTGAAGATGATCCTGCCAATTGGTGAGGAACCCAACGAAGAACTGAGAAGGCTGGGTGAGATTGCTACGACAAAGGCAAGGATATACGTTGACTTCAAAGGCAAGGAAGCAAATACTGGCTCTCTTAGCTTTTCGGACAAGGTGTTCAACATTGTGTGGTTGGACAATCAGATACTGGACGTATCAGCTATGGAATACAGCAAATGCGTAAAATGCCTTCTAGATACATTTGAGATGAGTTGGAGATATTCACAAAAATGGTGAATAACCAATGAAAGTCAGGTTACGGCTACTGGTATGATATTAGACCGGTTTTTCAAACAATGATAGCAGTGCCCAACCCTGAAGAAACGGAGAAGCAGATTCCTGAATAAGTTGGCAATAAGGGAAAAGAAAGAAAACTCACCGTTCAGTTATACGTGTCCTCAGATCGCGCAAATTGCGTGCTATTGAGCAGAGCCTGCCGGATCATTTTTCGTTCGCAGTGCCATCTGGTGCTTATTACCCCAAGGGATGGTCAGCCCAGACAAGGCAAAAACAAAGCGTAGGCTACCCAATAAAACCATTTGGGAATTACACCGATAAGTGAGAGCACAAGCGACAAAGCTATCAACAGAATCTCGGATACCCACATGCCCAAAGCACACTTAACGACGAACCTTTGTTCAACAGAAGTTCTCGTGCTCTTAATGGAGAAATAAGTTCCAATCAACGCACCAAACACCCCAATGGCTGAACCTACGATGCCGCCAATAAGCCCAATAGTACTTGGATCCATGCACTAACCTCCTTCCACCTATAAGATGATTTCATCCAAACCTATATGCCCGGCCAAGAGACACAATAGCCTAGCCCAAACTCGAGAATCCAAACCTCGCCCTGACTAGGGTTTCATAGTATCCCGGGATACGTGACCTATCTCGTTTGAATTTCACACTTCGAATTAACAAAAACAGGTTTGACTAGAGGAAGATGTGCGTTCAAATTGCCAGGGTTCAAGTCCCAATCCCTGCACTTCGATTTCAGGCTTGTTCTGAGTTGTTTCAGCTAAAGAAACCTAGTTTGCGATGGTGCATGTGGGGTTGAAACTTGAACACGTGTTTGCTGGTGAATTTCCAGTCGTTTCGAGAAATGTCGAGGCATACTGGCGGCAGCCAGCCGCGACTGCATATTCGTAGCAAGTGGACTACTGTACCTGTTGGCATTGATCGTTTTCAGTTCCTTCTTTTAGGGCGAAGATCTTCCGATTGTGGAAGTAGCAACCTACAGAAAGAGGCTGCCGAATCTAGGGTGGTTTGAAGAAGTAGCGCGGCCAATGCGGCCAAGTCTGAGAGATGTTTTTGTCGAAACCGACTTGGAGCTCGATGCCCACCCGAACCTTTTCAGGCTCAATGCCCCTGATCATCCCAGGCAAGCGAAGTCCGTCTTCGAGTTCCACGATGCCATACGCATAGGGCGCCATCGGTTGGAATTGCTCCGGTGCAACATAGATGACCGTGAAGGTGACCAGCCTGCCTTGGCTTTTGAGCTGGACCCAGCTTAGTTCCTTAGAGTAACAGTTCGTGCAGACCGGTCTGGGTGGGATGAAAGTGGAACCACACTTCTTGCATTTGGCTGCCATTATCTTCTCTTCCAGAAGGAACCTTTGGAACTGTTCGATTGTGAATGGAGCTTGTTGAGCGGTTCCAGTTGGCTCAGTCACGTTCTATCCTCTCCTGTAGATGTGGACGAGGCACGAAGCTCCGCTTCCGCCGAGGTTATGGGTCAGCCCCATCTCGCAACCTTCAATCTGTCTCTTCTCTGCCTGTCCAGTTAGCTGAAGGTAGACTTCGTTCAGTTGAGCTGTGCCAGTTGCGCCTACTGGATGTCCTTTGGATTTCAGACCTCCGCTCGTATTTACTGGCAGGTCTCCGTCCAAGTCCGGTATTCCCTTCTCTATGAACTCTCCTCCCTTCCCGGGTTCGCAGAATCCTAGGTCCTCGTACGCGATGAGCTCAGCAATTGTGAAGCAGTCGTGGACTTCAGCTACGTCAATATCGTCGGGTTCTGCACCCGCCATCTCGTAGGCTTCTTTCGCTGCTTGCTTTGTTGCCTTGGAACTAGTCAAGCTTTCTCTTTCATAGAGTCCAAGTGCGTCTGTGCCGTGGCCTGAGCCGATTATGCAAACAGGGTCGTCCGTGTAGCTCTTGGCGAGGTCAGGGCGAGTGAGGATGGCGCAACTGGCTCCATCTGAGATCAACGAGCAGTCGTAGAGTTTGAGTGGCTTCGCAATCATTCTCGATTCCAAAACCTTCTCCACGGTCACTTCTCTTTGCATGTGGGCCTTTGGGTTCAGGGCTCCGTTACGATGGTTCTTGACAGCAATCAGCGCAAGATGCCTCTCGGTTGTGCCGTGCTGGTGCATATGAGCTGTAGCCATGAGCGCGAAGAGCGCCGGAAAGGTGACACCATTCCACTGCTCAAAGGGGAAGTCAGCTGCCATGCCAAGGTACTCTGTAACCTCCGGAGTAGACCTATTGGTCATCTTCTCAAACCCGCCTACCATGACGACATCGTAGATGCCGGAGAGAATGCTAAAAATGCCCTGTCTAATAGCCGCGCCCGAGGATGCGCAAGCGGCCTCAGTTCTGATTGCAGGTGTGGGTAGCAGTCCGGTCCAGTCTGAGATTATGGGCGCGGTGTGACCTTGATGTTCGAATGATTCGCCCATCATGCCGATAAAGAGTCCTTTGATGTCTCTTTTCGGGTTGAGGTTGGGGCATCTCTCAAAGGCTTCCATGGCTGCTTCAAGGAAGAGCTCTCTTCCCGTGTAATCGTCCATCTTACCGAACTTGGATGACCCGGCTGAGACAACGGCGGCAAGGGGCCTGCCTTTCAAGCTTGAACTCCTCCACAATCACTGCTTGAGGATCGGCGTCTTGGTCTCCGTTAAGATTGATTGAAGTATTTATCCTTAGTGAGGTTTCAAGAAAAAAGGACGGCATCCTACTCTCATGTCAGCAGGCAGTAAAGCCCTGGCGGACTGGTAATGTTCATAAAGCTCTTCTTCTACCTAACAGATTGTTTCCGTTTGTGCCCCGGTGGCTCAGCGGTTAGAGCAACGGCCTTGTACGCCTAGGCAGAGGGAGCCGTGGATCGCGGGTTCAAATCCCGCCCGGGGCTCCAAGTGCAGGTCTAGGCTTAACTGATCAGTTGAATTCGCTCCTCACCAACTTGATATGTGCAAAATGAATATCAGAGGTCAAAAGCAGCAATCCTTTTCTTAGACACATGGCAGCTATTACCACGTTAACAGCTGGCACATGCTTACCTATCTTAACGAGAAAGAACGCCATCTTCAGAACATCGTAATCTTCAACCGCAGGGTACAATACGCCAAGTTTCTCAAGGTCTAACGCCTTCGGAAATCCCACAGCATTCAATAAGGTTGTAAAGCCTCTGGCCTCTCGCTTTCCGCTCTTCAAAAGGCTTATGAGCGCACTTGTATCGTAGAGGACCTCTTCCATTCGAGCTCCCTTACCCCTTCGTAATGCTCTATCGCCTTCTCCAAGCTTATTGAGATCAGATCTAGTCTAGACTCTCTCAGCATCTCTGCCAACTCTTCGGAGGAAGCAACTCTACGTTCCATAACCTCAAGTTTTCCCATGTACTCGATCAGGGCTTTCCTCACAACCTCACTCCACTTGACTTCAGAGTGCCTTTTCATTTTATCACGCAACTCTTTCGGGATCGAGACTGTTATTTTAGGCATGGATCATTCGCGAGTGACTCACATATTTAAGTGTTGTCACAGAAACCTGGAAATATACGTATTCAGGAAACCAGATCTCGGCATAGACTTAATCCAAGAAAGGGTTTCTTATGGATAGGCAGAGAAGGGCGCAGATTGCGGGTACAGATACGGCCCGGCGCTCCATAAATATCCTGGCCCCTTATATTCGAGAATGGTAAGCATCCCATGGGTGATCATTGCCTAGTGAAAAGTCTAAGAGAGGTTTGCCGTAGAATCTTGGACTTCTGTCTGGAATTGGGGAAGGGCGAGAAAATGCTCATACTCTTTGACCGAACAAGTAGAGAGCTAGCTCTAAGCTTCGAGGAAGAAGCTAACCGTCTTAAGGCAATCTCTCAGCTATGTAAGCTGCCATATGGAGAGAAAACTGCCAGCTTCCCTGAATCCGTTCTCACCATGGCCAAGAGTCTGTCAGAAGAAGATGCGGTGATTGTGCTCTCTTCTGGTAGTATGATCCATTACCTCAGTATTCATAAGGTTGTCTCTCCTTTTTCAAGACTTAGAAGCATACGTTCCCGGAGCTTGTACATACCTCCTTTTCCCAAGGAATCTCTTGTTCGCATTATCTCAGTCGATTTTGATGAATACGAGTGCTATCAAGACAAGTTGCTAAGAGCCTTTGATCGAATACAGACGGCAAGACTGTTTACGAATGCTGGAACAAACATTGCATTTCGAGTTAGAAAGTTTGGGTTTACGCCCTATAGAGCGATCTTTCCCGGTGAACATGCTCTCTTTCACTTAGGGGAGATCTGGACAGCGATCATTGAAGACTCTGCTGAAGGGGTACTATTATATGATACGTGTCTAGCCGGGGGTAAGATTCAAAGCAAGCTTGTTTTACATGTGTCTGGAGGTAGAGCTTTTGGAGAAACAATTGTCGGGAAGCCAGACCCAGTGATTGAGGAGTACTTGAAATCTCTGAGAGGCGCCGATGAGAACGCTCGCATTGTTGGTGAGTTGGGAATAGGGCTTAATCCAAACGCTAAGATCTCAGGATGCATTATGGAAGACGAATCTGTGAGAGGAACATGTCATATAGATCTGGGTGATAATAGATCTCTCGGAGGATTGAGTAAGAGCGATTTCCATGCTGGAGGGGTTATGATGTACCCCACAATAGAAGCTGATGGAAGACCAGTGTTGGTTGAAGGAGTCTTCAAATCATTTCACTAATTAGGAAAAAAGACTTTTCTCAGTTTGCCCCAAATGTGAGAGAACACGGAAGCATGGCAAAGAAGACTTGCAGAAAAGACCAAGCAAATTCTTACCTCTGACATGAAGGGAAACATGGAGGAAGGACTTCGTGGATTCAATTATCGTGGACAAATACAAGGTTACTGTTGGCTTACGTTATTCAAACCATCATGGATCGGTTAACGTAGACGGCAACGGTGCCAAAATGGGAATGACTGATTATGCTCAGAAGAGCCTTCACGAAGTGGTTTACGCTGATCTGCCGAAGGTGGGTTTGACAATATATCAGAGGGACCCTATTGGAACCGTGGAGTCCACTAAATCAGTCTTGGAAATATACTCGTCTTTGTCTGGCGGAGTCATCAAGGCTAACGAGAAATTAGCAGATTCTCCTGAACTTTCTAACGAATCATCATATGGAGGAGGATGGACACTTCCTCAGATTAGGATGCCCATAGCCAACTTAAGTGAACAAACGCTGAAGAGGAACAAACAGTGCTCACGTAGACTCAGATGCCTGAATGGAAAGAAAACAGAAACAGGGAGATGGAATAATGGGTCATTGGGAAGGGATGAGATACTACCAAGACAATGAAAGGTTTGTAGAGATTGATGATATCTCCGCTGAAATCTTCTCTATGTGGGCTGGACGAATCCTGATAACTGCAGAAAGCAAAAAGTGGGCTCTCGCAGCAGCCGAAGCCGCAACCGGTTTCGCCACTTCCATCATCATGTCTCCAACAGAAGCCGCAATAGAAAGGTTCCTGCCGCCTGAAAAAACCCCGGATAGTCGGCTAGGCGTCCTAATTCAGATTTATAACGGAACTCCTAAGGAACTGAGAAATCAGATTATGCTAAGGATAGGCCAATGCATCATGCCTTGCCCAACCACTGCTGTCTACGACGCTATGTCCAATGCGAAGAAGAGATTGAAGATAGGACGAAGCCTTGGCTTATATGGAGACGGTTTCCAGAGCGAAGATGAAATCGGAGGTCGAAGAATATGGCGCGTCCCCGTCATGGAGGGCGAGTTCATAGTCGAGGATAAGTTCGGCGCCGTAATGGCCGTGGCTGGTGGAACCATGCTTTTGATGGCGGATAGTCAAAAGGCAGGTCTTTAAGCCGCAACAAGAGTGGTGGACGCCATTTTTCAGAAGGTTGAAGAAGTAATCATGCCCTTTCCCGGAGGCATCTGTCGATCTGGCTCCAAAGTAGGTTCATTGAGGTAT
>Ga0315306_10000276_pt1 | contig 24737 bp, 21 predicted proteins | sample TDP1_MG_FD_203803 | JGI IMG/M metagenome (GOLD analysis project Ga0315306, IMG submission 203803) | Freshwater sediment microbial communities from Lake Towuti, South Sulawesi, Indonesia - TDP1 | ecosystem: Environmental > Aquatic > Freshwater > Lake > Sediment | place: Indonesia: South Sulawesi... | reverse complement strand
ACCACCACAGAACTTGATCTTCTGAGCGTACGGGGAGTGTGAGCCAGAATGGGTTTCCTTTGCCTTAATGTAGAGAATCTCGCCTATGCCATCCTCGTTGCAGATGGACTTTGCTCTTTGGAGAGCTGGAGCGAATATCCAGTCCTCTGCGTACATCAGTTTCACTTTGTTTCTTGTACATGCTTCCAACATAGCGTCAGCATCTTCAAGAGTCGTGGCCAAAGGCTTCTCGACTATGACATGCCTACCTGATTCTGCTGCTGCGACGGCCACTTCTCCATGCAGAAAGTTGGGCACACATGCGTCTACCACATCGATCTTCGCCTTTTCCAACATCTCTCGATAGTCACTATAGCAAGATGGGATCCCGTGTTCGTTGCAAAACCCAGGTAGCGCAGGGCCAGGTGAGGCTGCTGCTACAATCTGAGCATAAGGGTTTCTTTTGTAAGCTTGGATGTGCAGAGTCGCGGCAAACTTTGAGCCCACTATTCCGATTCGCACTTTTTCCATTTAGACCATCTGGGTAATATGCAGTCCCGGCGACTTAATAGTCTGCAAGAAGTACAGTCAGTACATGTTCTGTTCACAGACCAATCTCGAAGATTCAACAGTACTAGAAACGTGGCTGTGAACCGCTTTTCAGGGCGCTTCTTTCTCAGATGAGATGATGATTTCTACGATATTGTCAATTAACCGTTTCAAGATCTTGTGGCCTTTTTCACCAGTGGCAATTGTCGGATCGCCGAACGCTCCGCTCTTGGAGAACTCCTTCCAAGGTATCGGCAGGCTATCTAGGGATTTAGGTACTGGCGGGTACTCTTTCACAGCCTTCTCCAAGCGAACGAGTTTGGGTTCAACAGCTAGCATGAGAGAGGTTTCAATTTCCTCCGAGTGGATTATCGCAGGATGCCATTGCCTTGACTCACAAACCTCCTTCGCAATCTCAGAGATGCCGGGAAGGGTAACGCATAGAAGCCTGAGCCCGATCTCATCCCATAGTCGCTGCGAGAGAGTTCTCAAGATGGATGCGTTCGGAAGATGTTGATTGATCACCACAACACGCCTTACTCCCTGTCGGTAGAGTTCTCTACAGACATCATTAAAGAAAGCGTTCAGAGTGCTTTCCTTGAGTTGGATGCTACCAGGGAAGTTTCTTGCTAACAGGACGTAGCCATAGTTGACTGCAGGCATCAAGATCGAGTCAAGTCTTTCAGCAACTACTCGCCCTATGAACTCGGCCAGTATAGTGTCAGTCGCTAGAGGAAGATGATACCCGTGTTCCTCCATGGCGCCTAGAGGAATGATCACTAGTTTCTTCTCTTTGAATGCCTTCTCTGCTTCAGGCCATGTTGCCTTCGCTATCTCAAGCATAATGAGATCTCCAGTTCAATGCCGCATTCAACCAGATCAGCGTGGCCTCACGCACCTTGATGGATCTTCTTCAAAGCGATAGCATCTACAGGACAGATGGCGTCGCACAATCCGCAACCAACACATGAATCGGCATTGATCTTGGCCTTCTTGTCCACCATAGTGGCGGCTTCATAGAAGCATGAAGCCGCGCAACGTCCACATCCTATGCACTTCAAGGTGTCTACAGAGCTTCTAAGGTCTGATGTTCTGTCGAGTTTCTCGAAAGGCACGATATTTCTCAAAGCTGCTCCACGAAAGGATGTGATCTCATCAAATCCGTGTTTCGACATCCACTTCTCAAGACCAGTCAAAGCTTGAGGAATGAGGGAAAGTCCCTTGACTATCACGGCCGTGCACATCTGCACTGCGTCTGCACCTACGAGTAGGAAGCGGATTGCATCCTCCGTATTGGCTGCCCCTGCTGACCCGAAAATCGGAACCCCGATCTTGCTTTCCACTAGTCGGGCGATCCATTTACAGCTTATGGGGGTCATCCAAGAGCCACCGTAGGCTCCATAGCCTCCCCAGAGCTCCGGGCGCATCGAATCAATATCTATCACGAGTCCCTGGAAACGTGCAGTAGCCACGACGGCGTCGGCACCTCCTTGAACCATGGCTTTTGCCAAAACGACTGGGCTTGCTCCATCAGGAGTCAACTTGCCGATGACCGGCAGGGTCGTTGACTTTTTCACGGTCCTCACGATTTTCTCTGACAATTCAGGACTTGTGCCAGCTGATCTTCCCATCAGGACTGATTCACCAGGCTCTATGTGCGGACACGAAAGGTTCAGCTCGATCATGTCCGCTCCACTGTTCTCCATCAGCTTCGCTAGTTTCTCCCATTCTTCATAATCTCTTCCAGCTATGCTTGCGATCAGCGCACATCCATGTTTCTCCGCCGTGTTTCTTGTATTCTCGATCTCTTTTGCCCATTGCTCAGGCGTCAGATCTGCCATGAGCTCAATGGAAGATAGAGAGAAGAAGCGTTCCCGAAAGATGTCGTCGGCATGTATTAGGCTGAATCGTGGGCGTGGCTGAATTTGGTGCATCGGGTCATATGTTGCAGTTTTGCCTACAATTCCTCCAGCGCCTGCCTCGATGCACTTGATCATCGCCGATGCTGAAGTGGTTGGAGTACCGGAAGCCACAACTATTGGATTCTTGAACCTTACTCCTGCTATTTCTACGCTTAGATCGACCATTGATCAACACCAACAGGGCCATGCGGCTCCGCGGCTTACAGCAAGCCGGCCTTCTTGAGAGCGTTCTTGATTCTTGATCGATCTGATTCGCTGACTGGAAGAAGAGGTGGACGCACGTAGGCGTGCTTGATGACTCCTTGCATCACGAGAGCCTCTTTTGTCCTTGCTCTGTAGTCTCTAACTGGAGGTGCGAAGATCGCATCAATAAGAGGCTGCAATCTGCTAGAGATCTCTCTCGCCTCATCAAGCCTCTTCTTCTGAACGAGCTCAAACATTTCCACCTGCAGGTCTGTGGCTAGCGTACCGAATCCAATGAGAGCTCCTTCAGCGCCAAGAATGAACGACTCATAGATGAAATTGTCATTTCCGGTTAGCATGTTGATCTTCCTAGATGCGTGTCTAAGCGTCCGAAGCGTGTCAGCATACTTCTTGGCATCAAACGATGCTTCCTTTATTGCCACTACTTGCTCAATCTCGATGAGCTTCATCAAACACTCAGGGCTGAATTCGATGCCTCCCAGTGCGGGTTGGAGTTGGAACAGCACCATTGGCAAGTTTGCTTTCTCGGCAACAATCTTGTGGTATTGATATGGCAGGTCAGGATCGAGCGGTTGACCGGCGAAGGCGGGTATCGGAAACATCAGCAGTCCGTCTGCGCCAGCTTTCTTCGCATCGAGAGCCATCTGAACGGCTTCAGCCGTGAAACGGGAAGTCAAGCCGGCAATTATGGGAGCCCTTGCGATGTCAGACACAACCTCTAAGACTTTGACACGCTCTTCAGGAAAGAGATGTGGGCCCTCGCCTGTGTCGACATTTATTGCGAGACCACCGATCTTGAACTTCGACATCCACTTCATGTAGTTGGCAAGAGAATCTTCGTCGATGGAGAAGTCCTCTTTCATTGGGAGAACTGTGGCAGGAATTATTCCTCTAAGATCCGGACGATTCAACCATATTCACCTTTGTGGCTTAGTAGTGAGTTGATGCGAACCAGAGAGCTAATAAATGTTATAGGGCTCGGGAACTCAGCCGATGGTCCGGCCTGATTTGCGGTGAGAACGCAAAAAAGAAAGGGGGGTAGATGGCTGCTACCACGGTGGCTTTGGCAGGACCGGATCTCTCAGAGCGAAATCGCTAGGCCAGACGGCCACGAATCCTGTTTCTGTAGAGTTGAACCACTGACAGACCGGATGCAATGTTGCTCTCTCATTTTCTCCGGGTGCCCGTGTACCTGAACCCAAGAACTTCACTCCAAAGCCCACGAAGGTCCCTCCCTTCGGGATGTCCACTTCGAGGAAGGCCTTTCGAAGGCTATCCGCACTCACATCACCGTATTTGGTCACTGCCTTGTTCAACGCATCTCTAAGAGCATGGTAGACTGCACTGAATGCCTTTGCACCCCAACTGGCAGGAATTCCGCCGAACTTCGCTGCGTATCTGCTAAGGAAGGTTGTCCTGTCCTTCAACACGTTCGGCAGGAGCACCTTCGTGTTCATTGCGGTTACTGGGAAGCCAACTGCGAGAACTCCTATGATTTTGTCACCAACAGCGCCTGCTGTGACCGGCAACTCGTATCCCGCACTGTGCCCTATGAATAGTTTCGGATTGAATCCCAGCTCAGATGACTGTCGGATGAATAGCTGCCCATCTACAGCGTATGATGTTACTAGTAGAACATCGGGGTTTGCTGCCTTCAGCTTGGTTATCAACGCTGAGAGATCTGTGGCTCTTGAAGAGTATGCCTCCTTGATGACCACATTCAAGCCCAGCTCCTTTGCGCGCTCTTCGTCTCCGGCAGCGACACTGGCACCATATGCTCCGTCTTCGTGAACGATCGCCACTTTGACTTTACTTGCATCCCAGCCTAGTTTCGGAATGGCATATTGCTTCAGGAAATCCACCGCAACGTACCCGTAGTAGAGCCCCATCGGCCCGAATCTGAATGTGTATTGGTTGTCCTTGCCTAGGGTCAGCTCGTTTGGAGCAGCAATGAGTTCGAAGAACGGGGTCTTGTTTCGCTCAGTGACTCCGCCTATCGCCATGGCAAGCGGGCCCGCATACGAGCCCAGCACAATGTGAACTTTCTCGACCGTAATTAGTCGTTCCGCTTCGCTGACTGCGACTTTGGTGTCACTTTGTGAGTCTCCGACGATGGCGCGAATCTTGACCCCTTGTATGCCGCCTTCTTCGTTGAGCATGTCAATTGCTAGCATGACTCCTTTTCTGCAGTCCTCACCAAAGGGAGCGTAGGCACCTGTCAGAGGGAACAGAACTCCGGCACGGATCTCTTCGACTTTGGGCCGAGTCAGAGTTGAGTAGGCGAAATATCCGCCGACGCCAGCCACAATGATGATCACGGCGATAATGATGGATTGGATCTTAGTTATTGCTCGCTGATTTGTGAAGAACATTTTCTCATTCCAATCGAAAGTGCGACTCTTAGCCAATATAAGCCTTTCCAATACTCGGATCCTTCAGAAGATCTTGAGCGATCCCTTCCTTCGTGATTTCGCCTCTCTCAAGAAGATAGGCTCGATCTGCAAGGTTCAACACACGAAAAACATGCTGTTCCACGACAAGTATTGTCAGTCCTGCATCGATCAGTTTCTCAAGCACCTGGTAAACTTCGTCTATGACTTTGGGTGCAAGGCCGAGAGACGGTTCGTCCAAGAGTAGAAGTTGCGGGTTGCACATCAATCCTCTGGCGATCGCAACCATTTGCTGCTCACCTCCGCTCAGCGTCCCAGCCTTCTGTGACAGACGTTCTTCAAGCCGCGGAAAAATCAGGAACACTTGCTCAAGATGCTTCTGGTAGTCCTCTTGGTTCATTCCAACACCGTATGACGCAACCTGCAAGTTCTCTAGGACAGTCATTTTCGGGAATAGCTTCCGTCCTTCAGGAACTAGAGATATTCCTTTGCGAACCCTACCATGAGAAGTAAGCGAAGTTATGTCCTCGCCACGATATGTGATGTGCCCTGCTCTGATATCGACAGACCTGACGATGCTCTTCAGCAGCGTACTCTTGCCTGCTCCGTTCGGTCCGATCACAGCGACTTTCTCGCCCTTTTCCACTCTTAGATTGATATTTCGCAGAACTATCAGATCATCGTATCCTGCGGATAGATTTCTCAGCTCAAGCATGAGGCAGTTCACCTACACGAGTTCCTTTCCGAGATAGATAGCTCTCACAGTTTCGTCTGCAGCGACAGAGTCCGGCTTTCCCTCCGCAATTTTTTCTCCAGCGTCTAAGACGGCAATTCTGTCAGATATGGTCATAATTGCCCTGACAATATGCTCTACGATAAGGAAGGAAACTCCATGTTCCCTTCTGAGTTTGTCAAGCAATGAGAGAATCGACTGAGCTTCTGACGTTGTCAGCCCTGCGAGAACTTCGTCCAAGAGAAGAATCCTTGGCCCCACGGCCAGAGCTCGAGCAAGCTCAAGCCGTTTTCTGTTGCCCGTGGTGAGGTCTTTTGACCGTGAGTTTCTCATCTCGTAGAGTTCGATCGATCGTAGGATTTCTAAGGCCTCACGTTCGGCCTCTTCAACTGTTCTTTTTTTCAGTAATGCTCCGATAGTGACATTCTCCAAAACTGACAGGTTCCCAAATGGTCGTGTGAGCTGAAACGTTCTGACAATCCCTCTGTAGGCAATCTCGTGAGGATAGAGACCTGTGATCTCGTGCCCATCAAAGAATACTTTTCCAGTGTCCGGCTTGTAGAAGCCTGCGATTACGTTTATGAGGGTCGTCTTTCCGGATCCGTTTGGTCCGATCAACCCAACTATCTCTTCCTTTTCGAGTTTCAAATCGACATTCCGCAGAGCACTAAGTCCTCCGAACTTTTTGGTGACTGTTTGAATATCTAGTAGGGCCATTTCGGAAACCTCATTTCGCCCTTTTGGTCATTAGGCCGAGGAGGCCGTCCGGCAGGAACCTTGCGACGATCATGAGCAGAGCACCATAGAACAGAAAAGATAGGCTACCGAAAGTGGCTCCCGTAAGTATTCTGAGAATCTCTGAGAAGGGAACGAGTACGAGTGCTCCTATGGTAGGTCCTATCCATCTCTTGGGGTTTCCTATTGTCGAAGTAGTGGCGATCTGAAATGATAAGGGAAGACCAAAGAGCGTTGCAGGATCTATGTACAGATTGTATTGAGCATAGAACACTCCTCCCCACGCCGTCAATGCTACACTAAGAAGCAACGCGATCAGTTTGCATCTAGTGACGTTTATGCCGACGGCTCCAGCAGCATCTTCGTCTTCTCTGATCGCCATAAGGTAGTAGCCGAACCAGTTTCGCTCAATGCTAAACGCTAGGTTGGCTGCGAGAAACCACATCAAGAGCGCGATATAGTAGTAGGGAATCTTTGACGCGAACTGAAAATAGACCCACGACTCCTTGTAGGGAATTGATATCCCTAGAGAACCGCCAGTTACGTTCCTTGCACTGATAAAGATAGATTCCAAGATCGCTGGCAACGCCATTGTTGCAAATGAGAAATGCGGGCCCCTTAGGCCGAATTTGAACGCTGGAAACCCTATTAGCAACGCAACGGTAAGGGAGACAGCAATACCAGCTGCTGCTCCGAACCAAGGAGTTATTCCGAAGTATACTAGAAGCAACGTTGGAACATAAGCTCCTAACCCCACAAAAGACGAGTGCCCAAGGGAGATTTGCTTGCCATATCCGCTAACTATTGTCCACGCAGTAGAGAGATATGAGAAAAATAGCAGCATTATCAAGATGTGAAAGACATACGACGGCAAAGGCAGGATTGGAACAACTGTGGCCAAAACAGTCACGATCAGTAGATTGCGCGGACACGGTATCTTCCAAAACATTGATGTTTTCATTGCTTGATCATTCCTCGAAGAGTCCCGAAGGTTTTAGAAACAGTACCAAGACAAAGATCGTAAAGGCTACAGCACTAGCGATTTCCGCACTTATGAAGAAACCCACAACAGATTCTATCATCCCTATGATCAGGCTGCCAACTATCGCTCCAATGAAATTTCCAAGTCCACCAAGAGTGACTATGATGAACGAGATGATTGTGAATGGAAAGCCGGCGAATGGATTCACATAATATAACGGGAGAAGTAGGCCTGCTGCGACACCTGCCAATGCCGCTCCAATTCCGAAAGTAATGGCTTCGACTCTGTCAATATTGATACCCATGTAGACGGCGGCTTCTCTGTCTTGACAGGTTGCTCGAATGATTTTGCCCATCTTGGAGTACTTGAAGAAGAAGAACAGTGCAACTGCAATTGACACCGAAGCGAGGGAGGCGATCAGTCTTCCGATGGGAACTTGGAACGGCGGGATGCTTATGGATGTTGTTGCTATGGGCACAACCACATTTCTGTAGTCGCTTGTCCATGCGAGCATGGCTGAATACTGAAGAACGAAGATCAATCCTATCATTGTGAGAACGTGACTTTCGGGAGGCAGTCTATGTTTGAAGAGGGGGGCTACTATGACCCTTTGGATCCCTAATCCAACCACGAAAAGAAGAGGAACGACGGCAGGAAGAGATACGTATGGGCTAAGATTCAGAGTTACATTCATCCAGTATGCCGCGTACATGCCCAGCATCAGAAGTTCCCCTTGAGCATAGTTGAATACACGCATCACGCCGTAGATCATGTTGAGTCCTACTGCGACAAGCATGTAGACGCCGGCCGCGAGAAATCCGTTCACAACTACTTGAAGGATCAGCTCGCTCTGCATGTCTATCCCACTGAAAGGCTTTCAGGTAGCCTATATCACTTTAGATCAGTTTCTCTCTCAGCGCATCTTGAAACATCTTATATTTCCGGCGAGGCAGAAAGTCAGTTAGGACGATTCTCAGATGAACAGGACCATAGATCTGAAGTATGGAAAGGGAAAAGTGAGTTTCGACATAGCTCAGGAACGTCTGATAGGGATCATAGAGCCCAATCCCCAGCCTGCGCTGCATGATGTCAATAAATCCTTGAGCCAAGCCATGGAGAACTGCTACGGCCCTCGCTTCGAGGACGTGATCAGGAATGGCAATCGTGTGCTCATCTTGACCGTGGACATAACTCGACCATCCCCCAGAGCCCTCGTCAACATCATTGAGCGAAGGCTGAAAGACTTGGGGGCTAAGGCAGAGGTCATCGTAGGCCTGGGCATGCATCGGCCAATGACCTCCAAAGAACTAGAAGATCACATCGGAGGAACCAACGTTCTTCAGAGCGACGCTAACGGGCCTATGTGGTCAGGTGGCGTCACATCATTCGGCACACCCATCGAGGTAGACAAGAGGGTCATGGATTACGATGCGCGCATCGCAATCGGGTTCGTGGAGCCGACCTACCTTCTCGGATTCACGGGAGGCCGCAAGATCATCATGCCCGGTGTTGCCTCGGAGCGGGCTATTGCCCACAACCATTTTCTGCTACTGAGCCCCGGTCGCAAGCTAGGTGTACTGGACGGCAACGCTCTAAGTGAAGATGCCATCGAGTTCGCCCGTAGGGTAGGTCTGCACTGGATCGCGGATGTGGCACTCAACCCGGACGACACATATTCAGGGATCTTTTGCGGAGAAATGGAGAAGGCGAACAGAGCTGCCTGCAAGATGTCCGCTAAGACATACCAGTACCGTCTTTCCAAGGAGAAGCAGAAGGCCGATATCGTTGTAGCAAGCGCCGGCGGGTATCCTTACGACTTCGATCTCTGCCAGACAAAGAAGAGCATAGTGCCCGCCATGGAGTGTGTGAGGCCCGGGGGGACGATCATTCTTGTCGGAGAGTGTCAAGACGGATGGGGAGTGGAGGACCAAAGCTCACGCAAGAGCCTAAGCGAGCGGAAGCCAGAAGACATCCTCAAGGATCTATACGAACGGTTTCAGAAGCAGGATCACTCTGCGAAATATGGAGCGGTTCCGTCTTCGAGCAGCTATTTGTTTTCAAAAGCTGTGGCTGAGCTTGACTGCCAGTTGATAGCAGTCACAGGGATCAACGATGACTTGAAAGGCACCTTCATAGAAGTGGCTCCGTCTATTGGAAGGGCAATGGCAATGGCAGAGAGCCAACTGGGTAGAGAGGCGACCGTGGCTGTTATTCCTGACGGACGCAGGATAATACCTGTTTTCGATTGACGCAGGTGGTCTTGAGCGCGGGCCATGATTGGGCGCTTGGCTTCGCGATCCAAGACGCTATTTGGCTGGCATACTTCGGCATATCAGCTCCAAAAGTCAAGCTGTCAATAATGATCTTGATCGAAGACGTTAGCCAGCGCTAATCTTGAATGAGGGAATATCGAACTCGGCTAGTGAGGTGATCTTTGTAGGGAAGCCAATATGATTAGGAAGAGTGCGATGAATCCTAGGATTGCTCTGAGAATCCACGCAGGGTTGAAGGAGCCATAGGCATCGATTAGAAAACCAGTGAGAGCAGTCCACATCGAACTGAGCCCGTGAGCGATGGTGAAGTACAGGCCGAACAGGATGTCTCGTTGGCGTTGGGTGGAAACAGATGCAAGGTGCGCTTGAAGTAGGCTGCTAAACGAGAATGAAGTGGCGCCTATGACGAAAAGGTGCACTATGAGCAAGATGTTGAATGAGCCGTAAGCTGTGAGGAAGAGGATTAGTAGGGGGCCTCCGCCCATTATTGGAATTGCCATTCTTAGATTGCCGAACCTATGCGCGAGATGGCCAATGACTAAGGTTCCTACGACTCCTCCGACCACAGCAATAGAATAGACTACGCTTGTCTCTAGGCTTTCTACGTTCAGCCCGCGTCTCAGGAAGAGTGGAGTGTAAGTGATTATCACTCCCATGCCTGTGCCGCCGACTGCGAAGGCTTCGCCGGCTATTACGAGCATTGCACTTCTTACGTGAATTACTGATTTCACATCTTCCCAGAGGTTGCCTTTTTCCGTGCCCCGAATTGTTTTTGAGGCGGACTCTTCGCCTCTGAGGTAGTGGAGGAGGGATACACCTGCCATGAAGGGGACGATTGCGAGGATGTATGAGGCTTGACGCCAGCCTAGAACTATCGCAATAGATGCTAGGACTACGGGACTGACGATGTTGCCGACATATCCCAAGCCATAATGGACGGACAGTGCTCTTGATGTTCTCTCTGAGGGAAACTTCTCAGTTATTATTGATGTCCCGATAGGATGCTGCGCAGCTTGGCCGCTGCCTCTTACGACGCTTCCACCTATCAGTTGCACAAATCCCCTGGCCAGACCCATGGCGGAGATGCCTATCGACATCATGATGTTCCCCAATCCAAGTAGGATCCCTCTCGAAGCGTGACGGCTCAGTAGGCTCCATAGCATCTGGAGGAAACCCGCGATCACACTAGTGACGCCATCCATGATGCCTAGTTGGGTGTAGTTGAGACCAAGATCAGACATCATGTCTGGGTATAGCACTGAGAAGCCGACACAGAAATGCTGAGCAAGATGAGAGGACGTTACCGCAGTGAGAACGCCTTTCTCTGATCTTCCTCCTGGCCCTGATCCTTTCACTATCCTTGGCTCTCCGCGATGTGCGAATTCCTCCAGATCGACAGGATCTTCGATTTAAGCCCTTAGCGTGGGAAATCACCACAAAGTTCAGGAACCGTCTCTGGAAAGTTGACCCGGAACCGGGACCTAGCTACCTCAATCCGAGTTCGCTCTACCAGTCAGACTTTCTGTTCATCCACTCCTTTGTCTCTGGGTGAATCTCTTTCCAGGCCTTCACATGTTCCTTAACCTTGTCAGCCAGTTGAACGGTCTGGTCGTATCCCTGTTTCTTAATGAACTCCTGAATTTCATTCTGTGATTTTCTGCGTGGCTTCCAGTCCTCCGCGTTGGCGATCCTGAACAAGAGGCGCGTGTAGTTTGCCGCGGCGAGGCGAAGATAATCCAATTCCACCTTGTCTACTGTATCGAATTTGCTGTGTCCGAAGCCACGGCCGGTGCTGGTCCTTATCATTTCTGGGTCTCCGCCGCTGCCACATGGAACACCCTTCAGGAAGAAGGGCCAGTGATCGCTGTAAGGGGTTACTCTCTGGAAGGTGGGCAGTTCGGCTCTCATCTCTGAGGCTGCTTTGGTAAGGAAGGGTTCAAGCTCCGGAAAGTCGTGGAGGATCACTCCTTTCTTGCCTTTGCTTCCGCCCGAGTCCAAGTTCAACATGAACCTGACGTCATCCATTTCGTCTTTGTGCATAGCGACATAGTTGTAGCTTCCGTAGAGGCCTATCTCTTCTGCGCCGAAGCATATGCATCTGACACGCCTCTTTAATCCGTCCTTCACCATCTGGAGGCTTCTTGCTATCTCCATCACAACAACAGCGCCAGAAGCAGGATCCTCGGCACCTTGGCTGATGTCGTGGCCGTCGTAGTGGCTCCCGACCACCACGTACTCCTTACTGTCTGTCATGCCTGGAATGTCAGCGATGACGTTGTAAGTAGTCATATCCATGTTCCTGTCAGTCGTTTCAATCCTCAGCCTAACATCGCCTTCTCTCTCCAGGCTACGTACAAGGAACATCCCATCCTCGTAGGAGACGCTTACCGAAGGTATGATTGGACTTATTGCCCCTGTCTGTGGGCCATATGCCGGATACTGGCTCATGAATATCCAGCCCTTCGCTCCTGCAAGAACGCTGCGCAGGAACTTCTCGCTCCTATGAAGCGGCCTACTCATGCCGATCGGGTTAGCGCTTGACACCATCACGATGTTACCATCTACCTCATTCCTTCTCTTCTCGTATGACTCGATGGCGCCATCTCCCAGCCACACCAGTTTTCCCTCAACCTCGCCGGCAAGACTGTGGGGAAGGCTGATACAGTCAATCTCTCTCCTCACGGGGCTGACGACAGTCAGCTTGGCAGGACCGCGCTTCCAACCGGGAATAGCGTAAGATTCGTAACGTGCGTTCTCAATCCCGTAGCTCTTCAATTTCTCAACCATCCACTTCACAGAGCCCAGATCACCGGTTGTTCCGGGAAATCTACTGCCATGGACATCGCAGAGAATCTTCAAGTTGTCCAGCGGTTCTGACGAAGTGTAAATCTCAGATACAACTTTCCTGTCAATGTCAGCGTATGGGTTTTCCAAAACAGACACCGGATCACACAACGCGCGCGCAGTGAATATAAGAGCTTGCACGCCTTTCGATCAAGAATGCGATCACTGACAGTAACATTAGTTTCCCAATGTGAGTACTAAACGCGTGGTATGGAGCTGGCCCGCTCAGTCTGTAGAGATGAATCAAGTGAGCGTGTGTCTCTATACCAGACCTTATGGTTGGGAGGCTATTTCCTCCTCCGCATTGTCTGCCTTGATGAATATGGGTACGTTCTCCATCCCTGTCGCTATGTAGCTCGAAAGGAGCCACTCCCCAGGCGCGAATTCCAATGTTTTCTCAAGAATGCCTTGGTCTATGGTGAACGTATTGCTGACCAGACTTCTGTCATATGGTCTAGGCAGAGGACCCACGAAGTACGTATGCAGTTGTTGAAGCGCGTTCGTGTTCAAGTAGGCTATTCGCTGCGTTGCCAGACACGTCCCTAACCCGTACTTCCTTCCCTGCCTCATCAGCCTCTCAATATGCTCAGTGCATTCTCTCTCGATTCCGCGTGCCTGATCGTAGGCGGGAACGAACTCCTGCGCCTCATCGAAGACGAATAGGATTAGCGGGTCAACCTCAAACTCCCTCTTTCTCTGACTGAGAACCATACTCGACAGGTTCAATGCAAGCTCCTTTATCATCTCCGGGTCGACTATCGACAAGCATAGGAGCCGTGTGTCGCCGGCTAGGAGACTGACGACTTCGTCCACCGTCAGGCCCTCCCTTCTCCTCTTGGCTTTGGAATCCGGTTTCGGAGCGTGATCCATCAAGGTTAGACGCGTCGTCGCCCACGCGGCCAAGTTGCTTCTCTCCCACACCCTGAACTTCTCAACGGCAGCTCGACACTTCCTATCGAGATAAGTCACGAACGACTGATCGATCAGATCGTCTTCCGTAGCATTCTTCTCCCGCATATAGTCTTGAATGGCAATTCTGATCTCGCCTATCGCGTCTAGGTAATGGGGCTTATCCGCCAAGTCCCTGGCGGCTGAGAGCGACTGCAAATCCCGTAGAACCGTTCCATAGGTCAAAGGTGAAGCCATAGGTTCTACGTAGCAGTCGACTTTTCCTTGATCCATTACATGCTTGAAGACTAGTTTCGATCTCTCATCTCTCTCGAATCCTCTCGGCTTCACGACGATTTTGAAAAGCTGCTCCTCGTCTTGGATCGGGGTTTCAAGAATGAGCTTTGAAGTGACGCCTTTGTCTGCGAATACGTCTTGGAGCAGAAATGGATACTCCATTGAGATATCGAATATGACGACCTTGGTGTTCTCTGTGTGGTAGATGAGGCGTCGCAGAATGTTTGCGAGCAAATTGCTCTTTCCGCAACCCGTGAACCCGAAGATTCCGAAGTGATAGCGGACCAACCTATCGAAGTCCACGTAGATCGGTATGCGCTCCTTCTCAGACTCGAACATCTTGATCGTTCCAAGGCGCGAATCCTCTCGGGCTGACGGCGTCGTCTTGACCTCTTGCCACGGCTTTCCGATCTTCTCCAGAATCGTCTTGTTATACATTTGATGAATTGTGTTCCTGTTCAGTATGTGCACACGTTCAGCTACCACTGGATATGTGAATCCTTTGACGTACTGGGTCTCGCCTTTCTCATCTGTGACAAGGTCGTAGTTCAGCGGAATCGCCAAGATCTGGATCATCATCGTCGACTTGTCATCTGTATCCCAGTCCTGGACCGATTGCTGAATGATCTCGAACTGGTACGGGTAGTAGCTCTGGTCAGTTAACCCTCTAAGCCCGTAATGCTCAGGACCCAACCGCGAGATCTCAAGCAACGTGAACCTCTTCGCACCTTGGCTTGAGGACTTGAAGTTCCGGACAGCTAGGAGCATGCCCTCCTCAAGAAGCCCCATCAGATCCTTCTGGTACTCCGCCTTTACTTGGCACAGATACTTGGCGGAGATGCCCGTAGTCTCAGACGGAGCCTCGGTCCTACGCATGGCAAACACGTTACTGAGCCTCGCCGAGAATCGTCCTTCTAGGTCTGTAAACAGCTCAGGCAGTTCTTCTGGCAGACTCAACCTCAGCCCTCCTTTCGCGGAAAGTGTTCATGTAGAACGAGAACCTTCGAAGCTTCGGGTTGTTCGCCAACCATAGCCCCGTAGCCTCAACCACACCCTTAATCCTCAACCGCTGCTCTTTAGCTATCTTATCCGCTATGAATACCGGCTTGTTATGACCAAACACTTCAGGTATGCTTCTCGCGCTCATAGCCTTCAGGAGAACCATCACCAGATTCTGCAGCTCGTTACGCACAGAATTATCCCTGTAGAAGGTGGGTTCCACCGGCTCCACTCCCGCATAGTCATGCTTGAAACTTAAGGTATGGTTTCGATCGAACTCAGGGTAGACAAGTCTATCAACGAACAGCACATTGCTTCTCAACATAGGATCCCGGTCCGCTACATCCAGTTGCAGATACGTCTTCACGAAAAGCCTCTCAGGAATTATTCTATTCCTTACAGCTCCACTCACGTAGCCCGCTCGATTCTTGAAATCCGGCACAATCGTCTGGAACGCAATGTCGTACTCGATGAGACTCCAAGGAACCTGCACCTTGTCATGGTTCAGCATGCTGACCGCTTGGAGAAGCATTCGATCCGTTGTTGGAATCTCCTCTGACTTCCCCCACTCCGCCTTCCATATGCCTGATGCAACGCAGACAGGAATCACATGGCTCCTAAAGTCCCGGGCTGTAGTATCCTTCGTCACACCGATCAGCAGGCACCGCCTTGCCCAACACTCCTCCATGAGCATGTGAATCGTGAAGAGCGTAAGTAAAGCAAGGTCATGCGTCGTCAACCAAACCTCTTCTCCACGCTTCCTAATCCGCATCGGATTGGCAGAGGACTCCTCGAAGAGGTGGCGTGTAACTGTCAGAACCAGTTTCTTCGCTCGATCCCAGCTGCCAACATATCTGGGATTGATTGAGTAGCGGCCTCCAGACTCGGTAAGGAAGCTTTCCTCGACGGACCTAGCCAGATACCTCTCGACTCTCTTCACCCTCTCGCCTTCTCGAATCTCCAGCCCGTCACATATCTCGTTCAAGGTCCTCGGCATCTTCACGCGTTCTAGCAAGTAGATCATGGCGTAGCGAAGATAGTCCCCTCGGGCAGAAGGAGTTCCAAGCGCGTCGTTGATAATGTGATGCCTAGCAAGCTCGATCTCATTAACATCGAAAGGTGTCCCGTCCACATCCAAATCACATATGGCACATTCGGTCTTCCATCTCTGCTTTCGGGAGGTGTCGTACATCAGGCTGGTCCTCGTGTTTGCGAGACTTCTGTCGAGGAATAGGATGCGAACGTTCTCAGTTGAGACCGTTTGATACGCCAGATAGAGCTCAGACAGAGTCATGATCCAACTTGCGATCGTGGAGTTGTCAACAAGAGCCTGTTCAGTCAGGGGCTTGGTAATTGTGCTCTGAGCCCTCTGCCTATTCTCCAGAACGGTCTGATCCACATCTTGAACACGATCAACATAGATCGGAACACAACTAGAGAGGCCTCGCCCTCTCTCGACAAACCCTGTCTCGTAGCTTACTTTCGGCCGCGAATCCTTCCTGAACTCAACCTCTCCCGCCACGGCGTATGCCCCTCCCCAGAAAACCGCGAGGCCACCTATCAGAACTTGATCCATTGACCCGTCAATGGCTGCATACTTCACCTTCGTTGCGCCAAAGAACTTTGACGCAGTCTCATACGCTGAATCAAGATTGAAATCTGACACGATCAGATCTTGTAGGAGCCTGTCGTACAAGACTTTGGCAGCTTCAAACCTGCCTCTGGAATCTTCAACCTGACTCTCAGCTCCAACCTTCAGAAGTTCACCAGTCCGCTTCACATGCGAACTCAACAACGACGAGATAGAAGACCACACTCCACACTTGTCTGTTCGAATCAGTGAACTGTGCGTTCCAATCTGTAGGTTTTATGGTTACCTCTCCCACAAGCCTGCCGATGAAAAATGTCGAGAAAGAAGTTGGCGATAGTAGGCGTCCTCGTTCTAACCCTCACAGTAACGGCGTTCTACGTCGGCGCTCTTTACCCTCAATACGGCAGATCTGAAGGACCCAAAGCAAGCATCAAAGGCTTGTTGCCCATAACTAGCCAAGACATCACAAGTTCATCCACAGAGAAGCAGCCTGAACTACACCAGGAGCGAATGGTTGTCTATAACGCACAGATCTCGCTTGAGACGAAAGAAATCCAAAGTGTCCTAGCTAAGGTCAGGTCCTTAGCCGAGGGATATGGCGGCTATGTCGCAGGCTCATCTCAAAAAGAAGGCAAAGCTCAGATAACGATTCGAGTTCCCAAAGACAGGTTCCAAACTGCGGTTCGTGAGATAGAAAGCTACGGCAAGGTTCTTGACGAGCGTACTACAAGCGAAGATGTTACCGAGCGATACATCGACCTCAAAGCCAGATTGGAGAACCTTCAGAAACAGGAGCAAAGGCTCCGCGAAATACTTGGAATGGCGCGGACCGTCGAGGATGTCTTGAAGGTTGAGAAGGAGCTGGAACGTGTCAGAGGGCAGATCGAGAGCCTTCAAGGGCAGATCAACTACCTTGAGCGAAACGTTGCCATGTCCATCGTCATGGTCAACCTAACAGAGCCTCTGCCACCATTCACGCCTCCAGACATGAACTGGAACGAAGTCTTCCAAGCCGCTCTCAAAGGACTCTTCTGGGTGCTTCGCGGATTGATAGTGCTCGTCGTCTCGTTGCTTCCACTAATCCTAATCGGCGCTCCAGCATACTTCGTCTACCAGAGGAAAAGGGGAAGACGAATAACATCAAAGCCGTCCTGACATGACACGCGCTAGTTAGTTCCCGAAACCTTCGCCATCAAATGTAGCAAGAGGAGTCAAGCGCTGGCACTCACCACGTTCGGCGGTGATTCTCCTCTGAATACTTTCAAGACACCTTCAGCGCACTGCACAGACATTCTCCTCATGGCCTCTAGAGTGCTCGCGCCTATATGCGGCGTCAAAATAACATTCTCAAACCTCAACAGGGGATTATCTAACCTCGGAGGCTCCTCCTCAAGAACGTCTAGTGCAGCTCCGGCCACCTTGCCAGAGCGAAGAGCCCTTTCGAGAGCTTTCTCATCTATGACACTTCCCCTAGCCATGTTGACCAGATAGATCCCTTTCTTCATCAGGCCGAACTCGGCGTCTGAAACCATGTTCAACGTTTTAGGAGTGAGCGGGGTATGGAAGGTCACGATATCGCTGGTGGAGAGAAGGTCCTCGAACCCCACTCGCTTTATGCCCAGCTCATCATGGAGCAGTCTCTTTTCGAGCAAGTCAGAGTAGATGATGTCCACGTTGAAGCATTTCATACGACGCGCGACTGCCTCCCCTATTCGCCCTAGCCCCACTATGCCTACAGTCCTACCCGTCAACTCCAGCCCCACGAGATCCGAGAACTTTCTACTCCATTCGCCTGCCCTGACAGCCCTATCGGCGGTCACCAGCCTTCTTAGAAGAGCGAGTGTCAGAGCCACGGTCAACTCTGCAACAGCATCAGTTAGGGCATTTGGAGTATTGAAGACGACGACGCCATGGTCTCTTGCCGCCTCCAAGTCGACATGATCGAACCCCGCACCGTGCACCGCAACAACTCTCAGACTGCGAGCTGCCCGCATGAAATTCCGCGTTATCCTGATGAATCCTCGGCTGACAACGGCACCTGTCTTGTCTGCTTGAGATAGGAGGACTCCTTCATCTGATCCAGGAGGCAGAGAGACGACATCACAATTCCTCTTGAAGATCTCAATACCATCTTCGTGAATAGGTTCAGCTACGATGACCTTCTCTCTGTTCATCCATCATCTTTCCTTGTGGTTCGCTCGAATGATTTCTGGAACCTTCGTTGCTAATGTTGGGTGCCTCTTTACTATTTCAAATAGTTTGGTCCACAACATACCTCAGTGGAAGTTGTGCCTGTTCTAGCTCTTGGCGACCACCAATTGCCGGGCCCGAAATATTCGCCTAGGTAGTGGCGGGCCCGCGGGGACGCGAACCTACCTAGTTGAGTTTCTCGGATTTGGGAAACTGGCGATGGGTTCTTTCTGATCTATGAGGGCATTCGTACGTGGCCTAGGCTTGGAACATGAGAAGATCCTCATACAGGACTCGTTCGCAGAGCCTCACAGAGGCTGTGCGGTTCAAGAGGATCGAGAGCAGGTCCAGACCAAGGTATTAAGCTTGGCGATCAAGGACCTCATCAAGAGACAGCTACAGGATTCCTAGGACCTCCAGAACCCACCCAAAGTCTTAACTCGTGATGATGACGCACTGGTCACGCAGATTACGTTCAGGAGATTGAGGTTCTGTCAATATGAATGAGAAGCCAGTCTTCACAGAAGAGAAGGGTTCATCCAGAAAGCTGGTTCTCCCTTCACTGGTCCTTTCTCGATTTGCTGTGGAACCTCCGGGAATTCTAACAGGACTCCTTTTAGTGGATATTGGGCTCACATTCGGATGTTCTGTCGGCGTTGTGGGACAGATTCGAACTATTTGTTCTATTGTCGCAGTCTTCTTCGCTCTGCTGATGGGCATCTTGAGTGTTCGGTTCAAACACAAGCTGTTGCTAATGATGGGTCTTTTGTTGGTCAGCATCTCAGCATTGGCCTGCTCCATTGCTTCGGACTTCAATGCAATGCTCCTATCTTATTCGATATCAGGTCTCGGGATGGCTATGGTCATGCCGATGGCTTTTGCGTTGGTTGGAGAGCATTTCGCTCTCGAGATGCGGCCGAACGCAATTGGATGGATCATGACAGGCGCTGCCGTTTCGTATCTTGTCGGGTCACCAATCATCGGATTGATTGACGCCTTCGGAGGATGGCGCCTAGCATTCCTCGCGTACGTCCTTCCAGTTTCTCTCTTGACCCTATTGTTAGCTGCAAAAGGCTTACCCACAGTAGTTCGCGGGCCTCAGGTCAAGATGAGCCCGGGAAGCTATTTTGAGGGATTCAAAGGAGTCTTCTCAAACAGGTCTGCTGATGCGTGCCTGATTGGCAGCGCCCTTGTAATGGCTACATACCAAGCGGTCCTCGTCTATAGCGCCTCATTTTACAGGCAACGGTTTCTCGTATCTACAGGTTTAGCTTCCATATTCGTCTTGGGTGGAGCGCTATTCTTCACTTTGGGAGCCATGGTCAGCGTTCGGTTTGTAAAGAGGATGGGCAGGAAACCCATAACTGTTCTAACTTCCCTTCTCGGCGGAGTCTTCATAGTCTCCTACACCAGTTTGCCTAACCTATGGCTGTCTCTCGCCGCCAGGTTCTTAGGCGGTTTATTCATCGGTATGACAGCCACGGCAGCTAACAGTCTGACTCTTGAGCAGACTCCAGAGTTCCGCGGAACAATGATGTCTGTGAATGCCGCTGCCGGTAACATGGGCTCAACTCTCGGAGCAGGCATCGGTGGACTAGCCCTTCTCGTGTTCGATTATGAAGGCATGGCGCTGAGTCTCGGAGTAATGGGCATTGCAGCAGCAATAGTCTTCCAGCTCCTGGCAATCGATCCCACAAGAACTGAGACGCGCCCACATTCCTGAGCCTCCAGAAATTGTTGAGTCCAAAGAATTCGCTCATCTAAGCATGGCGTGATGGTGCGGCCGCCGGGACTCACACCGTCGTAGCCTAGTGGAAGATCTCTTCAGGCAAGATGGCTCAGGAGGCACAATCCTCAGAGAGGAAAAGTAGGGAAGACCTAAGCCAGACTCTTTTTGGGGGAGTAGATAGATCCGAGATTTAGCTCCTCGCCAAAACGGCGATCATAACTGTGCGCTGTCGCTAGTCATGACGCGGACTGCAAGGTTCCGATAGCTATTTCTTTGGACTCACAGGAAATCAGCGGTATAGGATCTGATGGTGACGGGCATGATTTCGATAGTAGCGACAGGAGACTCCCTCGCCACGATGCGACTATCTGTCTACGACGAAGAGCCTTACCTCTCGATGCTGCGGATCTTGAGATCAGCTGATGTCTCGTTTACGAACCTTGAAATGCTCTTGGGCAACTTCGAATCGGCTCCAGCCGCCGAAAGCGGTGGAACATACGTCATGGCCGAGCCCTTCATGGCTGAAGAACTGAAGTGGATGGGCTTCAACCTCTACGCAAGAGCCAACAATCACTCAGTAGACTTCGGAGAAGGAGGACTCATCTCGACAACACGAATCCTCGATCGGCTAGGATTGGTTCACGCAGGAGTCGGAAGAAACCTAGCCGAAGCCAGAAGCCCAGCTTACCTAGACACCAAGAACGGACGAGTAGCCCTCATTTCCATGTCTTCCACCTTTCCCGCATTTGGTAGAGCCGGCGAAACGCGACGGGACATGATCGGAAGACCGGGGCTGAATCCTCTACGCTATGAGGCGAGGCTGATCGTCCCACGTAAGATGATGTCCCAGCTGGAGAAGATATTCAAGGAGACAGGAGCACCGATCCGCAAAGAGAAAGGCGGAGTAATCTCGCTAATGAATCTGAAGTTCGCCGGAGGAAGAAGACCTGAAATCCTCACCTTCCCCAACGAGGCTGATGTCAAGGGGATTGTGGCCTCCATCAAGGATGCGAAGAGACAGTCTGACTATGTGCTCGTGAGTCTGCATGCGCACGAGGCCGATGGAGCGAAGCGAGAGATTCCAGCGAAGTTCATACGCGCATTCTGCAAGAAATGTCTGGACGCCGGTGCACATGCAATAATCGGCCATGGGCCCCATCTGCTGAGAGGAATTGAGATCTACAAGCGAAAACCGATCTTGTATAGTCTCGGAAATTTCATCTTCATGAACGAGACGGTCCGCTTCCTGCCCTCAGACATCTATGAAAGACAAGGACTTACGTGGGATTCAACCCCGGCTGACCTGTACGACGCAAGAGGAAGAGGGGGAAAGAAAGATGAAAGGGGTTTCCGATGGTTCACATACGATCGCGTCTACTGGGAAAGCGCGATTGCCAGGTTCACGCTCGAAAGTGGAGCCCTTCGAGAACTGCAGTTGCACCCTGTCACATTAGGGTTTGAGAAACGTCGATCTCAGAGAGGGCGACCAACCTTAGCGGATGGCAAAGCCGCCAAAGTCATTCTGGAAAGGATACGAAAGCTATCTCTTCAGTACGGAACTCGGCTCGACATCATTGATGGCGTAGGAAAAGTGCGCCTCTGATTTCTCAGAAAAGGAGAGACATCGCCTTTCGCAGTACCGGCTGACAGAACGGGTTTCTGTCGATGATAACTAATGTCTGAACTCTCGTCCTGCGATGTGTCAGTGAAGAGAGAACCATCCGACTGCCAAGAGAGGGGGACGAAAAGCGTCTGGGAACTACTTCGTAAACTTCGTCATCTTCGTTCCGCAGTTCGGGCATGTCGCTCTCAGCATCGGTCTTCCTTTCGATGTCATCTCTCTCTTTACATTCTTGTCGTCAACGACAACCTTCTTCTTGCACTTGACGCAGAACATCTCTGTCATGACCATCTTCTCCTTGGACCCCGTGTTCAATCCACTACTCATAAAACCTTTTCCATGAATAACCCGCAAACTCATAACAGAATCATAACTGTTTGGACAAGTTCATGATCATGTCAATTTCGCCTTCACATCTTCTCTTCTGATGATCTCGCGTGCAACGACAACTCCTGAAACTGATGCTTGAACCAGACCTCTCGTAACTCCGGCACCATCGCCGATCGCAAAGAGATTCTTGATCTCGGTTTCAAGATTCTCAGTCAACTCTAGACGCGACGAATAGAACTTTACCTCAACTCCATACAGAAGCGTGTGTTTTGCGCAAATCCCTGGCGAAACATGATCTAAGGCATGAAGCATCTCTCTTACGTCTGAGAGATATCGATACGGAAGAACGAAACTGAGATCACCCGGAGTAGCCGATTTCAACGTTGGCTTCACAAGATTTCTTTCAATTCTCTCTTCAGTTGAGCGTCTCCCCGCTTCAAGATCGCCAAGTCTCTGCACCATTATTCCACCGCTGAGAAGATTCGCGAGCCTCGCAAGATATTTCCCGTAGGCAATCGGTTCCTTGAATGGTTCGGTGAACGAGGTGCTCACAAGAATTGCGAAGTTTGTGTTCGGGGTCTTCATCTCAGAGTAGCTTTGACCGTTGACTGTGACTACGCCGTTGTAGGATTCTGTAATGATTTCTCCGGAGGGGTTGAAGCAGAAGGTCCTAACCTTGTCGTCAAACGATTTCGAGAAGTAGACGAATTTGGGCTCATAGAGAGCATCGGTCAACTCCTCAGTAACGGCGGCGGGAACTTCGACCCGAACTCCCACATCGACCGGATTGTTCAGCGTCTTCAAGCCGAGTGCCTGCGCTTCAGAGTTAAGCCATTCCGCGCCGACTCTGCCCGGCGCCACAACTACATACTTTGAGGATATCTTTTCTCCGCCAGCAGTCTCCGCGCCTACTGCTCGTCCCCGATCTACAAGTAGCTTCTTGACCTCCGTATCCGTTCTGACCTCAACGGCCCCCTGCAGAGATTTCTTCATCTCCCGAAGAACCTGAGCACACCTTTCCGTTCCGAGATGACGCAGCTTTTCAGGAACAAGCTTCAATCCAGCCAACGCAGCTTTACGCTCAATTGCCTCAATTCTATCTGCGTCTACGCCGTACAGTCTCTCCGGAGCACCAAACTGCAGGTATACTCGATCTACATAGCTGATCTCGTTTGCCAGCCGTTCACTTCCCAAGTATTCCTTGAGCCAGCCTCCAACCTCAGGCGAGAGTGTAAGCTTGCCGTCACTGAAAGCTCCAGCACCTCCCCAGCCGCTTAGAAGAAAGCAGGGAGCACAGTTTACGCATCCAAGCCCCCTGCTGGCAGGGCATCTGCGGTCCGTGATATCGGGGCCCTTGTCAAGCATCAACACAGATAGATCAGGAGTTCGAGCCAGTTCAAGAGCGAGGAATATCCCCGCTGGCCCGCAACCCACAACGACAACATCATAAGCCAAAGCTAAACCTCGGAACCCCGACAAACGCAGTAGCGATTTGATATAAAGGCTCCTGTTTTTCCCTAGTGAGTTTGTATGTTCTACTTTGGGCTACCACGGGCCTGGTACGACGGATTGTTCTTGTGGGTTGTTGTGGTTCACCCACGCAGCAGAGCACAGATTCGTCCTGAGAAGCTAGGAACGTATAGGCCGGAGCCGTTGAATCAGACTTCGGCTCATGTGAATATGCCGCTGTCGGTTGTGAACAGGTACTCGCAGCAACCTTGGTTGTTCGTTGTCACATCGAATGTACACGTGTCCGCCGCTGCAAATGGTTAAGCGCGCCCTACAGCAGAGTCACGATCGCGACTCCTGCGACAATGAGGGCTGACCCGATAACTGTCCGCTTGTCAAGCCTCTCTTCTCTCAGGAATACCCTGCCGAGAACGAGAGTGAGCAGCGGGTAAGAGTAGACTATTGTGGTAACTACGGAAACGACACCAAGCTCAAGGGCTTTCATGAGAGTGAGCCAGCCTATGCTTGAGAGGACTCCTGTAGCTGTGAAGCAGATCAGTCCATTCCTTCCGACCTTGAATGCTGTTCTCTGGCGGGTAATGGCAAGATAGGCGATGAAGAAGAGTAGTCCTGAGGCTGCGTTGATCTGTGCGCTCAGGAACGGATCAGGCTGAACTCTCAACCCTGCTTTGCTGAAGATATTGGAGAGGGAGTAGGAGAAAGTAGAGAGGAGACTTATGACTAGCGCCCTCTCCATCTTGAAGCCAGTGGCTCCACTGATGAGTACGATGCCAACCGTGACGGTGCAGGCGCCAGCAAGCGTGGACGCGACAAGCGGCTCTGCCAGAAAGAGGATGGATAGGAGCGTGGCCAGGACCGGACTGCTCCCAATGACGGCGCTTGTCTTCGCTGCACCCATGTTCCTCATGGCAATGAAGTTCAGTAACCTACCTAATCCAAGGGCGAGAACGCCGGCCAAAACGAAGTAGGCCACAGCCAACAAATCCCTGTTGAAAGACTTAGTTAGGAGAA
>Ga0315306_10000275_pt1 | contig 24770 bp, 24 predicted proteins | sample TDP1_MG_FD_203803 | JGI IMG/M metagenome (GOLD analysis project Ga0315306, IMG submission 203803) | Freshwater sediment microbial communities from Lake Towuti, South Sulawesi, Indonesia - TDP1 | ecosystem: Environmental > Aquatic > Freshwater > Lake > Sediment | place: Indonesia: South Sulawesi... | reverse complement strand
GTCTGAAAATGAGGCTCGATTCTTAGTTGGAATTGATAAAAATTATTTATTTTCAGTTACTTGGAACTCTGTCGGGTGTCGATAACCAGAAAGGGATGGTAGCAATTTTTCTCTGGCATTTTTTTGGCTAGGGCAAGCAATTTTCCTTGCGGATTGAACATTCTGAAGATGACGGCTGACTCCGAGGAGTCGGTGGAAAGGGAAGGAGAGGGGAGAATGATTTTTTGGATATTTTCAGCGAAGATGAGCCTGCCATTTTCAGCCGAAGAAGAGCCCTGGTCATCAAGGATAATCTTGGGAAATTCAGGGAGGAGGGATTCGAGGGGATGGAGAAATTTGTAAGCCTTATTGACTTCGGCTAATTTTTTTATTTCCTCAAGAGTGAAACAATCCTCGAGGTGAAAATTCCCCACTCCTGTTCTGGTGAGCTCGATGAGATGGGCTCCGCATCCCAAACTATGGCCCAAGTCGTGGGCCAAAGAGCGGATGTAAGTTCCGGAAGAGCATCTCACCTCAAATTCAAGAAAGGGGAGCTTGAATTTCTTTAGGCGTAAGAAATGGATGAAGATTCGAGCCGGCCTTAATTCAAATTCTTTTTTGGCTCTGGCCAGCGAATAAAGAGGCTTGCCCTTATATTTTTTTGCCGAAAAGGGAGGCGGCAGCTGTTCGATCGCTCCCTCAAATTTTTTCATTGCCTTTCGAACACTTTGCTTTGTGGGAAAGTCTTTTTTTTCTGTGGATGTGGGTTGCCCAGTCGAGTCGTAGGTGTCAGTGGAGAAGCCTAATCTCATCACCCCTCTGTAGGATTTGACAGCTTTAGATAAAAAAGGAAAGAGCTTAGTTGCTTTCCCTAGACCCACCATCATCAGTCCAGTGGCCAAGGGATCCAAGGTGCCAAAATGTCCAACTCTTCTGACCTTTAAGAGCTTTCTGATTTCAGCCACGATATCGTGGGAAGTTAGATTTTGGGGTTTGTTGACGAGGATGAGGCCGTCCATGATTTGAAGAAGGTCAGCCGATTTTATTCTTTTTCTTCAGCTTATTTCTCTCCAGCAATTTTTCAACTTTATCGGGGATTTCTTTCAGCAGTTCTTCATATTTGCCTTTGGCGGTGAAGCCTGCCGCATGGAGATGACCGCCCCCGCCAAAATGTTCGGCAACAAAAATTGCATCTGCTTCACCTTTTGCTCTGATGCTGACTCGGTAAGCGTCCTTTTCCATTTCCTTGAAGAAGAGGACCATTTCCACGCCTTGGATCGATCGGGCTAGGGTTGTGATGTCTTCAGTATCTACCTCCTTGAGCTTAAGAGAATCCAGGTTTTTTTTGAACATGGTGATGGTGGCAATATTGCCTTTCTTGTTCATCTGTAGCGTGGAGAGCACCTGGCCCAAGAGCTTAATTTTTTCAGGGGAATTGGTGTTGAATAAAAAATCAGAGATTCTGATAGATTCGGCTCCATGAGTGATGAGTTTTGAGCAGACCTCCAAGCTTCTGGCTGTGGTGTTGGAAAACTGAAAAGACCCTGTATCGGAGACAATGGCGCAATAGAGATGGTTTGCTATCTGAGGCGTGAATCGGATGTCGAGTCTTTCTGCCAGCTCAAAGGCCATTTCTCCTACAGCAGATGCCTTAGGTTCAACCCAGTCGATATCGGCATAATAATCATTGGAATAATGGTGGTCGATATTGACCTTGAAGTATTCATCGAGATTCCGCTGTCCGGAGCGGGAGACATTGGCGCATTCAAGGAGGATGACCATGTCAAATTTTTCAGGTGCGATTTGGCCGATTTGAATTTTTTCGATGTCAGGAAAACGGCTGAACGGAAAAGGAGTAGGGTCTCTGTTTATGATTTTTGCTTCTTTTCTTAATCGCTCGGCCATAAAGGCAAGGGCGAGACTGGTGCAGATGGAGTCCCCGTCAGGTCTGAGATGGGAGGTGATAACGATTCGCTGGCTTTGAAGAATCTTTTTGCAGATTGAGCCTACGTGGTCATTTTTCATTTTTCTTCATATTTTTTAAGATCTTGTCGATTCTTGCTTCGTATTCAAGGCTCGGGTCAAAAGAAAAAATTAGCATCGGATTATACTTTAATTTAACTTTTGAGGCAATAGATTTTCTCAGAAAGCCCTTTTTCTTTTCCAGAAGCTCGAGAGTTGCTTCTTTTTCTTTGCCGCCAAAAATGCTGAAGTAGATGTGGGCTGTTCTCAGGTCAGGCGTCATTTCAACCCTGGTGACTGTGATCAAACCTGAGGATGAGTCTTGAATTCCTTGAATGAGCAGGCGGCTGAGCTCTTCCTTTATTACGCTGGCAACTCTCTTTTGTCTTAAAGTCTTGTTCATTTTAGCCTGCTTCTCTTTTTCAGGTTGTATAGAGGTTGTTTATCTCTGATTAATAGTTTGTTTTGAGCTTTATTCCTGTTAGAGGTAGTGTGTTTGGTGATTGAGGATCTGACCGTCAATATTTTGCTCTGCGTCGGCTATGATTCTCTGGAAAAGCCTTTCGATGACCTTTTTTTGATTATTAAGAGTCACTATGCCGATGGTCGTTCTCTGCCATTTTTTCTGATAGTCCAGTTCGGCAAAGGCCACGTTATACCTCTTCCTCAAACGTTGGATAAGGCTGGATAATCTTTGCCTTTTATCCTTCAATGAGTGGGAATAAGGGAGGAAAATCTCCAGAGATAAATACCCGATGACCATTAACTTTCTTACCCAGGCTTCACTGTTTCAATTATGAAAGCTTCGAGGATATCGCCTTCTTGGAAATCCTTGAATTTCTCAAGACGGATACCGCATTCATAGTCTTGGAGGACTTCATTGACAGAGTCTTTGAGATGTTTAAGGGAGGAAATTCGACCTTTATGGATAGTTTCTTTGTTCCTGATAACCTTGATTTCTGCGTTCCGAGTTATTTTCCCGTCGACAACATAACAGCCAGCAATCATTCCCACCTTTGATAGATCAAAGATTCTCCTGACTTCGGCCCTTCCCAGGTAGGTCTCCTTTTTAACCGGCTCCAACATTCCGGCGATGGCCTTCTTCAAATCTTGAGTCAATTCATAAATAACATTGTAGGTTCGGATCTCAACATTTTCTTCTTTGGATAAATCCAGAATTTTTTGGTCTGGCTTGATGTTGTAGCCGAGGACAACGGCATTCGAGGCAGAAGCCAGAAGCACATCGGATTCGGTGATTTTCCCAGTGGCTGAATGTACAATTTTTATTTTTATCTTATCGCTACTCAGGTTGGGAAGAATGTCGTTCAGAACTTCAACCGAGCCCTGAACATCGGCTTTGATGATCAGAGGAAGCTCCTTGACCGTGCCTTCCTCCATTTTTTTGAAAAGGGCGTCGAGAGTGAGATGTTCTGGCCTTCGCGGTTCTCCTTTGACCTTGGAGAGCCGATATTCGACGATCTGCTTGGCTTTTAGCAGATCGTCGACGACTTGAAATAGGTCTCCTGCTTGAGGGACATCGGAGAAGTTGAGAATCTCAACAGGCATCGAGGGCTCTGCTTTTATCATCGTTTTTCCATTTTCATCAAAGAGCGCTTTGACTTTGCCGTAACACAGGCCTGAGATAAAGGCCTCTCCCTGATGAAGAATGCCGTGCTGAATAATAACCGTAGCCACAGGACCCTTTTTAGCATCCAGTCGAGCTTCCAGGACCACTCCATGAGCTTTAATCTTAGGATTGGCCTTAATTTCGATAACATCACTCAGGAGAAGAATCATCTCCAACAGCTCATTCAGATTTGTTTTTTCTTTGGCTGAGACTTCAACGCTGATCGTGTCTCCTCCCCATTCTTCTATAGTCAATCCTTCTTTTTGCAGCTGGTGTTTGACCTGATCCACGTCGGCCTGTTTTTTATCAATTTTGTTGATAGCCACAATGATCGGAACATGGGCCTCCCTGGCGTGGCTTATGGCTTCCCTTGTTTGAGGCATCACTCCATCGTCAGCAGCTACAACCAGGACAACGATGTCGGTCACACTTGCTCCCCGAACCCTCAATCGAGTGAAGGCTTCATGGCCGGGAGTGTCGATGAAGGTTATCGGCCGCTTGTTGTGAAAGACTCGGTAGGCGCCGATATGCTGAGTAATCCCGCCAAATTCTTTTCCAACAAGATTGGATTGTCTGATGGCATCAAGAAGAGTGGTTTTGCCATGGTCAACATGACCCATAATGGTCACAACAGGAGGCCTGAGAATCATATCCTCTGGATGACTCTCAGCCATAATTCGTGTTTCTTCCTCGATCGTTACCAACTTTATTTCAAGGTTAAATTCTCGAGAAATGAGCACGGCCAGAGGTTCGTTGACTATATCATTGACGCTTAGGTCGTAACCTTTTTGCGAAAGTTTTTCGATGATGTCTTTGGTCCTGATTCCCGTCTTCTCAGAGACTTCTCTTAAGCTCAGGCCTTCACTCATCAGGACTTTTTGCGGCCCAGCCTTTGCGGCTTTAGCTTTTGGCTGAGCTGCTTTTTTCTTTTCTTTTTTGTCCATAATCTTTTGTTTCGATAAATTCTATGTTCTAAGCCTTATTCTTGCTTGATTTCTATTTTCCAGCCGATGAGCCTTGAGGCAAGTCTGACGTTGGTCCCTTTCTTACCGATGGCCAGGGAGAGTTGGTCTGGCGAAACAACGGCCTGCATGATTTTATCTGTTTTGTTGAGGACAAAGACTTTATCAACTTTTGCCGGGCTGAGGGCTGCCTTGGCATAAGTTAGAGGATTTTCCGACCATTCGATGATGTCGATTTTTTCTCCGCTTAGCTCCTTGCTGATGGCCATGATTCTATTGCCTTTGACTCCTATACAGGCTCCGACAGGGTCTATATCTTTCTCTTTGGTGTGAACCGAAACTTTTGACCTCTCTCCGGGTTGACGAACGATATTTTTTATTTCGATATTTCCATTGGCGATTTCAGGAGTCTCAAGCTCGAGCAGCTTTGCCAGGAAATTTGGGTCAGCCCTGGAGACGATGACCTGTGGCCCCTTATTCTCTTTCAAAACCTGGATGACCAGAGCCTTGACCCTATCTCCTCTCTGGAATTCCTCGTTGGCCAGCTTTTCGCGATAGGGCAGGAGGACATCAATCTTATCCACTTCAAGAATCATGTTCTTGTTTGACTCAAATCTTCTTAAGACTCCGCTTATGATCTGGCCCAATCGAGGAGCGAAGAGGTCATAAATTTTTTCCTGCTCTGCATCTCTGACTTTTTGAAAAATGACCTGTTTGGCGGCCTGAGCCGCAATCCGTCCCAAAGTATCCGAAGGCAGGTCGATTTCAACATAGTTTCCTATGGCTGCTGTTGGCGCGATCTTTTTTGCATTCTCAATGGAGATTTCTTCAGCCAAGTTCTCTGGCTCTTTGCTGATTTTCTTGATGGTGTAGACTCTTAGCTCCCCTTTTTCAGGAGCAAAAGAGATGTTGATTTTTTCGTTGTGGGTGAAGTATTTCGAGGAGGCAACTTTAAGAGATTCTTTGATAGCGCTGACGATGGTCTCCGTAGCTACTCCTCTTTCTTTGCTGAGCTGGAGGATGGTATTCCAGACGTTGACCTTCATCTCGTTGCCTCAATGAAACTCCCTGAGAGTTAAGAGCGACGAATTATAACTGAAATGGGAAAGAATAGCAAATGAATTGCTCAGGTCAGTGGGTGAAAAAGCACGAAGCTTTTGCAGACTCTTCTGGCGAAAGCAGAATGGTGAGAAGGCCGTTCGAACCATTCTGCTTGAGCCATTCAAACGGTTTTTTCACCCACTGGCCTTCGCAGAGCAGAGATATAGGTTCAATATAGGTTGCATGTTTTCAAAATACAAAGTCTGATTCATGCTTCATCTTTAATAGTATAAGAATGCTTGCTTATCGGGATTGATGGTTGACGTAAAACTTAGATTTATTATATTGTTTAGTAAAATAACAATGGCTATGGAAGCATCCGACAAAGAACAGGAAGGCAAGATCTGGGCAATCGGCGGCGGCAAAGGAGGGACAGGGAAGAGCTTTATAGTCAGCAGCATCGGAAGCTATCTCGCATCGAAGGGGAAGAATGTTGTTTTGGTCGATGTCGATATCGGCGGCGCAAACCTTCATTCCTTCCTGGGAATCAACAGGCCTAAAAAATCCTTAACCGATTTTTTTGAGAATGGAACTCCTCTCAGCAAGCTGGCCTTGAAGATTGATGGGGAGAATATGTATTTGATCAGCGGAGACATACATTCCCTTGCTTCCGACAGCATTAGGTTCACGCAAAAGCTCAAATTGTTCAGGCACATCATGAAATTCAATAAGCAATATGTCCTCATCGATTTAGGGAGCGGAAGTCATAACAATACTATTGATACTTTTCTCATCGCTGACAAGATGATTGTTGTTTTGGAGCCGGAGATCATTGCCGTCGAGAACTTATACCATTTTATAAAGAACGCTCTTTTCAGGAAGTTGAAAATGTTGCTGCGAGACTATGGTTTTAAAGAAATTGTCGAGCACATGTGGGAGAAGAGGGAGAAGTACAAGATTGAAAACTTGAGACAGCTAATTGATTGTCTGAAAAGCAGCTTTTCCTACATTGGGGACATTCTTGATAAAGAGCTCGCCGAGTTCAAGATCAATCTCATTTTGAACAAAGTCAGGAGCACTCAGGATGTGTTAATCGGAGCTTCGATCAAGAGCATTTTCTTGAAATACCTAGGGCTTAATGCCCAATTTGTTGGCTATATTGAGTATGATGATACGATCTGGAGAGCTGTGCGTCGAAGAGAGCCTTTCATGTTCAACTATGCCACCACTCGTTGCGGAAGAGAAATAGAAGTCTTAACAGAAAATATTCTGCAAGGAAAAGAAATTAAGCTGCTGAGGAGCTGATATGTCCAGAGAGGAATACAAAAAGTATTTCGATGTCCTTGAGCTCGGGCCTGATGCATCTCTACTAGAGGTTAGGAATGCTTACGCGCGTCTCAAGAAATTGTATTCAGCTGACTCTGAGATGCTCTCTCCCATCGCCGATGAGTTTCCTCAAAAGCAAAGAGAAGAAATACTGAAGCAGATCGAAGAAGCCTATAAAAACTTGTTGGGCCTTTTGAAGAGTGAGCAAGATCGAATGCTCCGGCCGGAAAAACCTTTGACCTCTGAAGATATCCAGAAGAGAAAAGAAGATACCGCCGCCTACAGCGGGCAAAGGTTGAGGCAAATAAGGGAGAAGATGGGAATAGCATTGTTTGATGTGGCACTCGATACAAAAATCCGAATGGAGCTCCTTCAGAACATTGAGCTTGAGAAGTTCGATTCCCTGCCGCCCGAGGTTTACCTTAAAGGGCACATAAGCAATTATGCCAGCTATCTTCTGCTTGACGCCAAAAAGGTTGTTGATGATTATCTTCGCAGATACAGAGCTTGGAGAAGCAGCAGGGAGGAAGAATAGAGGGTTTTGGGAAATAGCTTCGCTCCCATTCGGATTTTTAACGCCATTCTCCGTTCGCTCTTCTCGGCGGCTGCGGAACTCGCTTCGCTCAGACATCCTCGCCGCCCGACTTTGTCGGGTTCCCTCGAAGAGCGAACTCCGAAGGCTAAATCCTCAACGGTCGCTTCAGCCATTTCCCAAAACCTTGGAAATTAATGGATAAATAAGAGAGATGAGGGAATAATGCTAGTCTATTATGGAATTCTAAGGGAGGCTTTAGTCTTGAGAGGAGACTCTCTCCAAATAAGATTTGAGTTCTTGAAGAGCTTCAGGGCTGATGTGGATAAACTCAAGGCCCACGTCATAGAGGGCAGTTGAACCCGGAGGCAGGGCTTTTATCCAGACCACTCGTGTTGTAGCGGAAATGGCCTTTCCATCAGGAAGAGCGAGTTCGATATCAAGTAATTCATTCTCTTTTAAGGGCTTGTTGCTGTAGATACGCACTCCTCCAAGGCTAAGATTGGAGGCTTGGTGGCTTATTCCAAAAGTGCTGGATGGTCGGTAAAAAACAGGTGTTTTTAGACGGGGATAGCGTCGCCGGCCCAGGTCCAAGAGGTTTGTTACTTTCATCTTGTGAACCTATTTAAATCAGATAAACCTTTTTTTGATGCGGGTAGTATAGAATGAAGACGGCAGAGTGTCAATGGAGAACTAGGCTGGGATCCAGTTCGAGAGAACTGATTGATTAATTTTACGAAGAATGGTAATTATATTGCTTTAAAAAAGTTAGATTTTTTTGAAGAAAGTCTGATATTTAAATAGAAGACGGCTTTTGCACAAGAGATAAGGAGATTTCGCCATGATCCAAGCCACTCTTTTTGAGAGATTTGCTCTTTGGGCAGTCCTGGTCATTGCCCTGCTTGGCCTCGGCTATGCTCTTTTTTTGAGGCGGCAAGTCATGTCCAAGGACAAGGGAACAGAGAAAATGCAAGAGGTCTGGAATGCCATTCGGCAAGGTGCAAATGCCTATTTGAGCCGCCAGCTGCGGACAATTCTTCCTTTGATTATCATCTTGACCGTTGCCCTCTTTTTCAGCGTCTATATTGTTCCGGCGTCAGCAGAAGCTCTGGAACGATTCCCCGGCATAAGTGCGGCTTCGATTCGAATGATCATCGGGCTTGGAAGAACCGCAGCCTTTGTGATGGGGGCCCTTTTTTCCTTGATGGTTGGCCAATTCGGGATGAGGATGGCGGTTCAGGGCAATGTTCGTGTGGCCTCGGCAGCCCGGACCAGCTTCGATAAGGCGCTCAAGATTGCCTATCGCGCCGGCACAATCACCGGAATGCTCACCGATGGCTTGGGGCTTTTGGGCGGAACTGTGATTTTTCTTATTTTCCAGAAAGCTGCTCCTGATGCTCTCCTCGGCTTTGGATTCGGCGGAACGCTTCTGGCGATGTTCATGAGGGTTGGCGGCGGAATCTACACTAAGGCGGCCGATGTCGGCGCAGACCTTGTGGGAAAGGTTGAGGCCGGCATTCCTGAGGATGACCCTCGGAATGCTGCCGTCATAGCCGATCAGGTCGGCGACAATGTTGGAGATTGTGCAGGAATGGCGGCTGATATCTTTGAGAGTTATGAAGTGACCATCGTTTCAGGGTTGATTCTTGGCTTGAGCCTGGTGCAGCTCACTGGAGAGATCAAATGGATTATCTTTCCCCTCCTTGTCCGAGGGATAGGCGTTTTCTCATCCATCGTCGGGACATACCAGGTGCGCGGAAAAAAAGAGGAGGAGAGAGGAAACGCTATGGCTTCCATCAACCGGGGATTTTACACTTCAGCCATCCTCTGCGTTGTTTCCTTTGCCTTCCTTGCCCATTTTTACATGCATGAATGGCGCGCGTTTCTATCTGTTGGCGCGGGCATTGTCCTGGCGATTGTCATCGACGAATTGACAAAGTATTTCACCGATACCCACCATGTGCCAGTCAAGGAGATTGCAAGGTCATCGACCACAGGGACAGGAACGCTCATCCTCTCAGGGCTTGGAGTTGGCTTTGAATCCACAGTCTGGGCCATCCTGGTCATTGCCGGGACTATTCTCTCAGCTTTGCTGATCTACTGGGGTCAGCCTGTGTCTTATATCCTTTATGGCGTGGCTATGACAGGGATAGGCATGCTGACTTTGACTGGTAACAATGTGGCCATGGACTCCTTCGGCCCGATTTCTGACAATGCCAATGGCATCGGCGAGATGGCCAAGATGGACAAGAAGGCCCGCCAAATCATGGCTGACCTTGACGCTGTGGGCAATACGACAAAAGCCATCACCAAGGGAGTGGCTATTGGCTCGGCTGTCATCGCCGCAGTCTCTCTCTTTGGGTCATACCTGACTGATGTCAGCAAGGTTCAGGCTCTGCAGGGCCTAGAAGCAGGCAAGAGGTTGCTGGAGATCGGCATCAGAATTTCAGACCCCCGCGTCTTCATCGGGCTGCTGATCGGCGGAGCAGTGCCTTGGCTTTTCTCGTCTCTATCGATCCACGCTGTTTCTCGAGCTGCGTCGCTGATTGTCAATGAGGTCCGCCGCCAGTTTAAGATACCGGGCCTGATGGAAGGCCGAGTCCAGCCTGACTACCGGCACGCTGTTCACATCTGCACCGTGGCTGCCCAGAAAGAGCTCATTGGCCTGGCCCTTTTTGCAGTGCTCACACCTCTTATCATCGGTCTTACCTTGCAGGTCGAAGCTTTGGGCGGTTTCCTTGGTGGAGTCATCCTCTCCGGCCAGCTGCTTGCTGTCTTTATGGCCAATTCAGGCGGAGCTTGGGATAACGCCAAAAAGACCATCGAGGATGGTCTTTATGGAGGGAAGGGGTCTGACAGCCACAAGGCAGCTGTGGTCGGGGATACGGTTGGCGACCCTTTGAAGGATACAGCCGGGCCTGCTTTAAATCCGATGATCAAAGTCATAAACCTCGTCTCTGTTCTGGCTGCACCGATAATCATTCAATACCATCGCCTATCCCCAGGGGTGATAGCCTTTGTGGCCGCAGGCATCGTCGTCGTTGTCATTTCCATCTGGTATTCCAAGAGGCCAGGACAGAAAGAACTCCTTCTGGGAAAAAATTACCCTTCCAAGAGAGAATAAGATTTCCATCCCGCCACCCTAAGCTCTGCTTCACGGATTTGGCGATACTTCTTTTGAATCATGAGAAAGACTACGTCATTCCTTCGTCACTGGATTAGGATTGAATTTAAGCTTTTCGCAGCTTTTTCTTTTAAGAATGCTGTTCAGGAAAAAGAGAAAGAGAAGGAAGAGGGAAGAGCGGAGATTTCCTGTTGATTCTTCCCAAGCCTTGAGGATTGCTCTCGAAGATTCAGAGACGAGCTATTTCATAAAAACAAATTTCTCCTATCCCGAGCAGAGCCCTGAGATTGTCTCTCGAAAGTGGCTTTCCAGCTATGATTCTGGCTATAAATGGAATGTGGAAATCATCGAAAGAATTTCGGATTCTTCTCTGGGAATGGGGGAGATGATGAATGTCGCCATCGTCGAAGTGGATTCATCGAGCGGCAATATCGTCAGACGTCATTTTTTCAAGAGCATCTTTATCTGCGAATATCAAAAAATCATCGATTTGCTTATCGACTGATCCGCTTATTCTAATCATTTAGAATTTTCAGGTCGTCACGAAATTCTAACTCATTTTAAATGAATAGGTTACAAGTCGTCAATCTTGTCTTTTCCTAAACCGTCCCAATTTATTTATATTCAATAAGTTAGAAATAAGTTTTTCTTAAGAAATGAACATTTTAACCCTTTTTTAGGCCAAAAAATAAGCGGTTTAGGAAAGGCGATTTTTGTGACAGCCTTAATTTGCGTCCTTAGAATCTTTTTGTTATGAATAGCTTAACTTTCCTAAACTCTCGTTTTTTGATACCCTCGATTTGGTCTTTTTTTGATGACCGTCACGAAAATCGAGGGGATTATGAAAAACTTATCTTTATTCAAGCCAGAAGACCTGCCTCCAAAAGTTCGTTATGAAAAACTCTTTCGAAATCTTGTCTCTTTATCTAAGGTTCAATCTCGGAAAGGGCGACCTCCATTTTCAAAAGATTCACTTCTGCGTGCGCTTATTTACAAAAACCTTCGTGGACTGCCTTCTTTGACAGAACTTGCCTTTTAACTTGAAAATAACCCCGTGGTGACCGAGGTCCTTGGTTTCCCTACCTTGAAACCCACTCCATCGAAGGAACGATTTTCTCATTTCCTCAGGTGCACGCCCAATGAAGAACTTCAAGTTATCCGTCTGTTTCTGGTTCATCAACTCATCCAGGAAGGCGTGATTACAGGAAAATATACGGCCATCGATTCCTGCGCAATCAAAGCCAACGTCAAGGAAAATAATTTTAAAACCTCAGCTCCGGGTAGATACGATAAAGTTCATATTCCATCAGGAGATCCAGAAGCCAGAATGGGAATGATCGTTCATTATGGAGAATCTTTTGAAAAGAAAGTCAACTGTTTCTGGGGGTACAGAAACCATATTCTGAATGATGCCTTCACAGAACTCCCGATTCACGAAGTGACTTGGCCTGCAGATAAAGATGAGAAAAAACAGGCCATTCCACTTCTTAAAGAAGCTCGTGAGTATTTTGCACTCCCTACAGAATGTGTCATCGGCGATGCTAATTATGATACGGAAGAAATCCTTTCTTATATCTTCTATGAAATGAAGGCGATGCCCGTCATCCCAAAAAATCCAAGAAGGTTACAAGCGGACGCCTTCCAAATCAAGAGAGGCGTTGTCCTCTGTCCAGCAAATCTCCAGATGCATAGAAAAGGGCGAATGACTGTCAAAGGCAAGACTTATCTTCAATACACCTGCCCTCTCTACTGGGGAAATAGATATCAGGGCAAATATCTCCTTTGTCCAGCCGGACATCCAAAATTTATCTCTCAGAAAGGATGTAATTATCTTCTTCGACTTACTCCAAGCGTCAGAGAGCACATCGCTTATGGCACCAAAAGATTTAGGCTGAGATACAATCGAAGAACCTCAGCCGAAAGAGTTTTTTCACGCCTTTTGTCGATTACAATGCAAAGGCCAACAGTCATTGGTTTGCTGGCTACAAAAAATCATTGTACAATAGCGCATATGACCGTGTTGCTTATAGCTCTAACTGCGCATCGCATGGGGTATGAGAACAAAATCCGTTATGTGAAATCGTTTCTACCCAAGTTTTGTTTATAAAACTATTTTTGTGACGCCCTAAGAATTTTATTATATTTCTTCGCTGATGAGGGTCTTCAGGAACCACTCCTCTGTCGCTCCAAGAGAACCGGTGACGGTATATGACTGAGGCTGATATCGGGCATGAGATTTCTGAGGATGGATATTTTTTCTTCGTCTCCAGATTATCTTTGAGGATGCGTGCATCGAAATCAACAGAAATCCCTTCTCGTTTTTTGCTGTGAAACGAGGGTGTACTGTTTGACTCTTTCCTCAGGAGTTATTATTCATACGACTAATCTATAGAAACAATCGTAAATCTGGGTTGTAAGGACATCAATTTGTGAAGCTTCGCCAGGAAGCGGGTCATTGCCATTGATTCCAAATTTTTCATTTTTTCTGGGTTATAATAATAAATATGTCCGGAAAATAAAAAAATGATAGAAATAACTCCGAGAGAAAAACAAAGTATCCCGCCCCTATTAATGACTCTCATTATTATTTTTACTGTCATAATAAATGTATCTTCATTATTATCCTTTTCACAAGAAACAAAAAATAAGGCTTTGGCCCATGAGGTAGCTGTCAGTGCCATTTCCATAGCAGTAACAGTTCAAGATAAGAAAGGAAGGTATATTAACGACCTCGCCGAGGAAGATTTTAGTGTATATGAGAATAATGAAAAGAAGGATATAACCTATTTCAGCCACAATTTTGAAGCTCCTTTAAGCTTAACCGTTCTCCTTGACGTAAGCGGCAGCATGGCTCTTCAGGATAGATTGAAAGAGAGTAAGGAGGCACTTCATTATCTAATAACAGACCTTCTTAATGTTCATGATGAAGTTTCTCTATTAATTTTTGCTGACGGAGAGGTGGAAGTTGCTGTACGTTTTTCTAAAAATAAAAATGATTTTTTAATTGTCCTGAAGAAGACCGAGGCTTACGGGCAGACCGCCTTGAATGACGCAGTCGCCGTATCTCCGGAATTTGCTAATAAAGGGAAAAATGAGAAAAGAGCTCTCCTTCTCATTACTGATGGAATCGAGAATGATAGCCAATACTCTGTTGAGCAAGCGCTTGAAATTGCAAGAAGGGTAGACATACCGATATATACCATCGCCTATAAAATTCCTTTGAGTGAGCAGTATTTAAGAAAGTATAAACATTCTCCTTCATTAACCGCTTCGGGTATTGCTGGCTCTCTTGAAAGATTCTCTGAAGCTACGGGAGGAAAGGCATCTTTTATTAATCAACCTGAGGAATTGAAATCTGCTCTAAGAACGATTAAAAAAGAGATTTGTTATCAATATATAATTGGATATACTTCTTATAGAAATCCAGAAAAAGAGTATCGAAGGATAAAAGTCATCACTTCAAAAAAGAAATACAAAGTGAGAACAAGAGAAGGATATTATAGCGGTGAAAGGGAAAGTCCTCAATGACTTTGACTATTAGCTGAAGGCTGAGGTTGAAAGAATGAATGATATTTTTTCATTTTAGAGAGAAGTCGGCAGGAGAAAAAAATCATAAAATGATATTTGCAGATGTCGCGATTTTTGTTATCATTTAATATTGCCAAAGGCTGATTATCAAAGCAAAGGCAAGGAGGTCATAATGAGCAAAAACAAAATCACATTTCTCTTGGGCGCCTTGCTTCTTATAGCTCTGATGGCTAGCACAGGTTGCGCTACTAAAAGATATGTCTCAGGAGAAGTCGCCACTTTGGATCAAAAAGTGGAAGATATGGAAAGTGCGGTTGAGGAGAATCAGAAAAGGATCAAAGAACATGATGAACGATTATCCACTCTCGGTTCGTTAATCACCCAGCAGAAGTCGGAATTAAGTCAACAGAGGTCCGAATTAGATAGCAAAATTAACGAAGTAAAAAAATATGCTCAGGGAAAGCTGATTTTTCAAGAGACACTGAGAAACGATGAGGCTAAGTTTAAATTCGACAGTTATGAATTGAGTGCTGAAGCCAAAGAGAAGTTAGATAAGTTCGTTGAAAAACTGGTTGCTCTAGATCGAGGTGTGTATCTTGAAATCCAGGGACACACCGATAGCACAGGGCCAGATGAATGGAATTTGATTTTAGGAAAGAAAAGAGCCGAAGCAGCAATGGGATATCTTCACAAACAGTATCGTATTCCTCTCCACAGAATGCAAGTGATAAGTTATGGAAGTGCTGAGCCAATAGCTGACAATTCAACTCGCGAGGGAAGGGCTCAGAACAGACGAGTGGTAATATTGGTGTATGAATAGAAATTAGCTTCTGTAATTTGGTTTTTGGCTTGCCTGAGGCTGGCGCCTGCCCTGCGGTCGATAGACGTTTAGGGGATTTCTTCCCCTATGAGGCTGTAAGGGCCGAAGGAAGTGATGCGGACAGCGGCAAACCGCCCGACAACATCATCCTTTGACCTGAAATTGACAATCTGAAATCCCTTATTGCGGCCGGAGAAAAGGCTCGAATCTTTTTTACTTTTTCCCAAGCAGAGGACTTTCATCACCCGTCCGACCATAGATTTATTGAGCTCGAGCTGCAGTTCCTTCTGAAGCTGCTGAACGAGGCTGAGCCGCCTTTTTTTCTCCTCAAAGGAGACCGTGTCCTTTTCCTCTGAAGCTGCGGTCAGAGGCCTGGGGGAATAGCGGAAGGAAAAGATATTCGTGTAACGGACTTCTCTTAGAAGGCTCAATGTTTCCTGGAACTCTTCCTCTGTCTCTCCGGGAAAGCCGACGATGATGTCTGTGCTGAGGCTGATATCAGGCATCAGCTTTCTGAGGATTGATATTTTTTCAAGGTATTCTTCTCTGGTGTAGCCCCTGTTCATCCTTTTCAGCACTGAGGAGGAGCCGGATTGAATCGGGAGATGAAGCTGGTGGCAGACTTTTTTAGCTTCTTTCATGGCTGCGGCGATTTTCTCCTTGAAATTTTTTGGATGGGAAGTGATGAACCGGATCCAATCGATTCCCCCAATCCGGTTGACTTCAGTTAAGAGCTCTGAAAAATCTATTCCAGTCTCAGGGTCTCGGTAAGAATTAACGTTTTGGCCAAGGAGCTGGACCTCTTTGTATCCGTTATCGGCTAAATATTGAACTTCATCGAGAATGTTTTTCATCGGCCTGAATTTTTCTCTGCCTCGGACAAAGGGAACGATACAGTAGGAGCAGAAATTATTGCATCCCTCCATGATGGTCACGTAAGAGCTGACAGCGCTTTCCCGGCAAAGAAGATGATAGGGAATTTCCTGGAATTCCAAGCTGCTTCGAGTGGAGATGAATTTTTCTTGTTCGCTGCTAAGGACGACCTCTCGAAGCTGGTTATAATTATCAGGCCCCAGGACAAAATCGATGAACGGCCTTCTCTCCAGAAGCTCGGATTTATAGAGCTGGGCGACGCAGCCGACAACACCGATAGTGATTTTTTTCTTTTCTTTGAGCGAGGCCAAACGGCCGAGATAAGAATAGAGCTTTTCCTCTGATTTCTTCCTTACAGCACAGGTGTTGACGATGACCAGGTCGCTTTCCTCTGGAGAATTCGAAGCCCTTGCGCCGCAAGATTTGAGGATTCCGGCTATTCTCTCCGAGTCATTCTCATTCATCTGGCAGCCGAAGGTATGGATATGGAATTTTAAGTTTCTGGTTACTTTTTCCATTCAAGCATTTCCCTAACTTTTAGAGATAGATATTATACAACCTTTTAAGGACGAAAATGCAGTTGCCTCTTTTTGAAGGCTGGCTATTTCTTGGTGAGGCCAAGGTTATGGTCGAGCATTTCCCGGGCGTTTTTGAGAGTTGTTTCTGTGATGCGGCTCCCGGCAAGCAGCCGGGCGATCTCTGTCACTCTTTCCTCGAAAGAAAGCTTTTTAACCGTAGTGAAGGTCCGTTCCTTCTCCACCTTCTTGTCGATTCGATAATGATGAGTGGCGAAGGAGGCGATTTGAGGAAGATGGGTTATGCAGATAATCTGGTGCTGCCCTGATAATTTTTTGAGTTTTTGAGCCACAAATTCTGCGGTCTTTCCTCCGATGCCCGAGTCGATCTCATCAAAAATCAGGGTTTTTGACCTTCCTGCCTCTTTGCCGATGGCTTTCAAGGCCAGCATTGCCCGCGACAGCTCGCCTCCAGAGGCAATTTTTCTCAGCGGCCTCAGCTCTTCGCCCGGGTTGGGGCTTATCAGGAATTCGACATCCTCAGTGCCGCTTTCCCTGACTCTTTCCATGGCCTCGAGGCTGGGCGGCCATGTTTCGATTTTTATTTTGAACCGCGCCTTTTTCATTCCTAAAAGGCTGATTTCTCTTTCCACATATTTTTCAAGCTCTTGGGCGCGTTTTTTCCTTAGAGAAGAAAGTTTTTGTGCGCTGGCTTTATAAATATTGAATTTTTTATCAATCTCTTTTCCCAGGTCAGCCAGCTTCTCCTGACTCGTGCTCAGCTCTTTGTATTCTTCCTTGGCCTTTTCCAGGTGGGAGAGGATATCGTCGATGCTCGCTCCGTACTTTCTCTTTAATTTTTCGACCTGGCTCAAGCGCTCCTCGATTCCTTCCAGTTTTTCAGGAGCCGCAGTCTGTTTTTCCCTGAATTTTATCAAGAAATCGGAAAAGTCCTGGATGGTTATCGAAAATTGGCTGATGGCTTCTTCTGTCTCCTTGAATGTCTTGTCAAAGTCTTTCAGGCTGCTGACCGTGCTCTGCAGCTGGGATAAGAGCGAGGCGATTGAGTTTTCGCGGTTATAGGCGATGTCCAGGGCTCTTTCAAGGAGAGAGCCAATTTTTTCGGCATTCCTAAGAATATCTCTCTCTTGACGGAGTTCTTCCTCCTCGCCGCGCCTCAACTGTGCTTTTTCGATTTCCTTGACCTGGAAGTCAAGGAAATCGAGGCGTCTTTCCCTTTCTCTTTCCCTGGTTTCGAGCTCGTTTTTTTCCTTGATGAGCTTTTTGAGCTCCTGGGCAGTCTCGCCGACATCTTTTCTCAAAGAGAGAGCGTTGGCATACTCATCCAGATAGTTCAGTTGGTAATCCAGGTTGAGGAGGAAGACATGGTCATTCTGTCCGTAGATATCAACCAGGTCTTCTCCTGTTTCTTTAAGTTTTTTTATCGGAACCAGTGTTCCGTTTATGTATCCCTTTCCCGGTCCCTGCTCTGAGATTTTTCTCTGGATGAACATCTCCTGCTCGGATTCAGGGATGAGTGCTTCAATGCCAGCTTTCTCCGGCTTTGAAGGAAAGATGGCCTCGACTGAAGTCTCTTTTTCTCCAGTTCGGATCATGTCCGGAGAGCCTTTATCTCCCAAGACGAGCCTGATGCCTTCGATGATGATCGATTTCCCGGCTCCCGTCTCTCCGGTGAGTATGGAAAATCCTTCTCGAAGCTCGAGTTCCAGGTCTTCGATGGTGGCAAGATTCTTGATGCGCAGAGACCTGATCATTTTATTTGATCAAGGGAATGATGATGATCGGGATAAGGGCTTTTTCCATGTTTATCCGGCCATAGCCCAGATAATCATCCTTTCCAGGGTAACTGGAAGAATTGACGTCGTCTGTGGCATAGCGGATGACATTCATGATTTCTGCTGGCTTAAGATGCGGTTTTATGCTTTTGATCAGAGCGGCAAGGCCGGCGACATGAGGAGCCGCAGCCGATGTTCCATATCCCCAGCCATAGGGAAAAGAGCCAGGCCCAAAATACCAGGTTGGGACGAGGCTGACGATTCTCTCCCCGGGTGCGGCGACATCAATTTCAGGGCCGTAGTTTGACTCCCAATCTCCGTTTGTGTTCCCGAATGTCACCCTTTCATCGTTATAATTGGTTGCAGCTACAGCCAGGCAGTAATCATCATAAGCGGCTGGGTAGTAGACGGCTAATCCATCATTTCCGGCAGCAGCGACGATGACAACATTTTTATCATAGGCATAACTTAAAGCCTGTTCTAAGGTCATGGACGGCGTATCCTGACCCGCGCTGAGGTTGATGACATCAGCGCCGTTATCTGCGGCCCACCTTATTCCGTCAGCGACATCATAATCCCAGCCACTGCCATCTTGGTCAATCGCTTTTGCGGGCAAGATTTTACAGTTCCATGATACTCCGGCAATGCCTTCGCTATTATTTGTATCGGCAGCCGCAATTCCTGCCACATGAGTTCCATGTCCGTTATCATCGGTGGCATCGTCGTCATCGTTGACAAAATCCTTGCCTCTCGATTTGATTTTGTTCTTTATATCAGGATGTTCCATATCGACTCCAGTGTCGATGATGGCAATGATGGTTTCTCCCTCTCCTTTTGTCTCTTCCCAAGCTGATGTTGCTTTGACATCAGCCCCGGATTTTCCTGTGGGCCCAGAAGACCCGATTTGCTGGCCGCTATTGTTAAGAGCATACTGATAATTGAAAAGCATGTCGTTTGGCCAGGCCGTAACCTGGATAACATAATTAGGCTCAGCAAATTCCACATCAGGATTCCTGCTCAGGACATAAACCATCTCCTCCACGTTTGTGCCTTCAGGGATTTGTAGCTTGTAGATGCTTAAGCCTGGAATCCTTTTAAGTTTTTTGGCACGATAAGCAGAGATTGCAGCTTCTCTCATCTCCTCTGAAAAAGAGTCTTTGAACTTCACCAGGACTTCGCTGGGATGAAAGCGAGGGCTGCCAGGATGAGAGGGCCTGACCTGCTTTAAATATCCGATCTGCTGCCCGAGCGAAGAATCATCCTTTCTTGTCTGGCGAAGCCCGGGCCTCTTGAGATTGACAGGCTCTCTTTTTTTCAATCTCTGGTTTTGGTCGGATTCAAGGTTGGCTTTTTTTCTTTCTGCAGCGAGAGGGCGATTCGATTCGGCTAGGTCTTTACTTTGTAAAGATGAAAGCTTTCCCTGGCGAGAAGCTTGGTTTCTCTTTGGATAGAGATTGTTCCTTTCAGAAAGAATCGGCTTTTTGTAGCCTTCAAGCTTGAGATACCTTAAATTCAATGGAAAAAGAAAGAGAGGAAAAATAAGCAAAGCTAAGAAGACTCTTTTTTTTCTCATGATTTCCTCCCGAGACTATCAAAAAGAATACATGGCTTTAATCACCAGTCCCAAATCGGCTCCATCCTTGTAGGGTAAGAAGCTTACTTCTCCCTTAAGGATTAAGGCTGAAGTCAAATCATAGTTGAAGCCGAAAGCAATGCAGATAAAGCTTTTGCTGTACATTTTTTGTCTTTCTGTGGCCTGCAATTCTCCAATCGCTTCTTGCATTCTGAAAGTTCCCCAGAGCGTATTGAGATTTAAATAGACGTAAGGGAAAAAGGGAGTGAAGCCTCTGTAGGTGAAAACCGGTCCCAACGAAGCCCTCCACCAGCTGGCTCTCCCTTCTGCTGTCCCCGGTAGGGCCAAACCTGTAATCTTCCATTCTTTGTTGAGCCCAAGAAAACCGATGAGTTGCCCCAGTCCATCTATTTTTAGTTTTTCACTGGCAATGATTCCCTTTTTGATTTCCTCTCCGATGATGAATCCTCTGACTGTTCCAGTTTCTTCGCCGATGGTCAAGGAGAAAGGCAGTCCCCTGAAGGCAAGTTCTCTGTAATTGGAGAATGAATAGCCAAAAATGGTATTGGCGGAAAGCTCTTTTGGAAATTCGATCTCCAGGTTGAAAGTGAATAAAAGCGATTTGAGATTCGAGCTGCGCGTGACATCCCAGGCAATTTTTCGGGAGAAATATTCGAGACCGAGAGTGGTCTTTATTTTTCTGGCTTGCAACATCCCTTCTTCCTCTGTCTGGGCTACAGAGAAGCAGACTAGAGATAAGGTCATGAAGATTATCGCACAGAGAGAGATGAATCTTTTCAATTGTCCCTCCTCTTCATTCACAAGCTTTTTATTTTTTTATTTTTTCTACTTCCTTCATTCTTTTTACGGCTTTCTTAGCATATTTGCTCTTCGGGAAATCGCTGATCACCTTGGTGAAGTAGGGGATGGCCTGGTCTGTTTTTTTCCAGCGATAATAGGAATCTCCGAGATAGAAAAAGGCCTTGTCCATTCTTGAATAATTGGGGTAATTGTTGAGAATCTCTATCAAGCGTGTGGTCGATGCTTTATACGCTTTCATCGTGTAGTAAACCTTTCCGATATGAAGGGTGTGCTCGGCCAGCTTCTCTTCGCATTTCTGAATTTTTTCCCGCGCCTGTTTAGCCTCATCGCTCAGGGGGTAGCTGCTTATAACCTGCCTGAATTCTTCCAAGGCCAGCGTTGTTTTAGTCTGGTCTCTCCCCGGCCTCAGAGTCTTTTTAAAAAAGGTCATCGCAATCTGCAGCTGGGCATAAGGCGCAGAGGGGCTGAAAGGATAGAGGTGGATGAATTCCCTATATTCTGAGGCGGCGAGGATCATGCTTCCTTCATCTCCCTTTCGAAAATAGGAGTCGGCGATAGCCAGTTTGGCCTGCTGGGCATAAAAACTCTTGGGAAAGGAATCGATGACCTGTCTGAAGTAGAGACGGGCTCTCTCCGCATCTTTCTCAACATATTTTTCTCCGAGCTTGAAAAGATTTTCATCCGAGGAAGCAACTTCTGGAGTGAGCTCTGTTTTCTTTCCCCGACAGCCGAGGCTGACGAGGAGGCAGAGGATTAAAGCCATGAGCGGCAAGCTGATTTTTTTCATCGTTCTATCCTTTTTTGCTTTATCTTTTCTCGCTCTTCTTGATCAACTCTTTCATTTGAATGATAGCCTCCTTTGGATTTTTATGGCCAAAGATGGCAGAGCCAGCGACTATGATCTCAGCGCCGTCCTTGATCATTTCTTCCACATTTTCAAGCTTTACTCCTCCGTCAATCTCTATGGGGATTTCTAGCTTTTGGCCCTTTATCCAGCTCTTGAGCTGGGAAATCTTGGAATGGCAGGAGGGTATGAATCTCTGAGCTCCCCAGCCTGGATTGACCGTCATCAGCAGGATGAAACCGAGCTCTTTAAGAATCTCGGTCATCAAATGGATGGGAGTGGCAGGATTCAACGCAAGCCCTGCTTTCTTCTTGAACTCTTTAATCATTGTTATGTCTTGGTGAAGATGGACTGAGGCTTCGATATGGATCGAGATCCAATCTGCTCCAGCTTCATGGAAGAGAGGGATGAAGACATGGGGATTCTCGACCATGAGATGGACATCCAAGGGCAAAGAGGTTTTTTTCCTGAGGGAGGCAACAAGCTGTGGTCCAAAGGTAAGGTTAGGGACAAAGTGGCCGTCCATGATGTCGACGTGGATCAAGTCAGCTCCTGCCTCCTCGGCTATCTTGACCGCCTCGTTTATTTTGGCGAAGTCCGCAGAAAGAATGGACGGGGCTAAGAGAGCCATTACTTGCTGACCTCCAAGGTTATGGGATAATTTTTTTGAATCACGTAGCCGTGCGGCGGAAATTGTCTGATGACAACTCCAGGGTTAAGGCCAGGATAATAGCTAGGCCGAACATCTTCGACTCTGAAGTTCAATTCTCTGAGTTTGGCGACCACGGCTTCAGCGCGTTTCCCGATTAAATCTGGCATAAGATATTTTTCTAACAGTTCTCCCTGGCTGACAAGCAGGCTCAGAGGAGCATTTCTTGATACCTCCTCAGACGGAGAGGGAGTTTGAGCGATGATTTTTCCAGCCGACGAGGGAGTGTGGACCTGAGATATTTTGCCCTTGGTTAAGCCCGATTCCTTAAGAATGTCGCCCAAAGACTGGAAGTTTTTTCCGATGAGCGGAGGAATGATGACTCTCTCGCTCCCGGAGCTGAGGACAACCTTCACCGCTTTGTTTATCTTTAGCTTTGAACCCGCAGAAGGGTCCTGAAAAATAATCTTTCCTCTTTCCCATTTGCTGTCGAAGCGCTCGCCTTTCTTATCAAGGGACAGTTTTTTCTTGTTCAACTCGACTTGTGCTTCCTCAAATGTTTTCCCCACAAGGTCGGGCAGAGTGACCATTTCACCCTTAAGAACTAGCCGAAAGGAAAGAATGGCACTCAAAAAAAGAATTATAAAAAAGATTTCTATATAAAGGAAAGCATGAAAAATTTTATTCGAGGCCATGATCCAAATTCATCAAGAAATCAGAGTTATCTATACCATAGTTTCTTAACCAAGTAAACGGAAAAAAAGTTGCCTGGTTTTTAAATTTTTTCTCAAGACTCAGCGCATCGCCATCTTTTCTCAAGGACTTTCAAGTTTGCCGGGAGAAAGGATTTCTTCTATAATGGTGCCGCAAAACAAGGAGAGAGGCCGATGCATGAATACTCTGATTTTCGAAGCGACACGGTCACCAGGCCCACGGAGAAAATGAGAAAAGCCATGGCTGAAGCCGTGGTGGGGGATGATGTCCTTGGCGATGACCCCACAGTCCAGAAATTAGAATCCCTGGCGGCGAGCATCATGGGCAAGGAAGCAGGTCTTTTTGTGCCCTCCGGAACAATGGGAAATTCGATTGCGGTCAAAGTCTGGACAAGAGAGCTGGAAGAGGTCATCATCGAAGCCAGGTCTCATATCTACAACATGGAATCCACCCATATGACTTTTATCTCGAGGATAACGCCTCGTCCCCTGGCTTCTAACAGGGGAGCGATGGACCCTGATGAGGTAGAGAAGAATATCAGGAAGCCTTCTGTGTATATCCCCAGAACTTCCTTGATTTGTGTCGAAAACACCCATAACAACTGGAGTGGAGCTGTTGTTCCTATGGATAATCTAAAGGCTATTCGGGAAATTGCAGACAAACATGGTGTAAAGATTCATTTTGACGGAGCCAGGGTTTTCAATGCCAGCACCGCCTCTGGAATTCCTGTCAAGGAGTATGCTGTGATCGGCGATTCGTTGATGTTCTGCCTCTCCAAGGGGCTTTCTGCTCCAGTCGGTTCGATGTTGGTTGGAAAAAAGGATTTTATCGATTATGCCCGCCGGGTGAGAAAAGCCCTTGGCGGAGGAATGAGGCAGGTCGGCGTCTTAGCTGCGCCAGCAATAGTGGCTTTGACTGAGATGGTGGACAGGCTCAAAGAAGACCACGATAGGGCAAAAAGGCTGGCCTTGGCTATTGCCGAGCTTCCCGGGATTACGCTCAATCCTGAGCATGTCCAGACAAACATCTTCCTCTTCGGCTTCAATCATCCCCGGCTCTCTGTCCCTGAATTTTTGGCTAAGTTGAAAGAAAAGAGAGTTCTTGCTTTGGCCGCAACAGGCGATATTCGTTTTGTGACTCACAAGGATATCGATGACGAGGACATCGAAAGAGCCATCTCCGCTTTTCAGGAGATACTTGTCCTTTAATCGTCCAACCTATTCAATCCCGAAGATAGCCTTCTCCACAATCTCAGCAATGTCCCAGACTTTTAAAGTTTCCTCCATGCCTTTGTCCTTTATGGCATCTTCGAACATGGTCACACAGAAGGGGCAGGCTGTGGCAATCCAATCCGGGCCTGCGGCAAGAGCATCCTCCAGGCGCTGCGCGTTGAACCTTTTGCCGATCTTTTCATCCATCCACATCCAGCCTCCTCCTCCGCCGCAGCAGAGGGAATCTTCTTTTGAACGTTTCATCTCCCTGATATCCAGAGAAGGGATGGAGCGCAGCACCTGCCTTGGCGGTTCATAAAGGCCGCTATAGCGGCCAAGGTAGCAGGGATCATGGTAGCTGAGCCTTTTGGCCAGCGCCTGCTCGAGCTTCAAGCGGCCGGCTCGGATATTTTCCTGAAGGAATTGAGCGTGATGAACAGTTTCGCAGCTGAAGCCGAGCTGAGGGTATTCATTCTTGAGAGTGTTGTAGCAATGAGGGCATGTGGTTAAAATTTTCTTGATGTTATAACGTTTGAAGGTTTCTATGTTCTTCTGGGCAAGAGTCTGAAAGAGATACTCGTTGCCCACGCGTCGGGCCGGGTCGCCGCAGCAGCCTTCTTCCATCCCCAGGATGGCGAATTGAAGATGGAGATGGTTGAGGATTCTGGCCATGGCTTTTGAGACTTTTTTGTTGCGGTCGTCGTAGGAGCGGATGCAACCGACAAAGAGCAAATAATCGATATTCTTTTCCTTGGCTTCGGCCAGGATGGGGACATCGAGCTCTTTGACCCAGTCTGCCCTGGCTTCAAACCCCATCCCCCAAGGGTTTGAGTTTCTTTCCAAGCCCTTGAAGGCTGTGGCTAGCTCCTCCG
>Ga0315306_10000273_pt1 | contig 24804 bp, 20 predicted proteins | sample TDP1_MG_FD_203803 | JGI IMG/M metagenome (GOLD analysis project Ga0315306, IMG submission 203803) | Freshwater sediment microbial communities from Lake Towuti, South Sulawesi, Indonesia - TDP1 | ecosystem: Environmental > Aquatic > Freshwater > Lake > Sediment | place: Indonesia: South Sulawesi... | reverse complement strand
TCCAAAAATTGTAGAAGCAATACGAAAACAGGCGGAAACGCTCACTTCTTGCCACGCATCATTTTACAACGATGTGCGAGCTGAGTTCCTACAAAAAATCACCCATATAACCCCAAAGGGCCTCAACAAGGTTCTTCTAGCAAACAGCGGCTCAGAGTCCGTCGAGTGCGCCATCAAACTGGCCCGCAAATTTTCCGGTAAACCCGAAATAATTGCATTGATAGGTGCTTTTCATGGAAAAACCTTGGGCTCATTGTCTGCAACCTGGGATAAGAAGTATCGCGAACCCTTCATGCCTCTGGTCCCTGGGTTTAAGCATGTTCACCCTGATGATATCGAAAAGGTAAGAGGAGCCATCACGGAGAAAACAGCCGCCGTTCTCGTAGAGCCAATTCGAGGAGAGGGTGGAATCAGAGTCCCACCGAACGGTTTTCTGCAGGGATTGAGGAAAATTTGCGATGAGAAGGGAGTCCTCTTAATCTTCGATGAAGTTCAAACAGGATTTGGCCGCACAGGAAAGATTTTTGCTTGTGAACATTGGGATGTCACCCCAGACATACTTTGCCTTGCAAAATCTGTAGCAGGCGGCCTTCCTCTTGGCATAACTATAGCGAAAGAGGATATCATGTCTTCCCTTAAGGTGGGAGAACAAACAAGCACTTTTGGTGGAAACCCACTCGTGTGTGCAGCCGCATGCGCTGCAATTGACGTGCTGTTGGAAGAAAAACTCCCAGAGAGAGCAGCAGAGTTAGGGAGATATTTTAAAGAAAAGCTAGAAGACCTAAGAACACGCCATAAAATCGTGAGAGAAGTCCGCGGATTAGGCCTAATGATAGGAGTAGAACTCCGATTTGATGTTCTTAATGTTCTTCAAAAATCCATGAAGAAGGGAGTTCTCATTCTTGACGCAGGCAGAAATGTTCTACGGTTTCTACCGCCCTTGGTCATTAAAAAAGAGCATATTGATAACGTGATTGCCATCCTCGACTCGGTAATAGAGGAAGAGGAACATGAGCGACTACGCAGTTCACCTTCTAACTAAGATGCTGGAGATCTATAGCCCATCTGGTAAAGAAGAAGAGATTTCCGACTTCCTCGTTAAGGAAATGGAAAACTTGGGTTTTCACGCGTGGAAAGATAGAGTTGGAAATGTACTTGGAGAGATTGGCCGAGGAAAACCGGTTATTCTATTATGTGGACATGTGGATACGGTTGCGGGATACATTCCTGTGCGAGTTGAAAATAACAACCTGTATGGCAGAGGCGCTGTCGACGCGAAAGCATCTTTGGCGGCGATGATCGTCGCCTCATCTGCACTCAACAAGGCAGGACTCTCGAACAGAATTCTAGTTGCAGGCGTAGTTGATGAAGAGGGATCAAGTAAAGGCATCAAACACCTCATAAAAGAGGGAACCTCTCCTGATTATGCAATATTCGGAGAGCCCAGCGGCATCGAAAAAATAATCATTGGATATAAGGGGAGCCTGCGTCTCAAAATAACATGTAGGACAGAAACCGGGCACTCCGCCGCTCCGTGGCTCTTTGAAAACGCCGTTGAGAAAGCATTTGAAATTTGGGGAGCAATCCAAAAACTGAATCTGCCCAAAGAAAAATTGAAAAGTCGCTTTTACTCGATTACCTCATGTCTAACCAAAATAAAGGGAGGCAAATCAACTTCGACGGTCCCCTCCAAATGCGATATCCATCTGGACCTCCGAATCCCTCCCCAATTAACATCCCAAGAAGTGTTTGATGCGGTTAGCAAACAAATCAGGCAATATCAAACTGCTAACCCTAAAGTCACACCAAAATTGGAAATCGAGGACCTGACTGACCCATTTGAGGTGGATCAAAGCTCACTCATTGTCCGAGCCCTATCTTGGTCCATTAGGAAAGTGAGACATAAGCCTGTCACTCTGTTAAGAAAGACGGGAACAGGCGATATGAACCTGCTTGGCAGCGCTGTCAAAATTCCGATAGCCACATATGGACCTGGAAACTCCCAGCTAGACCACACACAAAATGAGCATATCAACATTCGAGAGTATTTAGATAGCATTCAAGTGTATCGAGAGGCTGTAATGAAGTTACTCGAACTCCATGAAAACTGAGGAAGCCTGTTAGCGGTTTCAAAGGGGAGCTTGCTTTCTTAAATTCTGTATAACTCATGGAACTGTAATGGTTCGTCTATCATCTCAAAAATCTTTTCTATCGTCTTCTTTTGCCTTGGTCCAGGGCGTTCTCTTTAGATGTACTTTTGCGTTTTCAGATACTCTGCGTTTAGAATGGCACACCCAGCTGCTCCCCTAATGGTATTATGACCCAAGGCAATGAACTTAACTCCGCCCATGGCATGATCCCTTCTAACTCTGCCCACCACAACGCTCATACCTCCTCCTTCCATTCGGTCCAGTCGTGTCTGGGGTCTGTCTTCTTCACGCCTAACAACAACAGGCTGTGTGGGGGCGGTTGGAAGCTTAAGTCTCTGAGGCTCTCCGACAAATCTTTCCAATGCGTCTACAACAGACTCTGTGTAAGCTTCACGCTCTAACCCAACGAAAACGGCTTCCATATGCCCATCCAAGGTTGGAACCCTGTGACAACTCGCCGAAACCTTGAAATCAGCTGGTTTTGAAAGTGAACCCATAATTTTTAGGGCTTCATTTTGCATCTTTTCCTCCTCCTTTGGAATGAAGGGGATAACATTGTCCACAATGTCCATAGAAGCTACACCCGGATATCCCGCACCCGAAAGAGCCTGCATTGTGGAAACGATCACTCTGTTGATGCCAAACTCATCGTAGATTGGTTTCAGGGGAAGAGTCAAAATCGCAGTGCTGCAGTTGGGGTTTGTCACGATAGCCCCGCTCCAATTCCTCCTTCTGCGCTGCTCATCGATGAGGCAAACATGTTCGCAGTTGACTTCCGGATTTAGTAGGGGTACGTCTGGATCCATTCTATGGACAGAAGCGTTGCTCACCACAACATATCCGGCTTTGGCAAAGTCTTCCTCTACTCTTCCAGCCACTTCAGCAGGCAACGCGGAGAACACCAAGTCGACATCCTTAACAGCCCCAGGCCTTATTTCCACAACCTCTAGGTCGGCTACTTCATCGGGAACGATGCTGGGCAGTCTCCACTTTGCCGCCTGCGAATATTTCAATCCAACGCTCCTTCCAGACGCCGCAACAACTGAAACCCCAAACCACGGATGCCCATTTAATAACTGAATGAAAATTTGTCCAACCATGCCTGTCGCCCCTAAAACCGCCGTTTTCATCATTTTAGCCACTCCTCAAAGAACCCTTAATCAAGTTTTGAACTAGTTTCCTTTCATTCCAATTGACGAAAAGAAGGATGTTAGATGTGATTGTTAGGATGCTGAATACGTTTATCCTGTTCAGTGTGAGGTTCTCTGAGATTTTTCCTATAATTCTAGGCATTTCCTCCTGGATGACACCGCTAATCTTGAGAAAGGCCAGCTTTCTCCTAACAGACATTGCGACGGTTTCCTTATGTTTTAACACTGTTTCGTGAATTTTGTCGAGGAGTGAACTCGGGTTTCCTTCTTGTAAGACATATAAAATCATTGAGTCACGATCCGAAGACAACCCAAGTAGCGATGAATGAGTCTTCACATCTTCAATTAACTCCTGCATGATTATGGGATTTTCAGAAACCCCACAACCCACAACCGTTATTGAAGCCGCGGTGGATGAACCCGCGGTAGCTACATTCAATTCGGTCGACAATGCACCTGTGATCAAAGTGCCCTCCATATTTAAATCACCATACCTATAATTAATCACTCTGACATTTATCGACGGATCCTTGTATTTCAAGGCCTTCCTACGAATAAAATTTTTACCCGAATCAGCCAGCCCCACTAAAGTGTTAACGTCGATTTCTGGAATCCTTCGAGGTTTATCAATAATCTTTGGATCTGCAGACATAACCCCATCAGAGTCTGTGACTAGAATAACCTCATTCGCTCTCAACGCCCTCGCAAGAATAAAGGCTGTCGTATCGCTGCCGCCTCGTCCAAGCGTTGTCACTTCACCATCGACTGTTCTGCCGACAAAGCCTGCAATAACGGGTACTACGCCTCTTTCAACGAGGGGAAGTACGTACTGTTGGATCCTTTTCTCGCATTCCTCCAAAACAGGGTTTGCGTTGGAGAAGGAATCATCAGTTATTATAGGCCAATCTTGGTCTAATGGGTCGAAGTAACGGGATTCCACACTCTTGGTCTCCAATACCATAGCGAATATTCTGACGCTGGTTCTTTCACCCATCGCCAGAACGTCGTCTAGCTTCCTCTTGTCAACATCTCCGCCGGAAGCGTTCTTGACTGTGTTTAGAAGCAGATCGGTTGTCTTTCCCATAGCCGATACAACTACGGCGATCTGCGTACCTTTTTTAACCTCTCTAGCTACGCTCATAACAGCCTTCAATATACGCTCGGCGTCCGCTAGGCTGGCACCACCATACTTAACCACGATTCGCTTGTAACATCCCACAGACTGGCTCATAAACCAAACCTCTGAACTTTATGGGCGAATTAGAAACATTGTTTGACCACTGTTCTGAGGACACCTTTAGCTTCTTGATGAGGCGTTGCAGCCTCCGCTGTATTTACTTTAATTATCTGAGGGGTTCTACCCGCTCTTCCAACCATTCCTCTATAAACGATGAGCACCCCTTCGACTCCTTGGATAGACAATGCCCTGCTGATTCCTTGCTCAATTGCTCCACGGCAATCTTTGCCTTTGACTATGTTCCCAACAGCCGTGGCGGCGGCGTCAGCGAGTCCTGCACTGGTTGAGAAAACCGTGACTGCCTCGGCTTCGCCAAAACTCAGCGCATGACTGAATAAGCCCGAACTCGTGGCAACGCCCATTGGAAAATCCTTCAATCTGAAACCGAAAGTTGTCGAAAGCGTCGAATCTCCAGCTAGAAGGGCAACATCGATGGGTCTGTTGGAGATGGCGGAAACCTCTCCCCCATTTTCGACGACAGCCACCTCGCTTCCTTCAAGAGCCATGTCCTTAACGGCGAGGTCAGCCAACACTCCGGCGACAGCAGCCATGGGTCCAACGTTTGCTCTTCTAGAGGCGTCAGCCATCAACCTTGCTATTGTCGGACCCTCTTCCACTGAGACTGGTTGAAGAGAATAGAGAAATCTCGGATTGTCCAAGACGTATTTTTCGAGCCTATTTCTATGGCACTTAATTGACGATATCGCCGTCTTGATGGCGTCTTCTTTGTCTGATACTATGGTACAGTTTGTTTCCTTATGCTGGAAAACCTGTTTGAATAAAGCTTCTCTCCTCATCTTTAAACCTCCTTGCCCATGAACTCAATTGATTTCAGAACTATCGCCTATTGAATGGACTCAAAACTGTGCTCTCAACGAATCTGATGGCCCTAGCTGGACATGCGTCAACGCATAGGCCGCAGGGACTTCCAATGCATTTCTCTTTGTCGAAAACCACTGAGAAATCTTCTTTGAGTGTAATGGCGCTTACTGGACAGAGGGAGAGGCAAGCACCGCACTCAAAGCATCTTTCCGTGTCCACCTCAATCAGCTTTTGGACTGTAACAATCACACCCTTCTCACGAAAGGCGACAGCTGGGTGCATCACGCTGTTAACGAAGGCTATCTCTTCTGTTTGTTTCATCGGACTGCACGTTGTGTTTGTTGGAAGGCGTTCAACGGGGCTTGTTAGGTAGAAGGAAGAGTTTTCAATCCAAGACTTCAGCGTTTCAGCAATTTTTCTAGCGGTTTTCAAGCTTGAGAGAGGGCTGACCTTAACCTTTTTGTCCCCGATGAGGATTGCACCCGACTTCAACTTCTTATAACTCACCTTTCCTAGTTTTGGGCGCTCCCTACGCGGAACTCCGTAGTCGACTATATCAGTTAAAATTTCCTCGTCCTGTACAGCCGTCTCTTTAGCCAACTCCTCGCTCAGTATGGGAATGGGTATGCCTATACCAACGTAGAGGGTTGTACCGTACTTGGTGAAAGACGCTCCACGAATGAACTCTGAGCTCATCTTCTTACAGTCTCCCCGAACCGTGAGTGTGCCGAAACTGTTTCTAGGGTCGTGTTGTGTGCCTTCTCCTATTACGTAGCCTTGACCACCGCCTAAGAAGATGCGGGTTCCGACGCCGATGGTTTCGTAGTCTGGGTCGTTCATCAGAGGGTTAAGGGCTCCAGAACCAGAGAAGGTCGCATTCCTAAATCTAGGAAGGAGCTTGCCCATGTAGGTGTAGATGGTTTCGTCGCGGCTGTTTGTTGCACAATTATAGCGTTGGTAACAATTACGGAAATTCAGCATATAGAACTGGTTTAAGTCATCCTTCGTGAGCGTTGTCCTAAGCTTGGTTCTTGGGTAGCAGTCTGTTCCATAAGCGGTGGCTCTGAGCTCAACCTCTCTTCCACTGATCAAGTCTTCGATTACGTGGCCACCACCATACTCGAAGGGTCTCGTTTCAGACATTGCGGTCGCACCAACGTAAAGATCCACTGCAGCGCCTGGGTGGCAAACTTCAACGTCGTTTATCCAGGCCCTTTGGATCTTGATTGGCGGGTCCGAGTGTCCAAGGTTTATGATAGCACCTGAAGAGCACATGGCTCCAAAGGTTCCTGTGGTAACAACATCAACCTCTTTAAACGCGACCTCGATGCCGCTGCTTTCAACCAGCTTCTTCATTTCTTCAGCGGTTAAAACCTGGGCGTTTCCTCTCTTGATTTTTTCATTAATCTCTGCTACCGAGCGCTTTTTCTTCGAAGCTTCTACTCTCTTGAGCGTCAATACCTCCCTAATGTGGTGAGAGTTTAACAATAAATTCTAACTTTAATAATTTTCTGAAAGTTTTATTCCAAAAGGAATATAGGCGAGTCAGGGCAGATTTTATGGCATGTTGCCTTTGCTTGAAGAAATTGCCAAAAAAAGAAGAGTACTGAATTTGACTCAGAAGCAATTGGCTAGGTTGGCTGGTGTAAGTCAGTCGCTAATCGCGAAACTAGAATCCATGAAGATTGATCCCTCTTACACTAAGGTTAAAGCCATATTCGACGTGCTGGAACGCATAGAGATAAAAACGGAAGTTCGTGCCAAGGATGTGCTTCATGCTGAAGTTGTCGGCGTTCAGAAAAATGACACAGTGTCCAATGCTGTGCAGTTGATGATGGATCACGGCTATTCTCAACTCCCAGTCTTCGAAAGGGAACACGCTGTTGGAAGCATCTCAGAAAAAACCATGTTGGGTCAAGTCTCAGCTGGTAAAGACTTAACCGAGGTATCCGCGCTGCTCGTTGGGGATATTATGGATGAAGCGTTTCCACAGGTTGGAGAAGACGCTCCGTTACCGTTGATTTCAAGTCTTCTTCAGGTCTATCCCGCTGTCTTAGTATCAAAGAAAGGAAAGGTTGTTGGCATCGTGACAAAGGCAGACTTGTTGAAGATGCTGCGGTAGTTTAACTAGGTTCTCACGGTTGTTGTCAACAAAAGTTTGGTCTGTTCCAGCCTACTGCCCTTTCTCACCAAAACTTCGACGTCAAGCCATCCATGTACTCGTTTAAGGAACGGACGGAAAGTTCGTTACTGTTGCGTTGCATCAACACCCTTGTGAGAGCTGAAGCCAGCTCGAGGGTTGTCACAACTGGGATGTTAAATTCAGTCGCTAACCTCCTGATGATGTACTCGTCTTCCAAAATATCGGTGTATTTACCTCCCGTGTTCGCCATCGGGATGTTGATCACTAAATCTATTCTTCCTTCCTGAAGGTATTGGAGAATATTTGGGTTCGTACCAACTTCTTTGACTTTGTGCAGAACCGAAATGTTGTTTAACCCAGCATCATGCATCGCCTTCGCGGTGTGCTTTGTTGCATAGATTTTAAAGCCCGCTTCCCTCAGCGACTTCGCCAACGGCACAACTTTCCTCTTCAATTCCTCGCCGCCAACAGTCAAGAGAACAGAACCGCCAGTCGGCGGAATCTTGAATTCAGCCGACTGCAAAGCCTTTGAAAGGGCATCTACAAAGTTCTCTCCCAGACACGCCACTTCTCCTGTGCTCAGCATTTCAACCCCGAGAACTGGGTCGGCTCCGCTTAAACGCATGAAACTGAACATGGGTACCTTCACCCCCACGTGCAAAATGGGAGAAAGTTCAGTTATTCCAACGTCCCCAAACTTCTTACCCAGCATTGTCAGGGTAGCGAGTTCAATCAGATTGACTCCGCGGGTTTTACTGACGTAGGGCATCGACCTCGAAGCACGCAGGTTGCACTCGATAACGTAGGTAACTCCATTTTTCACCAGATACTGAATGTTGTAGGGTCCCTTGATTTCAAGGGCTCTCACGATTCTATGTGTGTAGTCCTCAATGGTTTCCATTACGCTTTTCGAAAGTGTTAGAGGTGGAATGCTCATCGTCGCGTCGCCGCTGTGAACTCCAGCGTTTTCGATGTGCTCAACAATGGCTCCTATCAATACCTCTTCGCCGTCTGATACGCCGTCCACCTCAACTTCCTTAGCTCCTTCTACAAACTTGGAAATAACAACCGGGTGTTCACGCGAAATCTTGGTTGCCAGTTTGAGGTAGTCCTCCAATTCCTTTTCCGAATAGGCAACCCTCATAGCGGACCCAGACAAAACATAGCTTGGACGGATGAGGACAGGGTAATCAATTTTTTGGGCAAACTCTTTGGCATCTTCTGTTGTCGTGAATCTACTCCATTCTGGCTGCGGAATTCCGAGCCGGTCTAGGAGGGCACTAAATTTTGACCGATCTTCCGCACGGTCTGTACTCTCACCCGATGTGCCAAGGAGTTTTACGCCTAAACTGGTCAGTTTTAGGGCCAAGTTGTTTGGAATTTGTCCTCCGACGCTTGCTACGACGCCGATAGGTTTTTCCTTCTCATATATATCCAAAATCCTCTCTAAGGTTAATTCCTCGAAATACAGCTTATCGGACATGTCGTAATCCGTTGAGACAGTTTCAGGGTTGTAGTTGACCATTATAGCTTCTTCAACGCCGTTCTTCTTGAGAGCCCAAATCGTGTTGACCCCACACCAGTCAAACTCCACGCTTGATCCTATTCTGAAGACGCCTGATCCAAGAACCATAACCTTGCTCTTACTCACGTGAAAATCTATGTCGTCCTCGTCTCCGCCATAGGTTAGGTAGAGATAATTTGTTTTGGCTGGCCATTCAGCAGCCAGCGTGTCTATTTGTTTGACTTTAGGAACGATATTCGCTTTCTTCCTCAGCTCTCTAACAATCATTTCGTCCGCTTTGAGGCAGATGGCGATCTGCTCGTCTGCGAATCCGAGACGCTTTGCTTCCTTGATTGTTTCTAAGGCATCATTGTCTCCTAAATTCAAAGAGCGCAGTTTCTTCTCCACGTTAACGACGTTTTCGATTTTGTGTAGGAAAAATGGGTCGATACCGCTCAATTTGTAAATCTCTTCGACTGGAACACCCTTCTTAATGGCTTTGACTACCTTGAACAGCCTTTCGTCCGTGGGGTTGGCCAACACATCCTTTATCGTCTCTGTGGTTTCATAATCGTCGTCTTCAGAATTGCAAACCAACCCTATCTTTCCAATGTCTAGCATGCGAGTGGCTTTCTGCAACGCTTCCTCAAAACATCTTCCGATAGCCATGACCTCCCCAACTGACTTCATTTGGGGGCCAATATGTCGGTCTGCGTTTCTGAATTTTTGTAGATCCCATCTTGGGATTTTAATTACTACGTAGTCGAGGGCTGGCTCGAAGCAGGCTGTGGTAATTCCAGTAACCTTGTTAATTAACTCTGGAAGCAGGTAGCCAATCGCAAGCTTAGCTGCTATGTAGGCTAGCGGATAGCCTGTTGCCTTACTCGCAAGCGCAGAGCTTCTTGACATGCGGGCGTTTACTTCGATGGCACGAAATTCTTCTGATTTCGGATGTAGAGCCCATTGAATGTTGCATTCGCCCACTATGCACAAGCTTTGTATAACCCTTATTGAAGCTAAACGAAGTAGGTGATACTCACGGTTTGATAATGTTTGTGAAGGCGCCACAACGATTGAGTCACCGGTATGAATTCCCATGGGATCAAAGTTTTCCATATTACAAACGGTTAGGCAGTTGTTGGCTTGGTCTCGCATAACCTCGTATTCGATTTCCTTCCAATGGCCCAAATACTCCTCGATAAGAACCTGCGAGATCATACTCTGAGCTAGAGCCCGACTGACTATCTGTATCAACTCATCCTCGTTACGAGCTACACCTGATCCTTTACCGCCTAGCGTATACGCCACACGAACAATAACTGGATACCCGATGCTCCCTGCCTCGGTGAGGGCTTCATGGATAGAAGTCGCAGATCGGCTCTTAGGTATGGGGATATTCGCGTGAATCATGGCTTGTCTAAAAAGTTCTCTATCCTCAGTGGCCTCTATCGCACTAATCGGCGTTCCAAAGACTTTTACATCGTACTTTTCGAGGACCCCGCTCTTCTCCAATTGAACTCCACAATTCAGAGCAGTCTGCCCACCGAACCCCAAAAGAATTCCATCGGGTTTCTCTCTCTTGATAACCTCCTCCACGTGCTCCAGCGTTACAGGTTGAAGGTAAACTTTCCCTGCCAAGCGTGGATCGGTCTGTATGGTCGCTATGTTGGGATTGATTAAAACGGTTTCTATTCCTTCTTCTCGCAGTGCTTTAAGACACTGGCTTCCAGAATAATCGAATTCTGCGGCTTCTCCTATTTTTATGGCTCCGCTACCGATTACTAGCACCTTTCGTACCCACTCAAACTTTGGCATACCTATCCCTTCAAACGCTCTATGAATCGGTCAAACAGAAACTCTGTATCGTACGGTCCTGGATTCGCCTCGGGATGAAATTGAACTGCGAAGGCTGGCTTACTTCTATGTTTGATCCCCTCAATGGTTTTGTCATTTGCGTTTATGAACCACACTTCAAAGTCTGTTTTAGGTGGAGAGTCCGGTTTTATGGCGTACCCGTGATTCTGTGTTGTAATATAGCATCTGTCCGACTTCAAATCAAGTGCCGGTTGATTTTGGGATCTATGCCCATACCTCATCTTATAGGTGTCTCCACCCAAAGCCAACGCCAGCAGTTGGTTTCCGAGGCATACGCCCATTACTGGAACGTTTTCCTCAACCAACTCTCGAACGCATTGAATTGTTTTTTGGCATTTTTGAGGGTCGCCTGGACCATTGCTCACCATGACCCCGCGGGGGTTGTATTCCATGATCTCTTTTGCTGAAAAATCATATGGTACACGCATGATGTCCAATCTGCGTTTAATTAAGTTTCTTAGTATGCCATATTTAACGCCGCAGTCTACTAGGACAACTAATATGCTTCTTCCAGACTCGTAGAGCATCGGCTCCTTGGCTGTAATTTCCCGAACCAAATCTCTTGAATTCGGATCTGGAATTCTCTCAGTCTCTTTCAAAAGCTTTTCAATGTTGAGATCATCTCCTTCTTCGCAGACCCGCAGAATCCCAAGCATAACACCCTTGGTTCTAAGTTTCTTTGTGAGTCTTCGCGTGTCAATTCCGTATATGCCTGGGACACCCTCTTGCTCAAGCCATTCATCCAAGGTTTTGGTTGAAGCCCAGTGAGATGGCTTTCTGCACAATTCGTGAACGATAAGGCCAGTCACTTTGATGCCGTCAGACTCGAAGTATCGCGGGACACCACGTTCAACCTCGTGGGGAGGAACACCGTAATTGCCAATAAGGGGGTAAGTCAGCGTTAAAATCTGGCCATGATAAGATGGGTCGGTCAATGATTCAGCGTATCCAACCATTGACGTTGAAAACACAACTTCGCCTGAAATTTTTTTCGTCGCTCCGAAGCCATAGCCTACGAAGTGGGAGCCATCTTCCAAAGCTAAAATTGCTCTTCTGTGGTTCTCTTGTCGAAGGTTAGAACCCACGAGCCCTACCCTACTTTTCCAGTTGAGCTTTTAAGCTTTACGGGCGCCTTATTCAAGGCCAGATAAGCCCTGACCACAGATTGCAGTTTTTCTTCCGCTTCATCAAGCCCCGATTTTTTCTCTGACAATCGAGCCTTTGAAAGAATCATCCACTTTTTCCGAATTCTTATCATCCTTTTTACTTCGATTGGCGAGGGGCCTCCTCTGACATTGTGGGCTCTAACAAATTTTGATGGGTCAACGGATGCACGGATATCTTCAATCTTAATGTCTGAGAGAAGAAACGAAGAACCCTTAGCCACTGTTTGTAACAACTCCGGCGTCACGTCGGAGAGCGTTAACCCCTTCTCGATTAGGTGCTTAGCTAACGCGCCAATGATTTTATGCGCTGTCCTGAAAGGAACCCTATACTTGCGAACAAGCATGTTGACCAGTTCAGTGGAGGTGGAGAAGTTGAGGAAGGGCTTGCCGAAAACGTCCTTACCCACCTTTAAACGATTTACGAGTTTGGAAAGCACATCCACAGAGCTAGCAATGCTTTCGATAGATTCCCACAGTCTAGGGGTGACTTCCTGGAAATCCAAGTTATAACTAGAAGGTAACGACTTCAAGGTAGTTGCGGATGTTACAAAGTTGCCCAGTATATGGCTCATTCTTGCGCGAATAACTTCGAGAACTTCCGGATTCTTCTTCTGCGGCATTATGCTACTAGTTGACGAGAAATCGTCAGGTAGCTCGATTATTCCGAAATCTGGCGAGCTCCAAATGATGAGATCCTCGGTTAAACGGCTTACATCAACGGCCATTATTGTGAGACTCGCCAGAGTCTCTAGGATAAAATCGCGACTACTTACGGCGTCGATTGAATTCTCGAGGACCCCGTTGAAGCCTAGTAGGTCAGCGACTCTTTCTCGGTTTATTGGAAAACTTGAAGTTGCTAGTGCTCCTGCACCCATTGGGCAAAGATTAACCCGCCGATAGTTTTCCTCTAACCTCTGCAAGCTCCTTTCCAGCATGTCTGCATAGGATAGGAGATAATGGGCAAAGGTTACTGGTTGAGCTGGTTGCAGGTGTGTGTACCCAGGAATAATCGTTTCTACGTGTTTCTTTGCTAATTCGATTAACGTCTCTTGTAACTTTGTTACCAAAAGAATCAAATCTATTAGATTCTCACGTAGCTCCATTCTGATTGCTGTTGAAACTTGATCATTCCTGCTCTTTCCAACGTGCAAGTTTCCACCGATTTCGGGACCAGTCTTCTTGACTATCTCCTCCTCGACGCTCATGTGAACGTCTTCAACAAAACGCCTATGTTTTATTCCAGCTTTCGACTCACCCAAAGCCTGTAGGATTTTGACCCCGGTCGACCACTCAATGACTTTCTGCTCCATCAACATTACAACATAGGCTTCATTGATTTTGATTACGGGCTTCAGTAGTCTTTTATCGCTTTGAAGCGAGGACACGAAACTTAGCACATCCCTCCTTGTGGAGGTTAATCTACCTCCTTTGAAGAGTACGGACATCTCAACCTCTCTCTGCAGCCTTTATTGCGTCATGTAGAATGTCGAGGCCTTCGTCAAGAAGCTCGTTTGAAATGTTGAGTGGAGGAGCTATCCTGACACAGTTGTAACCGACAGGCAGAAGAATTAGTCCTCTCTTGAACGCCTCAACAATAATTTTTTCGGTTTCTTCTGCGGCTCTATCCTTGGTTCCTTTATCCTTGACAAACTCAACTCCAATCATTAAGCCTTTTCCGCGGACATCTCCAACAATTTCGTTTTCATCTTTGACCTCGTTAAGTCTGCTCATGGCGTGCTCTCCGATGGTTGAAGCCCTTTCATGAAGTTTCTCTTTCGTTATGATGCCAATATTTGCCAAGGCTGCCGCACAAGCTAGTAAGTTTCCTCCATGTGTATTGGAATGAGCCCCTTCCCCCCAGTCAGCAATTTCTGATTTAGCTATTGTGGCTCCCATCGGGAAACCTGCTGCAAGAGCCTTTGCTAAACACAGAATGTCTGGTTGGACGCCGTTGTGTTCGCAGGCAAACATCTCGCCGGTTCTTCCAAAACCTGTTTGAACCTCATCAACTATCAATAAGAGGCCGTTTTCTTCGCATACCTTCTCCAGCTTTGGCAGAAATTCTTTTGGCGGAACTATGTATCCAGCCTCGCCTTGGATAGGTTCAACGATTAATCCGGCAACATTTTCCTGAGGGTGAGTGTGTTTCATGACCTCCTCGATATAAGAAACACACCATAGATCACATTGTGGGTATTCTAAATTGAAGCTGCAGCGATAGCAGTAAGCATAAGGAACGTGCACAACGGATGGGACCAAAGGAAAGAAAAACTTTCTGTGCAGAGACTTGCAAGCGCTTAGACTCAACGCCCCAAAGGTTCGACCGTGGAACGCACCGATGAACGATATCATGCCAGGCTTTTTCGTGTGCCACCTTGCCAGTTTAAACGCGCACTCTACGGACTCGGCTCCGCTGTTGGAGAAGAAAACTCTCTTGTCAAACTTGCCGGGTGTGATAGAAACAAGTTCTTTGGCGAGCTGAACTTGCAACTCGTTGTAGTAGTCGTTGCCAGCGAAATGGATGAGTTTTTCGGCCTGAGTCTTAACGGCATTAACAACTTCGGGGTGGTTGTGACCAACGTTTGCGACCGCCACAGCTGATGAGAAGTCGATGTAAACATTTCCATCAACATCCTTTACCAGGGCGCCCTGCGCCTCGCTTCCAACGAGTGGATACGGGACCATGGTCGACGTCATAATCACTTGCTTGTGCAAATCAATGATTTTCTTCGCTCGAAGCCCCGGTAATGGCGAAATTATTTTAGGACCCTTCAGCATTCTTCTCCTTTCCCACCTTACTTTTCAAGGTGTTGAACACTCTCGTGGGTAGCCCCCACAACTCGATGAAGCCTTCAGAATAAGACTGGTTGAAAGTTGTTTGAATGTCGTAAGTTGCTAGGTTTAGGTCATAAAGGGACAATGGTGAGGAACGCCCAACTACGCCAAGTCCTCCTTTATACAGCTTAACTTGAATTTCGCCCGATACGCGTTCCTGTGTTTTGTTGATGAAGGCTTCGAGGTCCTCTCTGAGAGGGTCCATCCATAAGCCCGTGTAAACTAGGAATACCCATTGGGCGTCGATCTGCTGTTTAAACAAGACCTCGTGACGTGTTAGAACCATTTTTTCCAAGTCTCTGTGGGCTTCCAAGAGAACAGCCGCGGCTGGACACTCGTAGACTTCTCTTGACTTAATGCCAACAAGTCGATCCTCCATGTGATCTATTCGTCCAACGCCATGTTTTCCAGCGATCTTGTTTAGCGTCTCAACTAAAGTTACAGGGTCCAAGTCCTCTCCGTTTATGGCGCATGGAACTCCGCCCTCAAATTCAATGGTTACGTATTCAGGTTTCTCTGGGGCATTTTCAGGCGAAACAGTCCATTCGAAAACTTCCTCTGGTGGTTCCTCATCGGGGTCTTCTAAAGGCCCGCACTCGATTGACCTGCCCCATAGATTTTGGTCTATACTATACGGGTTTGCTAAACTCGGTATTTGAATTCCCTTTGCCTCTGCAAATTTTGTTTCTTCGTCCCTTGTTAGTCCCCACTCCCGAACTGGAGCAATTATCTTTAAGTCTGGTGCCAGCGACTTTATGGTTACGTCGAAACGAACCTGGTCGTTGCCTTTGCCAGTGCAGCCGTGGGCGACTGCTTTCACTTCCTCTTCCCTAGCGATTTTAACCATTTTTGACGCGATTAGTGGACGGGATAAGGCGCTGCTTACTGGATATTTTCCCTCGTAGAGGGCGTTTGCCTTTATGGCGGGAAAAACATATTCTCTGACAAACTCATGTTTGGCGTCTATCGAGCAATGCTTCAAGACTCCAAGGCTTTTCGCTTTTTCCTCGATTGCCTTCAAATCATCCTGTTGACCAACATCCAGCGTCACCGTTATTATGTCGGCATTGTATTTTTCTTGAATCCACTTTATCAACACCGATGTGTCCAGTCCACCAGAATAGGCTAACACAATCGCTTCGCTCATTCTCTCTCCATCCACGTCTCTGCATTCGAAATCACCCCTTTATACCCATTGGGCTGTTTTAAATTTTGCGACTTATTTGTCACAAAATAAACTTTAAATGTTCTAATTGATACATTTACCACGGTGATCAGGCGTGACCATAGCTCAAGATGTAAGGAACTATTTGAAGAATAAGCCGTATGTACTTGAGGCTTTAGAGAAGGGCATCGTTAACCTCAGCGAATTGTCGAGGCAAGTTCAGAAGGAGCTCAAAACAAAAAATGTTATTGCAGTAAAAGCTGCCTTAAGGAGGTTTTCTGGTGAATTGCAAAAACGCAAACGCAAGAGGGAGGAAAGAGTTCTACAACTCCTGAAGAGAAGCATAATAACAGTCTATGACGGAAAGTCAGTGGCCATCACAGATAAACTCGTGGAGACAAGAGACAAGATAAGAGTGAGTTTGGAAGGCAAATTTGTCTATCTGTTAGAGAAGAACAATCTAGCGGGGATAACCGACACATTAAAGATACACGAAGATTGCGCTATGATTGCCATTCACTCACCAGAGGAATTAGAAGCCACACCAGGCGTGGTTGCGTTTCTAACCTCATTGTTAGCAGAACAGAACATAAACATCATAGAATTCATCTCTTGTTGGACCGAAACAATCATTGTTGTAGAAAGAAAGGACAGCCTCAAGACTTATGAAATCTTATCCAACATAATAGGTTAATTCCTCACTCCTAATCTTTCCGAGGGGATGAGATCCTTATCGGGTAACCAACATTAATACTCTTAATGCGACTCCGCCTAGGCTTATCGCGAAGACTATTTCGAACACCGTTATGAGCAGTGCTTTCTTCCATCCAAACTCTCTTACTAGAGCGGCTATGGTTGCCACACAAGGCATGTAAAACATCGCCACCAAAGTGAACACCATCATCTGACTTGGCGTCAGAACTTGTGCAAAATTCGTTGTTCCCGTGAGAGTGGCCAGCATAATCAGCGTGAGCTCCTTTCTCATCACACCAAATATCAGCGTTATTCCCGTAATAGCGGGCAATCCAAGCCACACGACAGTTACGGGACTAAGCACACTTGCGATTGGCTCTAGTAAACCTAAGACTTCCGCGAGCTTTAGGGCAAGGCTTCCAATGATTATTAGTGGAAAGGCTATTCTTATGAACTCGGCTAACCTGAACCACGTCTGCTTCAGAACGGTCCTCAAATGCGGCAACCTATAATCATGCATTTCCATAATCAGAGCGGTGGGCTCACCAGGCAGAGTCCTAAACGCAAGCCTTCCGAGAGCAAAAATGACCACCAGATTGAGGACATAAAGCATTAAGGCCCATTGGACGCCCATAAACTGGCCCACCAGACCAAGTATTATGACTGTCCGCGCTGCGCAAGGCACAAGTGTTGCTACAAATGCGGCGAGGAGTCTCTCCCTCTCTGTCTCCATTATCTTGCATCCCAAGCAGGCGGGAACGTTGCAGCCGTAGCCGAGTATCAGAGGGATGAACGCCTTCCCGTGTAGCCCTATTTTGTGCATGGCGTTGTCCATCAAAAACGCGATTCGACTAAGGTAACCCGAATCTTCCAGAAAATACAACACAACATAGAAAGGAAGAATGTAAGGCAGGGCTACCGTGACCCCTGCTATGACCCCCACAACGACGCCGCCCCAAACCAGTTTTCCCACGATTCCGGTTCCAAACAGGCTTGCAAAGAGAGGCTCCCATGAATAGAAGAAGTTGCTTAAAAGGCCTGAAGCGTAGCCTCCAAAGGTGAAGATAGAATAGAAAATTAGAAGCAGCGAGAAAGCCATAATGGGATACCCTGTGACTTTGTGGGTTGTGAGGGTGTGTAGTCTCTCCTCTGCCGTAGGCTTTATTGGAGACACCAACTTTTGAGCCTCTTGAGCAACACAGCCAGCAAATTCGTACCGCTCAGAGGCTATTACGGTTGAGCAAGAGTGTCCATGGAGATTTTCAATTTCGTCTGAAAGCTTCTTGGCAATAGACACTATTCGTAGGTCTATTCTGCCGACTTCTCTCGTGATCTCCTCATCACCTTCCAGTAGCTTGACCGCCACATATCTCGACGGATACCAGAATTGAATCCTGTCAACCATTCTAGCGAGTCTGGCGATCCTCTCTTCAACTTCTTCTCCATACTTCACCTCGACGGCTTTCGCTGTTTGTCCTTTTTCAATTGTCTCTAAGGCTCTTTCCAAAAGCTGGAAGATGCCTGTCCCTTTTATTGCCACGGTTTGTATCACTGGCACTTCCAAAAGCTTCTCTAATCTTTCTGCGTCTATCTCGATGCCCTTCTTCTTCGCCATGTCCACTTGATTCAACGCTATAATCATCGGAGTTTCAAGTTCCATCAGCTGCAAGGTAAAGAACAGGTTTCTCTCAAGAACTGAGGCGTCTACAACATTTATCACCACATCTGGTCTCTCAACCGCGATGTATTTCCTTGAGATCAACTCTTCCAGAGAATAAGTGGAAAGCGAGTATATTCCAGGCAAGTCAACTATGTCTATTGTGTAGCCTTTGAAGTGAAGTGTGCCCTCAGCTCTTTCAACGGTCTTTCCAGGCCAATTCCCGATGTGTTGATGCAAGCCTGTTAAATAGTTGAATATGACGGATTTCCCGACGTTCGCGTTTCCAGCTAAGGCAATGACCAGTTTTCTTTTGGTCGCTATTTTTCTATCTCCACGAAAATTCTCTCTGCCATACCTCTGCCAAGGGCGAGCCTCGAGCCTCTCACAAGAATCTCTAAGGGACCGTGAAACGGGGCTGATTTCACAACAGTCACTCTTGTACCCGGGGTTAGCCCCATGTCTATAAGCCTCTTCTCGAATCCCCATCCTCTTCCGTGGCCTCTTCCGTAACCAGCTTTTATGGAAGTTATAACTCCGTTGTCTCCATCCCTGAGTGCGGTCAGAGGCACCTCAAGTCTTTCTGGGCTCGATCGTTCCATGCAATGATAGCCTCCTCACATTGTTCTTTTGACTCTGATGACCGACGCCATCGCGCGGCTTAGTGCACGGCTGTTTCCGCCTACCTTGAGCGTTATTGGACCATTGAACGGGGCTGTTTCAACAACCTCTATGGAGGCTCCCGGTACCAAGCCCATCGTGTCTAGGTACTGCAACAAGTCTGCTTTCTCCTCGGTTATTTTCACTATGACGCCTCGCTGTTCCGCTTTGAGCGCGGTTAGGGGTTGTGACCTTTCCTCGATGATTCCTCCACACTTTGTGGGTATGGGGTTCCCATGGGGGCAGGTTTTGGGGTGTCTCAGCGCCTTTTCTAAGGGTTTGATGATTTCGTCTGTTATGCCGTGTTCTAGTCTGCAGGCTGCGTCGTGCGCCTTGTCCCATTCCACACGCAAGATGTCGGTGAGCAGACGCTCCGACAGTCTGTGCTTCCTAACAACGCGCAGAGCTGTTCTCAGTCCTTTCTCAGTGAGCTTTACGCCCCTGTATGGTTCATGCGTCACGTAACCCTCTCTCTCCAGCCTCTCCACTGTGTTGGTGACTGTTCCAGGGACCACTTTGAGCATCTCAACTATGTCGCTGGTTCTGGCTGTGCCACTCTTTTCTTGAAGCTTGTAGATGGCTTCCAAGTATTCCTCAATTACAGCCGTAACTTCCTCTGTCATAGGAATTCCACGAGTGTGCTAAAAGAAAATTACGATTAATCGTACATTTAAAGCTTCCCCACCCCCTCTTCAAGGAAATTCGTACTAATATGAACTATAGTTAAGGATGTTAGAGCTATGATTCTCAAAAGTCGGTTGGTGCCGCATAGTCATGATAATAGAATCCTCAAAGCAGACATTAGCCCTATCCCTGTTAGAATTGCCACAAGCTGAATCAGAGATTCCTTCGCGAGATATTTTTTGTGTAGCTCTGGCATGAGGTCCGTTCCCGCAATGTAGATGAACCCACCCGCAGCGAAAGGAACCAGAAACTGTTCTATACCCTTAATGTAGGCCAGATGATAGGTTATGAGAGCGCCGACAACCGCGGTTAGGGCTGAGACAAAATTGTACGCAAGGGCCTTTCTTTTTGCAAAGCCTCCGTATATTAGGACTCCGAAGTCTCCGATTTCTTGAGGAATTTCGTGAAAGATGACCGCGAGAGTCGTAGCCACACCGAGGTCGTAGGAAAGGATGAAGCTGGCTGCTATGATCGTTCCATCAATGAAGTTGTGGATTCCGTCTCCAATCAAATTAAGGTATACAAAGTTGTGAACTGGGCATTCTCCCTCGTGGCAGTGTCGCCAATACAGGAACTTTTCCATGGCGAAGAAGAAGACGATGCCGACAATCACGTAGTGGAATACGGCTTGGCCAGCTTCTTCTAGCGCCTCTGGCAGCAAATGAACGAACGCTCCTCCCAAAAGTGACCCAGAGGCGAAGCCCACGAGCGCCATCAGAATGCGCCTTAGGAAGGCATCTTTTAGACCGACGAAGAGGATGCCTATGAAAGCTACTAGACTCACAGCCGTTACAGAAAAGAGAACTACAATTAGATCAGCCATCCAGCTCAACTCCTAAGTGAAATCTTCTGTTCTCTCTATTATGGTGAGCGGTTACGCTCGGAAAAATGATGCGATGCCCAAGAGCGCAAGAATTTTGACGACAACCCTTTTAGCACAATCCTCCAATACAACTAACCACTAAAAACGAGGAAGCGTGATGTTTTCACCTTGTCCTTCAATTTCGAGCAGCTCCAACAAAAAGACGTAAACGCCTGCGTGGAAGCCATACTCACAACCCTAAGGGGTCAGCTAGCCGCGATGCACGAAGACAAAGAGACAATCAAGCGCATGATATACGGACCGCAAGTCATGACCATAGTTGCCAAAAAGCAAGACAAAATAACGGGATTGATCAGCGGAACCCTCCCAATCCAGCCCCGCATAATGTTCTTAACGGTGACAGACGAGCAAAGCGCGAAACAAGGCTTAGGCGCCGCTCTCATAGATCAATTCGTACAAGCAGCCAAGAAGCAGCAGTCAAAAGCACCTTTCATACTGCACAACGAATTCGCCGAAAACTACAACGCCATAGGATTATTCAGCATGAAAGGCTTCACGATAACAGGCTTCATAAGAGACACAATAACGAACAGAGACGTGGTCTTCATGAAAAAACCCCTCTAACCTCCTCCTCTTCGACGCTCCCAGACTCCCCACATACCTCACCATAATATGGAAGAGAATTTCTACCAAGTAACGGAATCTCCAAACCATTAAAACTCGAACTCATCAACCAAGACGAGTTTCTTTCCAAGGCAACGAGTTGAAAAAAACGTTCAAAGGATGAAGAAGATCCGTCTAAAATAAAAGGCAGAAGAGACTCGAAAAATGGCTTCGCAAGGCTTCGTGAAAATATAGTTCCGTTTTACTGCAAAAAGAAAAAACTTTAGATGAGATTAGATACATTAAATCAGAGGGTTCCCTTTGGAGTTCATCTTTGAATCAATGAAAGAAGAAAACTTAGATGAATGCGCCAGTCTTATTCTCTCCTCCATGAAAAATCAATTAACTCCCATTGACAGAAATAAAGAAGCCATAAAACAGATGCTATCCAAGAGTCAAACCACCACGCTAGTCGCCAGAAAGAAAGGAAAAATAGTTGGGCTGATTGGTGGAACCGCACCTAGCGTAAATTTTGTTACAGTCTTAGATGAAGAAAGCGCCCGTAAAGGACTTGCAAACATGCTAATCGATAAGTACGCAGAAGCCGTCAAGCAACGCTCACCCTACGCAACCTACCTCAAAGCGTCATTGTTCGCTGATCAGACAGACGCTGTAGCATTGTATTCTAGATTAGGCTTTGTGATAGACGGATTTGCCAAAGACTTTGCCATGGGAAGAGACATGCTTTTCATGAAAAAGCAGTTTCAAATAAAGGCAGCGAAAATTTGAATTAACCTTCTCAACCAACTTTCTCTTCGAGGATGACATGAACTCGTTATGACGAATTTGCAGGCTTCTTATTAGTCGGTTTTCGACCAGTTCTAGAATGAATTGTTGCACTTATCATACCGCCTACAGCACCACCGACCAAAAATCCCAGCCATATCCATAGAAGGCCCTGAATTTGTCCAATGACCAATGTGATGAAAAGAGCGCTCATAAGGAAAGAACTCACACCAATCAACAGCCCAATTATCACGTGATTATGGGCAGCTCGCCGCGCAACCATATATCCAGCGATTATCCCACCAACTATTGTGGGAAAGACATCAGCGATGGGTGAAACTGCTCCTGTATGACCTATGAAGAAAATAAGGACTATAGCTACTCCAAACCCTAGAAAGGTTCCAGCCAAGAATTCATCGGATGAAGGATATCTTCTGGACAAGACTGTCTTTTCAAAATATTTAAGGCGCTGTTTAATAAAGCTTCATATGACGCTGGTCAATTCAAGAGGAACAGTCGGTTGGGCGGAAAAAACGACGACAAAAAACTCATGCATGATCCAGAAAGCATTAGAGTTATCTTGGCGACAGACGCTGGAAGCACAACAAGTAAGGCACGATTCTTCAAAAAATTAGGTAATGAGTATAGGTTTGTTGCAAGTGGAGAGGCGCCAACCACTGTGGAAGCTCCCTTTGAAGACGTAACAATGGGTATCCGCAATGCTATAAGAGAAGTAGAAGAACTAACTGGCCACACCCTTCTAACAGAAGAAGGAATCATAACACCAACCCAAGGAGAAAAAAAAGGTGTAGACCTTTACGTAACCACAAGTAGCGCCGGGGGAGGTCTCCAAATGATGGTAGCCGGAGTCGTTAGGACCATGACGGCTGAGAGCGCTGAAAGAGCTGCGTTAGGTGCAGGCGCTATTGTAATGGATGTAATGGCTATAGATGATGGAAGAAGGCCTCACCAAAAAATTCAGCGCATACGATATTTACGCCCAGACATGATTCTTTTAGCAGGTGGCACGGACGGCGGAACAATCAGTCACGTGGTTGAGGTAAGTGAACTAATCAAAGCTGCGGAACCCAAACCCCGTTTAGGCGTTAGCTTTCAACTACCCATTGTATATGCAGGAAACAAAGATGCCAAAAACTATATCAAAGACGCGTTAGGGGAGAAATTCGCATTGAGAACCGTCGCCAACATTCGCCCCGTTCTAGAGGTTGAGAATGCCCCTCCAGCTAGAGAAGCAGTCCATGAACTCTTCATGGAACATGTCATGTCACACGCGCCTGGATATAGCAAACTGATGAAATGGACTGATGTACCTATTATGCCAACTCCAGCAGCCGAAGGAATGATGTTTCGTACAATAGCTGAAACGTATAACGCAAACGTCATTGGAGTGGGCCTCGGTGGCGCCACCACCAACATATATTCTATCTTTGAAGGAAAATTTGTCCGAACGGTAAGTGCAAATTTTGGTATGAGTTACAGTATTTGCAATGTTCTCAAAGAAGCTGGAATAGAAAACATCTTACGATGGATACCATTTGAAATAGAAGAAGCTAACTTACGAAACAGATTGCGTAACAAAATGATTCGCCCAACCACTATTCCCCAAACTCTTCAAGAACTAATGATTGAACATGCCGTTGCTCGGGAAGCATTACGATTGGCTTTTGAGCATCACAAGCAATTAGCTAGAGGCTTGCGCGGTATACAAAGGAAACGAACCATTGCTGACATTTTCGAACAGACTATGGAAGAGGAAACGCACATAAAAATGATGGAACTTGATTTCTTAGGAGGCACCGGCGGGCTACTTTCTCACGCTCCGAGGAGAGCACAATCTGCACTAATGTTGATTGATGGGTTTCAACCAGAAGGAGTGACAAAGCTAGCACAAGACAGTGTGTTTATGATGCCTCATCTTGGAGTCTTGTCTACAGTGCACCCCAAAGCTGCGCTTGAAATCTTTGAGAAAGATTGCTTAGTTAGACTCGGAACTTGCATTGCTCCGATAGGAGAAGGTAAACCTGGAGAATCTGCAGTGAAGATTAGAGTAGAAGTATCTGGCACCGAAATCACGGAAGAGGTCTCCTTTGGGGCAATTAAGAGAATTCCCCTACAAGAAAACGAGAAAGCCAATGTCGAAATAAAACCTCACCACAACCTGGACGTAGGCGCTGGTAGAGGGCGCACTTATACCACCTCCGTTTCAGGCGGAGTAGTTGGCATCATTATTGATGCCCGTGGAAGACCTCTTATCTTACCAGAAGACACTAATGAGCGATCAAAGAGTTTAATTGCATGGTTTATGGCGTTGGATGCTTACCCTCAAGAGGCTCTCCAAAATACAAAAATGCTTTAGGAGGACGAAAATATGGGAGAAGCGTATACCCCTGGCTTGAAGGTGAAAAAGGCTCTTATTGTAAGAAAGTCTAGGAAGCTTCCTATAAAAGGAGAGACTCTTGTAAATGTAGGCGACAATGTTCATTCAGATACTATTGTGGCAAGAACTCTTGTTCCAGGCGACCTTCAAATAGTAAGAGTTGCCCAAATCTTAGGAATTGAACTTGAAGATACTGAGAAATATATGGTCCACAAGACTGGGGACTATGTAAAAAAAGATGAAGTAATAGCTAAAAGCACTTCATTCTTTGGTTTGTTTAAGACGTTTGTGAGATCCCCTGCTGAAGGGGTTATAGAACACGTTTCCAACGTGACAGGACAGGTCGTTATTAGAAATCCACCGATTCCTGTGGAGGTTAAAGCGTACATTCCAGGTACTGTAGTTAATATTTTTTCTGGAGAAGGAGTGACTATAGAAACTCCTGCGGCGTT